>Ga0163180_10001256_pt1 | contig 14504 bp, 14 predicted proteins | sample AtlANTMetagenome_2_FD_109647 | JGI IMG/M metagenome (GOLD analysis project Ga0163180, IMG submission 109647) | Marine eukaryotic phytoplankton communities from the Atlantic Ocean - Atlantic ANT 4 Metagenome | ecosystem: Environmental > Aquatic > Marine > Oceanic | place: North Atlantic Ocean...
GTTAAAAAATATAGCTATTTGTCGCCTTATACAAAACCACATAGCCTGTCACAAGGTACCGGTGCCATGGGTATCCCCGGCGATTCTTCCAGTCAGAGTCGCTTTATTAGAAGTGCCTTTTACAGAAAAAATCATCCTCATCCTTCAAACTGTAAGACAGGAATCACTTCTGTTTTAAGGGTCCTTCATAATTTTGATATACCATTAGGCTCTGTTGAAGATAAGAAAACCGGCGCCCCCGAAGTTACAGAATACACCGTTGCCTATTGTCTTAATAATTTTTCAGTCAAATATGCACCATATGGTTATGTGCAAAAAAATAAAAAATGGGTTTCTACAGATAAACCAGTTAAAAAAGCTGCGCGCGCAATAACAAAGCGCGTTATTAAAACTGTGCGGAAAAATAAAACACGGCGTAATAACTAGCCTTCTTTCTCTGCATATGTCTTTTTTAAACGCGAAGCTGCAAAATGCAGCAATTCTGTTGTTTCCGACAACCCTATACAAGAATCTGTGATACTAACTCCGTACTTCAGATTTTTAGGATCTGTCAATTTCTGATTACCTTCATGTATATTTGATTCTATCATTACTCCCATAATAGGCGCTCCCGTCACCATTTTATCTAGAACATTTCGCAATACCCCTGCTTGATTTCTATAATCCTTCTTTGAGTTTCCATGAGAACAATCTACCATCATTACCCCTGGTAACTCTTTTTCATTCAACAAATTAAGCATATTAGTAATATCATTTAATGAATAATTTGGACCAGTGCTCCCTCCGCGCAATATAGTATGGCACGAAGCATTTCCCTTGGTTTTACAAATTGCCGGCTCTCCTGTATCTGTAATACCCATGAAACAATGTTCATATTTTGCCGATAATACCGCATCCCGTGCTATCTTTTTATTTCCATCTGTGCCATTTTTAAAACCAACCGGCATGGATAAACCCGAAACCATCTGCCTATGAACTTGACTTTCTGTTGTCCGTGCGCCAACTGCAGCCCAGGAAATTAAATCAGAAATATACTGAGGTGTGATAGTATCCAACACCTCATAAGCACAGGGTAAACCAATGGAATTAAGTTGTAATAGTAATTTTCTTGCCCTTTTCAAGCCTTCATTCACACTACAAGTCCCATCCAAATACGGATCATTGATCAACCCCTTCCATCCAATAGTCGTTCTTGGGTTTTCGAAATAAACACGCATAACGACCAAGATGGTATCTTTTACAGCATCTGCAAGTGATTTTAATTTTAATCCATATTCGTACGCTTGTTCTATATTATGTATAGAACATGGTCCAACAATAAACAACTTTTTGTTTGATTTCCCATTAATTATATCAGAAATTTCATCTCGTGTTTGAGTAACCAATTCGTGGATTTCTGCACTGGCAGGTAATTGCTTATTTAATACGTCAGGTCTTATAAGTGGCTCAAAAGAGGATATGTTTATATTTTCCATTTATATAGACATAGCATTAGATATATTTAAATCGGTTATAAAAAATTTTATTCATTATTGATCGTTATTAACTATACATCTCCAGCAGCAGCAGCTCATTAATCTCAATTCAAATATTCCAAGCAATAATGGTACCCAGAACCATCTTGGATCGTTGATTGGTGAAGTAGCATTAACCATTAATAATGTCAATACGCCTACTGCATAAGCCACTACCAATCCACTAACACATAGTGAGATGACATCAATCATGTTTTTCAAGGGAATACAGTACTCCGCCATACGTGGGGTCCAATTATACACTACCTCTACTTCTTCTGGCTGACGTTCAACGGGAGGTTTAGATTTCGTAATAGGTACTATAGAATTTGGGGATATTACACCCTCTATCCAGTCTTCCTGGCGACAGACGGGACATGTATCTGCTAATCCATTTTCGCAGAGACAAGGTACACACTTAACACAAATATTTCCTTCAACGCAAAATTTACATTTTATTCCTGGTTTTATTTCTTGGTAGCAAATACAACAGGTCGGATGCTCCGCTGTTGTAAATGCTTGACGTAATCTTGAAATTATTGAAGTCATTTGTTCATGTGGAATACTTATTCAAATTAGTAATATATTAACTTCAATTTTATTCAAACTCTATTCCCTCACTCTCCAAATCAACCTTTAAATTTTTCCAATTATTTTCTACTTCATTTATCAATTCAAACCCAAACTTATACCGTTCCATTTCTTCCAAACTCATGATTATTTTTGTGTGGTCATATGTCAGCTCATTAAGAATCTCATTTATAATCGTCTTGTCTTTATTCAACGCTTTAATTAACCATTTCTCTCTTTTTCCAATTATATCCAATCGTTTTCCAATATCTCCCTCATCTATACTTACAAAATACTGAGGCGAAAACTGGTCTTCCAATCCAACTAATACATTTCTACAATTAAAATCACTACACCTGAAAATTCCCCGAAATACCCCAATCTTAGCAAATTCCTTCAAATGTCTTCTGCATTCTCCATTTTGAAATGAATGTTTTATAACACTTATTTCCATTGGAACTTTCCAATTACAATGCGTAATTTTATTCATAACACAATAAACCACCCTTTCTTCATCTTTTTTAATTAAAACTTTATGCCAATTATCCTTCCAACTCTTTTTACTTTTATCTATTTTTTCAATTCTAAAATTACTCAAAACCCTCTCCATTCCTATTTTTCTTAATCCAAAATATTCTTTACACGCATCTAACACACAATAATCTCTGTTATAAAACATACTTTTTCTACTTTCTTTCCAAATTTTTCCTTCATATTCAAAACACATCACTTTATTTCCACAAGTTTGTTCACTACATAATGTAATTTTGTCCTTTTGAATATTCAATCCATCTACAAACTTCAAATCTTTTTCCAAATCATTAAAATCAGCCTTTCCTCTCATTTTCTTTATCATTTTATATTTTGCCGCTCTTATTTTTTCCCGTTCTGTCTTCTCTTTTTTTACGAGAGTTTTCTTTTTCGTATCAACCGCCTTGCTTTCCTGCTCTTTCTCCTCCGCTTCAGCTTTACTTTCCCCTTTCCCCGCTTTTTTCATCGCACGCTTCTTTTTTGCCGCTATCTTAGCTGCATAACATTCCAACTTTCCCTCATTATAGCTTTCTCGCCACTCATCAATTAAATACTCTTTATCTTCATTCAAAACAACAGCCCCTTCTGCCATAAAATTTATTGCATTTTTTCCTAATTTCCTACCCAAACTGGTGTGCATATCAATAACATAATCATCCATCACTAACTTTTTCCTATTTTTATAAATACTTTCAATGTCCGTTTCATCTGCAACAGGCACTTCTTTCAATAAATTCGGATCCCATACTATATTATTACGCTCTAAACACAAATCTACCGCAGCAGTCAAGAAAATACATCTTTCCTTTCTATTCTTATTATTAAATTCTTGCAGTCTATAATCTACACATTTCTTTAAATACACATTACCAAATATCCTGCTATGCAAGAACTCCCAAATCATATAAATATTTTCTTTCCTTTTAAATCTTTTAACTTCGCCTTGTCGCTTTCCGTCATAAATTTTAAACAACCAATAAAAGCAATTTCTATCGTTTTTATCGAAATAAGTTCTGAAGTTACGAAAATACCACATATCTATATCTTCACCTTCTTTCCTTTCTTCCAATATTTCTGGACTTTTTATCTTTTTCTTCATCGCAAAGCAATAATATGCCCTAATATCACTATTCCTCCGCAGCAATTTAGCCTTACATAAAATCTTACATATTTTAATTAAACTCAAAATATCATTCCGATCACTTGCTTCAAATTTTTTCATCAAATCCCTAATAATAAGATATTTATCCCATTCAGCAAACAACAGTTCTTCATCTAGCATAATTATAAGCCTATTTATAAGATTTGTAATTATACCCTTGGTCGCGCGCAACTCTTGCGGCGTCTTAGCAAATACTTTAAATAAATATATTTCTCCCAAACACCACAACATTTTCGTCTCTTCTCTCCGTCGCAAATATTTTTGCAGCCCACTCTTCAATATATCCAGTTTATACCCATAGTAACTACGGCTACTGAAGCAGGTGCGATACGCGAGGGCACTTTCTTTTGGTTGGTTCATTAGTAATTCTTGTATTGTGATCATCTATAAATTTAGATTATTATAAGTACATTTAATTCAATTTTATTTAATGGGTTCAAATATTTTATAAACAAATATTTGTATAAAATATATGGATAATAAGGGAGCTGTCGTTACTGGTACTGCTATTTTAGGCGTCGCTGGAGTAGTTCTAGCATATTATGGATATAACCATATGAATGATGATACTAATGATGAGTTGGAGGATAACTCTCCTACAAAAGATTCAGCGGTTGCTACAACAACAGAGTTAAGGAAACTTGCAGAAGAACGCAAAATTGCAGAGACTGTAAAGGAAAAGCAACAAAATACCATAAAAGCTAATGTTGAATTAGCAATCAAAGAGCTGGCTGATAAAAAGGAAGCTGATAAAAAGGAAGCTGATAAAAAGGCAACCGTTGAGGAGCCGTCAAATGATAATAAAAATGTTAAACCAGTGGATCCAGAAAGTAAAACACCTAAGGCTAAAACTGATTCCGAAAAATGGAAGAATTACTGGGAGGAACAATTTACAAATCCATCTACTGAAGCTGCTGATTATAACTAAATTATATGCTATATATATATGTCTTGTTTTACAAATTCACAATTAGATGTAGATGGTATTACCCTTTTATATTTAATAATGATACTCATAAATGTAGTTATATTATCATTCATGGCGCTTACAACTGAGTCCTTTGAAACTTATCAGAATTCACAACTAGTTAATGGATTTAGCGGCTAATTATATTATCTTATTTGCTATATATATATCATATCAAATGGGATTCACACAGATGTTATGTATTATATGTGTAGTTATAATTTTGTTTGCTGTACTATACGTTCTTTCAATACGGAGAGAGCCTATGAACTTGCGCCAAGAGTGGAAGAGCCTTGAACACGATAAACAAATAAATACTGTATCTGGTATAAATGATGATTTACTAAGACAGACAAACAATGCCTTAACAGGTCTTACTGGATTAGATGGTTTAAGTCAAGAAAATAACAATATTATGAGTTGGTTTGGGAGTCAAGATCCTTCCAGTTTAGATCTAATTCAATCCGATGCACCCAATGATGTCCCATCAATTACTGCAAACAACTATTCAACGACTAGGGAGTTTGAAAGAAAGATGGGATATATGGCACAGCAAGATAGAGATAAGGTGGCAGAACATCAAGAACAGATTACTCATCAGACTGAGTCCGCTGCCCAAGCTGCGGGTCAAAAAATCCATACATTGCCGCCCCCATCGGGAACACTTCAACCGCCAGGTTGTACAACAGCATACACCTCTACGTGTTTGAGTCAATATTTAGAACCACTGTATAATACTGCAGATGAAAGCAAAATATGCGGCGATGACCAAGATTGTAGAGCTGCTTGGTCTAGAGGATGGGATACGACAACAAAGAGTGGTGCAAAAGGATTCTGGAATTGGTGTTTAAAGCGCGGTAGTTGTCTGGAAAAAATGGCAAATGCGGCAAAAGAACATCGTATACCCGGGACATATCCGCCTCCTTGCGAAGGTTCTAACTGCAATTCCCAACAACTCTGTAAAATAGTTGGTGGATGTACATATCCAACGCATAGTGATGTAAAACAACCTTCGCGGCAACCAAAAGTAAAACAAAAACAAAAAAAGCCCATTAAAAAGCCCACTAAGAAATCCATTCCTGCCGACTCCAAATCTAAAAAATCAACGAAGGGTGCGCCTACTAAAAATTTACGAGGGCGAACTGATATAACGCGCAAAGATATATTGAATCCAGAATTAGCTGCAAACTTGGATGGCGTTGGGGATTTTGGAGATAACCTGTATGGTGTAGGATATTGGAATTTACCTTATATGTCACGAACGGCGGGCACTAGTTACTACTCCCCACCATCAGGACCCGATGCAGGATCTGGGGTGAGTTTCGCGAGTAGTGGAACGACCTCCACAGCTACACAGTCGTCGGCACCTCAATCTGTCTCAGATACAGGTGGTGTCGATGGCGGGGGCGCTGCGGATCCGGGTGATGACGGAAGTGGTGGAATAGGCGATGATGGAAGTGGTGGAATGGGTGATGGTGGAAGCAACACAGGTGACAGCGGCGGACCAGCGCTCCCTCCCCCTCAGACTGGGCGCGGACGTCATAAACACAAACACGATAACCCATTCGCAGGGTTATTTAAAGGTCTTCGTCATTTTTAGTAGTACTTTCAAATTTTGCAATTAAAAAAAAACGCTTATACTTCTTTTTACCTTCCTTTGTGTATCCATCTGATCGTCTTATAGGCTTCATAATATAATTATGAACACGTAAAATTTGTCGCACTAAATTTAATAGTGGCCATTTTTGATCCTTCTCTGCAGTTTTCTGCAAACACGTTAAACTAGAGCTACTGTACTTCTTCCTCAACTCTACAATGTCGTCTTTTACATTATCATAAACATCCTTGGAGAGAAATATATCACGTGGCATCATATGACCCTCCAATTGCCCACCTTCAGGAACAGCTAGATTGCATTTCTTTAAAAAATTAATTATATTATCATCCATATAATTAATTATCTACTGTTTTTTTTATATCATTCTAAAGGCAATTAACTAGAAACTTAGTTACTCTCTAATCAATAAGACCATCAATCAGACCGCTATCTGCATTGCGTTTAAACCCATTTGTAGTCACCAAACCGTTATCATAACCATTAAGATTCTTCAAATCATCTATAATTTTATCACCAAAATAATCATGACCGATTACCTCACCGCGAAGACCATGTCCCAGTGTGGCAACCTGAATCATATTTACCATTAGTGTTGAACTACGGTTAGTCAACACAACATCATACACATAATCACAATGCTTTTTGGTTTTAGGTCTTTTCATATCCGCTGGAAACTGCCACTCCTTCAACGCCACCGCCGTACCATCCAGAAAGGGTCCAACTAATACAGGGTGCCATTCAGTAATAAGTAGACCATTATCAAATATACAGAATTCTGCATATGAAGCGCCATTTTCTTCTGCGGTACATCGCGTCCGAACTAAACATTCAACGGTATCAATCGTCTTGAATTCAGCCCCAGTCATTGACGTAACTACCTTATCACCCTTCTTAAGATTGCTAACCTTGGTAGGAAAGGGGCGTTGCCTTGGATCATTTGGTTGTACCAAAACTTCACAATCTCCATCGAAACAACCATCGTATGCAATATTATTATATGCCGACATACTACGGCATCTATTTTCCGGTTTCACATATGTACTTGGTTCCGGCGGCGGCAACTTATCAAAGATTTTTGTGATCTTATCTTGCAGTACTTCAAATAGTGTGCATTTTTTTCCATAACCCTGGATTCCCGGATCACGGAAATTATTAGTGTATTGATACAGATGTGCCATCTTCAACGACCGCATCCAATGTTGACCCCAGGTTTGCCAAAATTGTTGACCATTTGGATGAGTTGAGAGATTAGAAGCCTCTCTTACCTGTTTCATCCAATCCTCAATAATCGCAGCAGTATCTTGCGACGCTGGTAATTTTTGCAATGCGACCAATGTTTCCATATATACTTTATCTACGCTCATACCAAGTCGTAGGAAATTGTTAATTTTATCAATACCTTTAATGGCAATATTTCTTGCAATATGCATATCTAGATTCGTCACTACAGATCCCGATCTATCTTCTACTAGTGACGGCACGCCGCTGATTGTAATATCATCCGCCGAAATTTTATCATTTGAAGGATAGAGTTCAAAAGCAACCGAAAAGGGTGCGTTGCATTTTATTCGTGGACATTTCACGCGAATATGATTGTCGCTCAACCTAGTTACCTGATTTGTCATACCCGGTACAGGTTCATTAGCAAATTTATTATTAGCTGTTAACTGAATATCAAGCGTTGGCATTTCGCAACCCGAACTCAGGCAATTTGCCGTTAAATTTACGAAAATAGTTCCAATCATATCCGGACTTGGTAGGAAATTATAAGTACCCCGTCCAACACTTGCTAGGTCATACAATAGTATTGAGTCGATGGAATTCCCAAATCCAACCGTATGGATATCAACTTCCACATCCGGATATTCACTGAACCACGAACCCAATGCATGCTTTTCGCCTCGCGTAGGACATATATTCGGGCGACCATCTGTAAGGAGAATAATAGTTTGTTTTCTACCTGTCACTGTGGCATTTCTATACTGTTCAAGCGCAGTACGCAATGCACCCCAAATATTGGTTTGTCCGCCAGAACGAATTGATTTGATTTTTGTTGAAAGCGTTTTTTTACAACCACTGGTCGCAAATGCAAGAGGCGCCACAACGGTGACATTGGCATTATACTTTATTACCGAAATACGATCGCTATCGGTTAAAGACTCCAGAATAGCAACCGCAGATGCATTCGTTACATCTTGTAAAGTCATTCCATTTTCAGTTTTTACACCATCTGCACCCTTTAATGCAGCCGATTCACCCATTGATCCAGAACTATCAATTATAACGGTAACATCTGACCCGGGCTGCTCAGCCTCATTCGCAATGGTAATTATTCCTGTTTGTACACCATCTGTATCATGTATCACAGCTTTGGTAAAAGTAAGACAATTAACACCCTTCTCCATCAATGTGGGCAATCTTGTTTTGACAACTATATTCCGCTTTTTATATTCGTCTTGCATTGATAAGATCGCATTACGCAGTGAAATATTAGGACCAAAATCAGCAAGCGAACATGGTGTCCGCGTAATGGGGTGTTTATCGCTAACATTAAAATGTGAGACGAGTGCAGTATACTCAAAGGTCAAATTAGACGGTCCAATATACGGGTTCTGGAATAATTCCAGTGTAATTGGACAGTAAAAGTCTTTCGGAAAGAAGGTCTCTGGTGTTTGGGGTCCGCTCATAGTACTAATGTTATATATATTCCTGACCTTTATTATTTAAATTAGTTTCAATTTAATCTTAACCAATAAATTGAATTATTTACCAATGCTATAGTCATATCTAACCATGGATTCCCTTTGCGACTGGATTAGCCAACTATTCCGAATCAATACACACAGAATAAAAAGAATATCAAATATCCCAGATGATTTTGACGAAAATGACTTTATAGAGCTCCGTTTCCGGGGACGCGCTCGGGAAGAAAGTTTTGATATCACAGACGACGACGATGGTCCGATATGGTTTTAAATTGAAATATAATTTAAAATGATATAATGGTACTATATAACCAATGAATAATAAATCGCCACTGCGATACCCAGGTGGGAAAACCAGAGCTTGTAAAAAATTAGACGCCATTCTAACGACCCATTATGACGTCTCCAAAATTAAAACAATAGTATCTCCCTTTTTCGGCGGCGGTTCCTTTGAATTTTATCTACAAAATAAATACGGATATGACATTATTGCAAACGATAAATTTAAACCACTTTTCAGTTTTTGGAAGGCGTGTAAAGACCATAAAGAAGCTTTATGTACTGATTTACGCCAAAATATGCAAATAACAAAGGAAGATTTTACCCGGTTCAGGGAATCAATTATGGCGGAAACGGATCAACATGTGCAAGCGATGCATTACTTCATTATAAACAGATGTTCATTTAGCGGCGCAACCTTATCTGGTGGATTTTCACAGGAAGCGTCAAAAAAGAGATATACCGTATCTTCTGTGGATAGAATTTCGCAATTGGATCTCTCCAAATTTGATATTCATAATGAAGATTTCAAACCTTTCATTAAAAATGCATCCGATGAAGGGGGTACCCTTCTATTCTTAGATCCCCCCTATTATCTAGGTAAAAAATCAAAACTTTATGGGAAAAATGGGGACATGCATGAAGCGTTTGATCATGATGGATTATATACGCTTTTATCAAAAAAGAAGGGTTGGATACTAACTTATAACAATTGTGACTGGGTGCTTGATAAATATAAGGAGTTTATTATCTTAGATGACGTTGAATGGTCTTATGGGATGAACAAATCTAAAAAATCTTCAGAGTTAATAATCATTGGATAGAGGGATTTCAATTGTAAAGTTTTTGAAATTAATTCGACGGGATTTTTGGAATTTGGACATTTTTGAAATGTCCAAAAGTAATATATTGCGCCATTCCTTTGTTCAAAACTTTACACATACTACAATAATGTAGCATCGCTCCCCTAAGTTTACAATTTTTGATGCCTACATGTTTTTTTTTAGTATTTTGAATAAAAGGATTTAGGCATTTTTTGTTACCATTTTATATAATGCAAAAAAAATGCAAAAAAAATGCATTAAAATTTTATTGTGAGATCTGCTCCTTCGGTTGTAGCAACAAATATAATTGGAATAAACATTTGTCCACTACAAAGCACAAAAATGGTAACAAAATGGTAACAAATGGGCAAAAAATGGTAACATCTCATAGCTCATGTTCGGTGGTCCACGTGTGCCCAGATTGCAAAAAATCTTACCGATATCGCAGCGGGTTATCTAGGCACCGGAAGAAATGTTCTGTAAAAACGACAAATAATTTGTTGAATTCCCAAAAAAAAAGATGCAAAAAGATGCAAACACCAACAGATGGAGGGATCATCGCAGATACATTCAATAAAGTGATGGATACCATGGTAAAACAACAGAATCAAATAAATAAATTGTTGGATTTACAGAAGGAGATGATTCCAAAATTGGGCAATAACAATAATAATAATATGACCATCAATGTTTTCTTAAACGAGCATTGCAAAGATGCCATGAATCTAACTGATTTTATTAATAGTATTAAAATTTCTTTAGAGGATCTGGAATATACAAATCAGCATGGGTATGTTAAGGGGTTAAGCCAAATATTTACCAAACATCTGGTTGATGTTGGAGAGAAACAGCGACCTATTCACTGTTCTGATAGGAAACGATTACAATTCTACGTAAAAGAAGGCGATACATGGGATAAGGATCCTCAAAATACTAAAATAGATCAGAGTATAACTGCCGTTACAAATAAGGCATTTAATGAACTAAAACAATGGCAGGATGCGCATCCCGGATACGATAATATTAATTCTCCGGTAAACAAGGAATGGTTGGAAATAATTGGTAAATTAAGCGGAGGCAGCACAGAAGATGATCAACATAGAAATAAGGAAAATATAAAACGCAGTATGTCTCAATCTCTAAGTATAAAAGAAGCCATTAATATCAAACAATAATATATATCTACTATAAATATGATATGTATTATTCGTGGCTTAAAATGTTGTACCGATCGCTTGATGAGAACCATCAATTGTCTAGGTGTACCTGTTTCGACCGGTTTAATAATTGCCAAGGCGTACAATATGCCTAAAATAGATGATTTGGAATGGGGCATTGCGGTTATGCCGGCAGTAGCGATAACTACTCTTAATATTTCATATTATACCTGTTGTAGAATACTTTTAAACAAAAGCCCAAAAAATGAAAATGATTCTAATGATCTTGAACTTGGTCCAATTTAATTAAAGTAACAACATGCTACTTTGAACGATAACTGGATTTGCACTTTTCGATTCCGCGGGGCGGGCAGTCGCATCCCTTGTTTCCACCGTTACCGCAACTTTATCCCCAGGTTTAATTGAGTCTGAAAGAGGTACTTTCGCGGTTTTTTCATTAATAATTTCAACTTCGGCATCTGCTACCGGTCTATCATTGACTTCAACCTCCACCTTTTTAATATCATCGGTTTTAATATTATCAGTAACCAATATTGCATCGTTACCTCCGTTCTGTGTAAAAATCACAACAACACCATCTGAATCTCCAGGGACACCGAGTCCACCAATAGGTTCTACTATCGCTCCGCCAATATTTTCAGCCGCACCGCCAACAATAAAACCAACAATCGGCTCTCCATTTATTGTAGTGGATCCCGCTTTAAAGACAATGGAAGGGAGTTTTTTAATATTCTTGTATGGTATCCCGCATCCCTGAACTCCAGGGGCTACGCTTTTATAATATGGTACGTAGGTAGTACGTATACCACCTGCGGCTGCCGAACATTTTGAGGCGGGTCCTTTGCAGAATTTTCTAGTATTCCTGTAGCTGTTGCGCCAAATTGCGCCATTTACTTTCGGGTAACCGCAGACACCCACCATACAATTTACCCTCTGTCCCATATATCTATTAATATACCCCTGTCGACCGATCTTAGATGGACAACCGGACATTTTAAGACCAAGTTGGTTGGTATTAACCGAACCGATACGTTGTCGCGCTCTCCCGTAGTATTTTACCATTTATATAATAGTAATAGAAAATTCCAATAAAAAAATTAGAATATAGTATCAAACGATGTCTTCTCGGAACATGAAAAACTTTACCCCTCCCGCGGAAAGTTTCTTTCCATATTAAATATTCAATTTGCGATACTAAACAGTTATTATTATTAACCATCCATGAAACAAGAATAATAAAATATACATACAGCATTTATGGTAGAAAATCCACAGAAATGGCGTAACATGCATTCCGATATTATGTGATAAAAACCACGTTGTTTTTATCATATCCTTCATTAATCAATAACAATAAAATTTTCTAAATAATAATCATAATGGAAATAACAAACCATATTGATCTTCTATTCTGGATATCTATTTTTTATAGTATATGGCTAATAAGAGCCATATATAAAAATGATCTTGGTTTGCGTGATAAACTTATAAAAAGTTTTATCGGAAAGGATAAAATTATAGCACTAACTGCTCTAGTGATAACAACCGGTCTAGGTTTATACGCTATAAAAACGCACCCCAAAAGTTCAGATGCTGTGAAAAGAAAAAAAATAAGACGGGCGTTAAAAACTGGAATACTTGCGTTCATAATTGCATTTTTTGGGCATTTAGGCTTATGGATAGCACCTTTTTTCTTCACATTGGTCATTGAATTAATTGAGTTTTAATGGAACACGTATTTACTATTTTAAATTCTCTAGATACTTGGTTGCATCTAAAATGTTATCAAAAATAGGTATATTATATTTTTTAGCATGTTCTCTTAAATATTTTATAATTTCCGCAACTGTTTTTAAATTTAGATCTTTTCTTTTTGATAAATATTGTTTGTGTAGTTTTTCTGGTATTATAACAATAGCATCCGCTTTATATTCCCAAAATAATGCACCTATTATACGGTATCCTAATTGTTTTGTTTGTTCAGACATATAATCTGCTCTTAAATAATTTAATCTAAAATCATCTTTATTTTTATTATTAAAATGATGTTTAACACCTAAATCGCGAAATAAATCATCTTGATCTATCCAATCTTTCTTACTTCCTTTTTGATTTCTTACAAATGTAGTTTTACCAATTCCGGGTGGTCCTAATATGACATATCCCTTATCATGTTTATTATATTTTTTATCATATTTTGAATATACAGCCGTTCCATCGTTAAACATAAATTTTGCCTTTGTATGTTCCCCTCTTCTCTGTGTCTTACCCGCCTTCCTTCCTTCTTGCATTGTTCTACCTTGTACACTTGTTTTTATATGTTTCTTTCTTCTCTTTTGACGGGTCCGCCTTTTCAATCTCTTTTTGAGAATTCTTCTTCGGCTCTTTTTCTTGTGTTTTCTTCTTCGTTTTTTTCTACTACCGTGTGATCTTTGTTGTTGTAAAACAGGTCTAATTCCATTTTTATCTACTAAATAACAAGGTCTGACGCACTCTGATAACGCATGAGTATATCCTAGTACCTGTCCGGGGTACCATAATCCATTATTATATTCCATGAGGTACCATTCGTTATCATCGTCATTATTTACCTCTTCTCTGAAATAATGCATTATTAGCTGTGCCTCATCATCGTCCTCAGAACTATATTGAGGGTTATTGAAAATCTTATTTTCAAATTCCGATACCGCCTGCGATGTCTTTGCAATAATCCATGTGGGCATTTCCTATATATTCATGGGAAAAAAAGCTATCTCCAGTCTTCCTTTTTTATTTATTCATTCAACACCTTTTTCCAGGCTCATTCACACACCTCCATAATATTCTTTCTGCTGCTGCATCATGCTATGTAGTATAACTCCCCCTTTTGTCGTTTTGCGCTTGTTTTTCTTGTCATTTTCTTTCACTTGCGAACTACTCAGTTTTTTGTTTTTAAGGATTTTGGCGGCATCCTTCGCAGCTTGTTTCGCAAACATTTCCGCAACCTTGCGCTGTCGTTTTTCCTCCTTAGCCTTAAGTTTGGCTTCATATGCCGGTCTTCTTTTTTCCCACCTACTTAAACTCGTATACTTTTCAGATCCCGCCGCATGTCTTAAGGTATAAAGACTGCGAAGCTTCCAATCAGATCCCACGGCTTTTTCGCTCATAATATACACA
>Ga0163180_10001257_pt1 | contig 14491 bp, 8 predicted proteins | sample AtlANTMetagenome_2_FD_109647 | JGI IMG/M metagenome (GOLD analysis project Ga0163180, IMG submission 109647) | Marine eukaryotic phytoplankton communities from the Atlantic Ocean - Atlantic ANT 4 Metagenome | ecosystem: Environmental > Aquatic > Marine > Oceanic | place: North Atlantic Ocean...
GGAGAAAGAAGGGTCCGGCCCAGGGAGTGAGGGCGGCGATGATGTCAGCGAGGTCGACGACGCCGACACTGGTGATGAGGGTGCAGACGAAGAGGACAACATCATTGGTGATCCCATTGGGGACCCGGTGCCCATCGATCACAAGACTGCGCAGCAGACCATTGAGGCAAATCTGATCCGACACATGGATGGTCTGGAGAGCTCGCTTGAGTTCCTCGAGTCATCGGATGCGGTGAACAACCTGGTCGACACGCTCTTTGGAGACGACGATGAAGAGGAGCCTGAGGACGAAGAGGATCTGGCCCCGGAGCCACTCGACATCGACCTGAGTGAGTTTCGGGACGGCATGGTGGAGATGATGCGGGATCGAATCATGGTGGAGTCGACATCCGCTGTAGCGGAGGATGGGCTGTCCATTCGCTATGCCCTGAGCCCGGAGTTTTTCTGTGCCGAGGATCCCGAAGAGGACGAGAGCGCAGAGGATGAGGCGGAGCGAATTGAGGATCAGGCAGCGTGCGCAGAGCGCCTCGCTAGCAATCCGGTGGAGATCTCTGTGATGTCCGATGGTGAGGGGGACATGAACCTCTCGCTGCTTGTAGGTGATGAGGCCGTCGAGTCCGCACGTCTTCAGATTCATCAGGAAATGATGTCCATCGTGACGGATCTGGCGAACCTGACAGCGCTGCTTGAGGTCTTCATCGACCCCTCTGATTTTGAGATGCCACGGAGCATGGTGGGCACACTGGGCGCAGAGGTCCGCGAGGCCGGAGCGCTGGCCTATGATGCACGGTTTGCGGTACTCGATGCCATCTCTGTGGTTCCGGATGACGATCAAGAGCCGGTCTCCTTGGAGATGCCTGAGGCGAAAGATCCAGGACATGTGAGCATCGATGGCAAGTCGATGACCCTGGACGGAAGTCTGAACATCGATGCGCTCGAGGCATCTGTTCCATGGCAGATGATCGTGGACATGTTCTATGACGAGGAGGGCCACTCAGAGTGGATCTGTGAGACGGATGAGAGCGGCGAAGAGGACTGCTGGGAGGAGTGGGTGGATGCACCCGAGCCGCCGGAGGTGGACGAGGCATTCATCGTCAAGCTGCCCGCTGTCATGGGTGACCTCCGCTATGCATCCGACGACGATGTCTTTCGTTTCACCGACATGGGGCTGGGAGATGGGACGACCCTTGTGAGCGTGGATGCCGACACCATCATTTCTCTGGATCTCAATCCAGATGATGGCCGAACCTTGAGCCTTGCTGTCAGCGGCAACGAGGATCAGGATGTGGGCTTGGAATTCTCTCCATCTGTGGATGTCCAGCTCACTTTTGCATGGAACAAGGTGAGCTCTGCCTTTGAGGACCTGCCGAACTTCTTGCTGGATGACACGCTCGGGGTGCAGATGGATGGATCCGATGCACCGCGGCTGGACATCTTGAGAGGCGAGGACACTCAGTTCCGGGTCACCTCCGGCCAGCTCACCCTCTGGAGTACTCAGATGGATGAGGATGTCGTGATCGAGGAGGGGGAGTGCATCACTGGAATCGACGAAGACGGAATGTCCGAGGAGGAGCTCGAGGCACTGCACGATCTGTTCGGGAAGTTGATCGGAGATACCTGCGAGAGCTGATGTCGCTCAGCACATTGCGGATGGCACCTGTACTGCGACGACGGCTCGACTCGATGGATCGATGTCGATGATCGTGACGGCTCGGTCACACTCCCACGTGGTGACGTTGGAGAAGGCTGTGCGTTCACGCTGCCAGAAGCCTCCGTCTTGATGGATGTGCCCGAACAGGTGCAGCGCTGGAGTGATTGACTCGACCCGCTTCATCAGCTCGACACAGCCTCCTCTGCCTGGCACAGGAGAGGCATCACCCACGCCAGCGGGTGGGCCGTGGGTGATGAGCACGTCCACATTGGCAGGAATCTGAGCCCAGTATTTTCGCAGTGCTTCTCCTCTGGGCAGATTGAAGGCCCAGTTGTGGTACGCCGGCTGCCAGGGGCTCCCCCAGAACATCAGTCCTTGGATGTGGGTTCCGCTGTCCTGCAGGTATGTGACACCCTCCCCGAGGATTTTGCAGGCCTGCTCCCGGTCGGTCTGAAAGCATCGATCGTGGTTTCCGGCGACCAGGATCTTGTGTGAGAAGTCCTGCTCTGAGAGCCACTCTGCACCCAGCTTGAGCTCATCGAGGGAGCCGCCGCGTAGCAGGTCTCCTGCGTGGATCAGTACATCGCCTGCTGGAAGCACTCCTAGGTCGCTGTGGTACAGGTGGGTATCTGCGACTGCGACGATTCTCATGGAACTCGTGGACCTCGGTATACCGCCCGGGGACTTGGCGCGGCAGCCTGTATTGTACCCAAGCAGGAGGACTTTTCGAGCCCGATGTGGTCGCGCCTACTTCACCAGTGACTCCAAGGCGCTGGCGGCCTCATCCGCTCTGTCTCCTTGTCCTAGCCGCTCCCACTGCAACAGGGCCAGCTTCCATGCCCTGCGCGCGATGGTGGTCTGGTCCGCACGCTGTGCACTCTGTCCGGCCAGTGTCGCCAGTGAGGCAAAGTCCCGGTCTACCATCTTTGTGTTCTTGACGATGGTGTCCAGTTCGCTCAGCTCGCTCATCGCTGTGCTCCAGTCTCTCTCCGCGATCTGGCAGTTGATGAGGCCAAGTCGGATGGCTGTCCGTGTATAGACCAGCAGGTCCTTTCCTTTCTTGGAGAGTATGGCATTGAACTCTCTTCGTGCCTCAGCAAAACGCTCGCTGGCCACGAAGGTGATGCCCAGGTTGATCTGTGCATCCAGTGCAACGGAATTCTCGCAGTTTTCCCCGCGCTCTTTGGCCTCCTTGTAGCAGAGGATTGCCGCCTCAAAGTTGCCCTGTGCCCGATGGATCTCTCCTTCACTCAGCGCAGCGATCGCCAGACCTTTTCTGGATCCGATCGCCTCATATCGATGGCGGACCTCTGCGAGCAGCTGGCTGGCTTCTTCATAGGCATGGGTCTGCAGCGCGATCTCTGCCAAGTGGGAGTAGGCCTGCGCCGCTCGGACAGTCTCCGCTCTGGACTCCGCCACTCGCAGCATCTCTCGAGTTGTCTGCTTGGCGGGCTCAAACTCGCCTCTTCTCGACTGCATTGCTGCCTTCGCGTACAGGCAGAGTGTCCAGCTTGGCGCCTGGGATTCCTCCGCGATGCTCAGAGCCCTTTCGAGTAGCTGCATGCCTTCATCCATCTCCCCTCGATCAAAGTGCGAGAAGGCATAGGAGCGGAGGATTCGTGACTGACTCTGGCGATCCTCCAATTCCACAGCCCAGTCGTGAAGGTGAACAAATTGAGTGGAGATGTACTCCATTCTTTCTGCCCGCGTGCTCATGAGGTTCCAGCGGAGGATCTCTCCATCAAATACCAACCTGGATCGTGGATCCAAGTCCAAGGACGCCACCAGTCGTTCTCGGATTCGAAACAGTTCGCGGGCGCCGCCCTTTGTGCCCTTCTCGATCTCGACTTCGACTGCTTGCGCCAGCGGAGTCAGCGCCTCTTGCACACGGCCCGCCTTGGCGAGAAGGCGGGCGCGTCGACCGATGGCGTGGAGATCCCCCAACAGCGCATCGGCTGCGTGGGATGCCCACCTGGCTCTCCGACCGTGTTGCTCTACTCGCATCAGGATGGCGGCTCGAAACATGGCGTGGGCAAACTCGAAGGTGTTCTGCTTGGGGCGCAGCGCAATCAAGTGCAGGCGCGCCATTCGATCCAGCAGACGGTCGGGGAAAGGCAGGTCTGCCAAGTCAAGTGCGAGGCGCCATGTGTCCTCGTGGATGGTGTTCCCGAGAACCGCGGCGAGCTCCACTGCGTGGACCTCGTGCTCGATGACATCTTCGCAGAGACTCTCGAACCGCTTGGCCCACATCTCAAACATTGAGTCGGGTGCCTTGGAAGGCACGCCTTCTTTGAGTGCAAATCCGTTTTCAGCAGCGACGAGGCGATCCTTGGCGATCCAGTGTCCGACCAACTGGACGGCGAACTGGGGATTGCCGCCCGTCTGCTTCTCCACTTGGTCCGCCAGAGAGGGATCGAGGCCCAGCAGCTCGCGGAGGAGGGCAATTCGGTCTTCGCCGCGAAGCTGATGTAGCGGAATGGTTTGGCTGTGGGGGTGGTCCCGAAGGAAATCGATCTGTTCACCGTTGGGTGTGGTGTTCAGATCCAGAGACTGAACAGATGCAACACACAGAATCTCCCCCCTCTCCGACTCCAGGAGGTGGGTGACCATGGCCATGGCAAATGGGTCCTCATGAATGTCCTCGATCAGCAGGATGACGGGTCTGCTTGCGGCGAGCTTGCCCAGATACCAGGAGAGGAGTGTGAGGCGCTCGGTTGTAGAGCCAAAGTGAATCTGTAGTCCGGAACCCTCTGGCTCAACCTCGTCGGGCCTGGCCAGCTGTACCAGCGCCGCTGCTGTACTGCGGTCGTCTTCATTGAGGTGCTGCAGCGCCGACTGGACAGTGTCGACGGCTTGTGCGCGGGTAAGCCCGTCCAGGCGAAAGTGATCGGTGAGCACTGCGCGGATTCGGGACTGGCCATCCGAGCCATTGTTGGGTGGCAGTGCGATCGTTTGCGCCTGCCCTTTCTCGTACGCGCGCTCGGATAGCCAGTGCATCAGGGTGGACTTTCCCACGCCATTTGGACCATCGACCAGCGCCAAGACGGGGTGGTGTGACTGTGCGCACTCTCGAAGACAGGACCACAGTTGGTCGCGCTCGGGGTGTCGACCCACCAGCGCGACACCTCTCAGCCCCCACAGTCCCAGTCCCGCTCCATGCAGGTGCTTCCGCGGCTCCCAGGCGGTGTGCCACGACTCTGGGAAGGGAGGCCTGAGACCATGGTGTGAGCGAAGGTGCAGGGGGAGGGTTGAGCCGGGCTTTACCGTGTGTGGACTCTCCAGTCTCTGAGTCTTGTCCGGTGTGCGGAGGAGCAGAGTGTCCTTCTCGAAGATCTCCGCATCGGTCTGGGTGGGCTTCCTTGGTCGCGATGTAGCGACTGCGGGAAGCTCCCGGAGGGCCCAAGCCGCATCGGCTGCATGCGTGAAGCGGTCTGTGGGCTTCTGCTGCATCGCATGTCGGAGCCACTGCTCCAACTCGGGAGGGACCTCGCACACCGGGCGAAAGCGCTTGGGGTCCCCTCGGAGGTGGGCTTCGAGGATCTCGGTCACCTTTCCCTCGTAGGGGGGCTGGCCAGTGGCGAGTGCCCACCCAAGCGCCCCGACGGAGTAGATGTCGGACCACGGCCCCTGTGCTTGCCGGTCCCCTTCGATCTGTTCAGGAGACATGTAGCCAGGTGTGCCGCTGACAAATTTTGCCTTGCGGGCAGAGGCGCGCATCTGACGGATGGACTTGGCCAGTCCGAAGTCTGTCAGCTTGATGGTGCCGGAGGCTTCGTCTTGAAGGATGTTCCCGGGCTTGATGTCGCGATGAATCAGGCCACGGGCGTGTGCATGGCCGAGTGCATCGAGTACATCCAAGAGCACCCTCTGGATGGTGTTCCAGTTGGTGTTTCCGGCGAGCGAGCGAATGCTGCCTCCACCGATTTTCTCCATCGCGAGCCATGGGGTTCCGATGAGGCTTGGATCCGAGTGCGCTTCCTCGGGGGTGATGGTGCCGTGGTCGAAGATGGCGGTGATGTTGGGGTGGTTGAGCTGGGCGGCGGACCGGACCTCGTGGGCAAAGGAGGCGGACAAGGGCTCTCCAGATATGGAGGCGGGCTTCATCACCTTGATGGCCACAGGGCTGTGATCGCGGTGGTGCCATCCATCGAAGACCACGGCCATGCCACCCTCTCCAAGAGGGTGTCCCAGGTTGAACGGACCGAGTGATTCACCGAGCTTCATCGCGACCATTCTTCTACAGGTCGATGACGCCTGGCAGAGGTTTTTTTGCGTCGCACTGCCAGAGGAGGTCCCATGCGGCCCATCCCTGATGGCAATAGGCTGTGAATGCACACTTCTCAAAGGCCATCCGCATGCCCAATCTAAACGATGCTCAAGCACGCCGAATGGCGGAGGCGCACCAACACATGCCGCAAGGTGTGGCCGAGAACTACCGGTATTGGGGCGAGGACAAGACGGTATTTGTTCAGAGTGTTGAAGGGTGCACACTCACCGACTGTGATGGCAAGCAGTATGTGGACTTTCGGCTTGGCTATGGGCCCATCATCTTGGGCTACCGGGATGCGCGTGTGGATGCAGCGGTGATGAATGCCATCACCCAGCTGGGAACCATCTCGGGCTTCTCTACTCCAATGGACATCGAGGTGGTCAAGCGCATCAAGGCGCTGTGCCCCAATATCGACAAGGTTCGCTTCGCCAACTCGGGAACAGAGGCGGTGATGGGCGCATTGAGAACCGCGCGAGGCTTTACGGGGCGGGACCAGGTCGTCATCGTCGAAGGCGGGTTTCATGGCCTGACCGACGAGATGATGTGGAAGAGTGACGTGGAGGGTTGGTCGGGAAAGCACGGCAGCGAGCCAGATATTATTCCGTTCGGAGCAGGCATACCGGCCAGCACGCGTGAGCTTGTGGACTTTATACCCCTCAATGACTTCGGCGCGCTTGAGGCATTGTTTCAGGCGAAGGGGGGGGAGATTGCCGCTGTCTTGCTGGAGCCCATCATGGGCAATTGTGGCAGCATTGCCGCCACCACCGAGTGGCTCTCACAGCTGCGCGAGACGACCACCGCGCATGGCAGCATGCTGATCATCGATGAGGTCAAGACGGGCTTTCGGGTTGCTCCGGGCGGTGCACAGCAGCACTACGGAATTCATGCGGATCTCACCACCTATGCAAAGGCGCTGGGCAATGGCTATCCAGTGGCCTGTTTTGGAGGCAGGGCCGAGGTCATGGATGTGATCGGTGCCGGTGGTGGTGTGGTTCATGGCGGTACCTACACTGCCAACCTGGTGGCGATGAGTGCGGCCAATGCAACCCTGGAGGTGTTGAGCCAGACCGATGCGCTGACAACCGTGGCGCGGGTGGGCGCTGACATCCGCGATGTCCTGGGTCGCGTGTTTACCGCTGCGGGCATCGAGCACTGCTTTGCTGGCCCAGCGGCGATGTTTGGCATTCACTTTGGTGAGACTGTTCCCACAAACTATCGGGACTGGAAGGTCACCAATAGCGATCTGTACACGGCATTTGCATGGAACTTGATCGATAGAGGGGTGATGCTGGAGCCCGACTCCAGGGAGCCATGGTTCATCTGTGAGGCTCACCAGAGCATGGATCTTGGCTGGTTGGAGGATGTGGCGACCCAGTCCATGAGCAAGGCCTTGGACGCATCGTGAGTCGCGCGCTGATGCGCTCATCCACCCACCTTGTCTACGACTACATCATCGTCGGAGGCGGCTCCGCTGGGTGTGTATTGGCCAATCGACTCAGTGCAGATCCGAGCACGCGGGTGCTTGTTCTGGAGGCAGGGAGACCCGATCACCGGCTGGATTTTCGCCTTCATATGCCGGCTGCATTGACCTATCCGCTGGCCAGTCGCGCATACAATTGGTGGTATGAGTCCGAGCCCGAGGCTCAGGTCAATGGGCGCAAGATCTACCAGCCTCGGGGCAAGGTGCTTGGTGGTTCGAGTGCGATCAATGGAATGATCTTTATCCGGGGAAACCCTCGGGATTTCGACAATTGGGCCCAGCATCCAGGACTTGAGGAGTGGAGCTATGCCCATGTTCTTCCCTACTTCAAGCGCCTGGAGAACCGCCAGATCGGCGGCGATGAATACCGTGGGGGGGGTGGCCCGCTTCATCTGGAGACACCCCGCTGCGACAACCCCTTGTTCGAGGCGTTCTTCCAAGCTGCATCCCAGGCCGGGTATCCACTGACGGACGATGTCAACGGGTATCAGCAAGAGGGCTTTGGACGATTTGATCGGACCACCTACCGGGGACGTCGTCACAACGCAGCGAGGGCCTATCTGCACCCGGTGATGCATCGGCCCAACCTGACCACCCGCACCGGCCAGTTGGTTCACCGAATCGTCTTTGAGGGACGCCGAGCGGTGGGGGTAGAGGTCGGTCGAGGTCGTCGAAGAGAGATCATCGCGGGCGGCGAGATCATTTGCTGTGCGGGCGCCATCAACTCACCGCAGCTGCTCCAGCTCTCCGGTGTCGGGCCGGCAGATCTGCTCAATACGCTGCAGATTCCCGTCGTTCAGGACTTGCCTGGAGTGGGTGCTGCGCTGGAGGATCACGCCGAGGTGTATGTGCAGTATGCCTGTACCCAGCCGGTCAGCCTGTACCCGGCACTGAAGTGGTGGCGTCAGCCGATGATCGGTGCGCAGTGGTTGTTTGGTCGAAGCGGCGTGGGCGCGAGCAATCACTTTGAGGCGGGTGGCTTTATTCGCAGCAATGCGGATGTGTCGTACCCGAACCTGCAGTACCACTTCCTGCCCATCGCCATCCGCTACAACGGCACCAGTGCACGAAAAGGACATGGCTATCAGGTGCATGTGGGTCCGGTCCGGTCCGATGCCCGTGGGTCGGTGCGGATCACCTCAGCGGATGCGATGGAACATCCACAGATCGTCTTCAACTACCTCTCCACGGATCAGGATCGGCGGGAATGGGTGGAGGCCATTCGCTGTACCCGCACCATCATGCAGCAGCCGGCTTTTGCGCCGTACCGTGGCGAGGAGCTTGCTCCGGGCCCGGAAGTCCAGACCGATGAGGAAATCCTCTCATTTGTGCGGAGTGAATTGGAGAGCGCCTATCATCCGAGCTGTACCTGCAAGATGGGGACAACGGCCGAGGCGGTGACAGACCCGAAGCTTCGCGTCCATGGCATTGATGGCCTCCGTGTCGTTGATGCCTCGGTCATGCCCACCATCACCAATGGCAACATCTATGCGCCAGTGCTGATGATCGCGGAGAAGGCAGCCGACATGATTGCTGGACATTCCCCACTCCCGCCCATCGACCTGCCATACTTCGGTAGAAGCAACGAGGGGTAGTGCATGGCGGGGTTGATCCAGACACCGGATTGGATGGGTCATGTGCAGGCGGTGCTCTTCGATATGGACGGTACTCTGTTGGACTCTGAGCATCTGACTGAGAAGGCCATCGCCAGGCTGCTGGCCGATCATGGACTCTCCTTGCCCCTTGAGGGTGCTTGGTTTCATGGGATCACCTGGCGCAGCATCGCCGCGACTCTTCGGGAGCAGACCGGCGAGTTGGAAGCCGTCGATGTGGAGGCTGTGCTGCAGCAGTACTTTCATGGCGCCCTGGTGGACACCCAACCGCCCGCCATTCCCGGTGCGCCTGAAGCGGTGAAGTCGGCATCCAAGCGGGGGGGGACCGCTGTGGTGTCCTCCAGCGATCGAGCCAGTGTCCTGCACGTGGTGGAGCGACTGGGTCTCCAGGAGCACCTCGATGAGTTGGTGGGCGCGGAGGACTGTGAGCGGTCCAAGCCGGATCCACAGTGCTTTGAGATTGCTGCGGCTCGGCTGGGAGTCGATTGCGCTCGATGTCTGGTCTTTGAGGACAGTGCTGCGGGACTTGAGGCGGGCAGTGCAGCAGGTATGCGCACCATTGCCATCGGTCTTCATCATGCCGAGAACGATGCAGCAGATCTGGCGATCGCGGACTTTTTGGACCTGCCGGATGACTTCTTCTCTGTGGGAGCTTTGGCATGACGGAAGAGCAGACCCGCAAGATCAAGGTGTGGCGCGTCCGGGTCCTGACAACCACCTGGCTCTCCTACGCGGGCTTCTACTTCTGTCGAAAGAACTTCTCGATTGCCAAGTCCTCTCTGTTGAGCTCGCTCGAGATCACCAAGAGCGACCTCGCCCATGTGGTCACCGCCTACCTTGTGGCCTACATGCTCGGGCAATTCCTCACAGCGATACTCAGTCGCCGCATCGCCACTCGCGTGTTGCTCTTGGCGGGAATGGGCATCTCTCTGGGCTGCAATATTGTCTTCGGCTTCAGCTATCTAGCGGGGCCGGCCGGCTACTGGCCATTGCTGATCTTCAACGTCGTCAATGGCTTCGCGCAGTCGACTGGCTGGCCTGGAAATGTGGGGGTCTTGGGCAATTGGCTGAACAGGAGCGAGCGGGGTCGGGTCATGGCGGTATGGTCGACGTGCTACCAGCTCGGCAGCGTCCTGGCCAAGACCTTTGCGGCCTTCATGTTGGCCATCGCCAGCGCGGCGTGGTCGTTCTGGGGCGCCTCGATCATCCTCCTGGGCGTGTGGATTCTCTTCTGGTTCTTCCAGCGGGACAGGCCGGAGGACCTGGACTTGCCGGGTCTTGTCGAAGAGGTGGAAGTCACTGTCACCGAGTCCCAGGCACAGGCGCATCACACGGGCGATGAGCCATGGAAGCGCCAGGTCTTGGCCAGCGTCCTCTTCATGGGTGCTTGCTACTTTGTGTTCAAGTTCTTGCGCTATGCGCTGGATAGTTGGTCCCCACTGGCGCTCGCCGAGCTGTTTGACCTCTCGGAGACCAAGGCGGGCTTCATCTCCACCGTCTTTGACTGGATTGGCTTCTTGGGTGTGCTGTTTGCTGGCTGGGCATCCGATCGCTTCTTCAAGGGCCGAAGGTATCAGGTCATCGTTGGGATGACGGTTGGCATGCTGTTTGCGTTTATGTTTCTGGCCTTTGTCGGCGTTCACTCTCTGTGGATGTTCGCCATCGGACTTTCCTTATGTGGCTTCATGATCATGGGGCCGGACTCTCTGCTGTCGGGTGTGGGTGCCATCGATGTCGGAGGTCGTCGTCGAGCGGTTCTAGCGGCTGGAATTATCAACGGTTTGGGCTCGGTCGGGCCGATCTTTCAAGAGGAGATCATCGGCTACCTCCTGGACACTCGTGGCTACGATGCCGTCTTCCAGATGCTCATCTTTGTCTGTGTGCTTGGCATCGTCGGTACGGTCTATTTGGCCCGGCGATCCCGTCAGGGAATGTGCTCGCTGTAGGTGAATCGTTGGCCGCTACCCAGGCTGGGAGGGGCCGTGATCTCGCAGCCATTGCTCCAACTGTGAACGGGTCACTGCAGCACCTCCACAGACGATGACTAGGACGGGTCCACTGGCAACGGTGAGGTGTGGATGACGGTCGTAGACGGTGGAGAGAGCGGCACCACAGCTGGGCTCGACCAACACGCGGTGGTCATCCAAGAACCGCGAGCATGCGCGGACGGCTGCGCCATCGGTGACGACAGCGCTTTGGACCGGGTGTACATGGGTCATCGCGAGTGCGCGACTGCAGACCCGCTTGGCGCCCAGTGTGCGGGCCAGTGAGGTGATCTCAGGCAGGGTCACAGGCGTGCCGGCATCCAGCGCCGCGGCAAAGGATGCGGCGCCTGTGGTCTCGACGGCGAGGACAGGCACATGTGCCCACCCGGCGTTCCGCATGCCCTCGAGTACGCCGCACAGCAGTCCGCCACCTCCGACGGCGACGACGACACGATTGGGGACGAGTCCGGCCTGCTGGACCTCGTCGATCAGCGTGCTGTTGCCCTCCCAGATGTCCGGATGGTCAAAGGGATGCAGCAGGGAACCCTTGGACTCTTCTGCCAGCTGAGTGGCGGCTGCGTGTGCCTCATCCCATGCATCCCCGCAGATGTGTACCTGTGCACCCGTGGCTTCGATGAGCCGCCGCATTCTTGGTCCTGTCGTGGTGGGCACAACGACGGTGACGGGTACGCCGAGACTCTTCCCCGCCCATGCCACCGCATAGCCGGCGTTGCCGCCGCTGCTGCTGATGAGCTGCGCGGCCCCGTCGGCGACGGCGCGCTCTGCCGCCAGTCCCATGCCCCTCAGCTTGAAGGATGCACAGGGCTGCGCGGACTCGAGCTTTAGCCAGACAGGTACGCCAAGCTCAGACTGCATCGCAGTGGACTGGATGAGGGGTGTGCTGTGGTGCAGTGGCATCGGGCGCACTCCGCTCGGGGGGCTTTGCTCGACTCGGGGATGCCTCGACCATACCAAAACCAAGGCTCCCCTCATCGGAGACTGGCTAAAAACCTAATAAAGATTATGTTTTTTTGATGTCCATCAATCGACGCGAGTTCTGCACCATGCTCGGTGCATGGGGGCTACCCATGACGGCGCTTGGCAACACTGCCCCTTGGTTTCCGGCCTTTGAGGACCTGGGCATGGGTCATGACTTTGAGCCCCTCGACGTTCAAGGCACCCTGCCCGAGGACTTGGTGGGGGTGCTCTATCGCAATGGTGCGATGGGGATGATCGCGCCGGATGGCAAGCGGTACGAGCACTGGTTTGATGGAGACGGTGGGATTCTCGCCGTCAGGCTGGGGGCCGGGCAGGCCGAGGGTGCGGCCAAGCTGCTGGAGAGCCCGGGGCTGCGAAAGGAGCGGCGCAGAGGAAAGCGTCTTCATCTGGGCTTTGGCTCGACCGTCGAAAAGCCGCTCTTCAAATTGCTTGGCAGCAAGATGAAGAACGTGGCCAATACCAATGTCATCGGCGTGGGCGATGAGCTGCTGGCCTTGGTGGAGTCGTGTCCTCCCACGCGGATTGATCCCCAGACGCTTCAATTGCTGGGCCCCACCGACCTGGGTGGAGTGGTGAAGGGCGGGTTCTCTGCCCATCCGCACACGACCTCAGCGAGCAATCGGCTCATCAATACCGGCATTGAATTCGGGATGAAGAACACGCTGCGGCTTTACTCGGTGACACCGGGAGGCAAGGCCGAGGTTCTGTACGAGCAGGTCGATCCGCATGCGCCCTTGGTCCATGACTTTGGTCTCACCGAGCAGTCCGCTGTACTCCTCTTGCCTCCGCTGCGGATGGACATGGGACGGACTCTGAGGTCCGGAGGCGCTGTCTCCGAAGGATTTGTGTGGGAACCCGAGCGCGGGACGGAGGTCTTGATCATCCCACTGGATGCGCCGGATGCCGCCATTCGATTCACGGTGGATCCCTTCTTTCAGTGGCACGTTGCCAACGCCCATCAGTCCGGTCACGAGATCGTGCTCGACCTGGTTCGGTACGACAACTTTGAGAACAACCGGGCCATCGGAAACATCATCACGGGGCTGCCCAATTCCGGTGAGATCGATGGTCGTCTGTGCAGGATGCGCATCGACACAAAGCAGCGCTCACACACCATGGAGGTGGTGGGAGAGCGCACGGGTGAGTTCCCGCAGACAAGCCCAATGCGGTGGGGAAAGGCCCATCGCTATGTGTACTTGGCGGAGCACTCAAGTGCTCAGGTGGCCATGGTGGGATTGCCGGACAGGCTGACGCGCTACGACATGGACACAGGGGTCGCGACGGAGCTTCCGTCTGCCGAGGGGGTCTATCCAGGTGAGCCGCTATTGGTACCCAAGCCAGGGTGCTCTGAAGAGGGGGACGCGTGGGTCTTGAGCATGGCCTACGATAGTGCGGCTGGCCGCTCGGGTTTGCTCATCTACGATGCTGCGACCCCACAATCTGGACCTGTGGCGTCCGCTTGGTTCTCGGGGCCCAGGCACACGACCTTTCACGGCCACTGGCAGGGCGCATAAGGGTGGCTCAGTATCCGAGCGCATCCAGGGCTTCTTGAAGCTCCGGATCGATTCCAGCAGCGAAGTCGGCTGGGTCTGCGGTGACTTCGATATCAGGGACCACCCCGATGCCATGGAACTCCGAGCCATCGGGATTGGTCAACCGCATTCCGGTAAAGGTGATCTGCAGCTGGCCGGGGAGCCATGCATTGGTGATCGTTCCGTTGGTCGATGCGCTCTGCTGACCGATGACGGTCACGTTCTCGAGCCCCATCACCATCTGAGCGAAGCACTCGGCGGCGCTCACCGACTTGTTGCTGACCAGCAGAATCACGGGCTCGTCGACCACGTGTGTGCCTCGGTTGAAGGTCCAGGCCTCGATCGCGATCTCGAAGTCCGAGGCGCCTGTCCATGTCGGGTGTCCGAAGAGTGGAGCGGAGAAGTGCTCTTGATTGAAGATTCGTGCAAACTCATAGATGTCGAGGTTTGGGTAGTCGCGCATGTCGAGGATGACGCCTGCGGTGCTCTCGGCCTCCGCCAGATCGGCCTCCGCTTGGGCCTCGTTTGGAGTGATATTGCCCGCCATGTTCACAAAGTAGACATTGGGTGCACCCATGTCCTCGAGCCATCCTGTTGGTCGCGTGGTTCCTCCCCACGGAGTGTCCTCCACATCGCTCCAATCCGAGGCCTCAGCGGTGACCGTGCGCTCCGCACCCGAGGGATCGCGAAGGGTCCACTGTGGTGTGCCTCTGACCTCTGTGAGCTCATCTGTGGCCAAGACGAATCGGTAGCCATCGGATGCGGCAGAGTACCGGCTCATCGCCTCCTCGTACCAGTCTTCGATCGGAGTATCGTCCACCGCGATGATGGTGTCTCCTGGGTCGATGCCAGGTGCCAGCGAGTAGCGAACCACCGGCAGCCCCTCGATCTGCTGAATCTGGACGGCCATCCAGCCGTCGGGCCAGTCGGTGCTGGCGTAGTCGGAGTAGAACCCATGACC
>Ga0163180_10001258_pt1 | contig 14490 bp, 11 predicted proteins | sample AtlANTMetagenome_2_FD_109647 | JGI IMG/M metagenome (GOLD analysis project Ga0163180, IMG submission 109647) | Marine eukaryotic phytoplankton communities from the Atlantic Ocean - Atlantic ANT 4 Metagenome | ecosystem: Environmental > Aquatic > Marine > Oceanic | place: North Atlantic Ocean...
CTGTGATTCCCTGTACGATTTGCATTGGGCCCCGTACACCAATCACGTGAAATGATCGACGTCCGTATTCATCGAAAGGTGTTATTCGCACGATGGCGCCAATGGAAACAAGGCGTTTACCCGCGCTGGACACTCGTTGGTCTATTTTTATCGATTCGAGATTCTCGCGTTCAGATGGTGCGACGGTTCGTACTTGGAACTGAGAAAAGAATGTGCGACGAAGACCATCATCTGTAAATAACACAGATCGGATACCTTCCGATACGTCCGGATTCGGTGTGACTGCAGTGCCGGGTTCTGCAACGATGGAAGTAAGCCTTCCCGGTTCGCCCTTCACCTGGACATTATTCTTTAGCGTGTACGTTGCAGCGTGACCAATTACAAATGGACATAGAACTATTGCCCAGATCACCAAACCATATCGCAGTTGGCGAATCCTGAAATTCAGATTTGATAAAAGATCGTGCAAATTGGTCACTTTATATAGCGTTAGAGTGTCCGAAATAGCTGCCTCGTTATTATATCGACTTATCAAGACTGAATTCCGCATATAGCTTTTTGGCTTGCGGTATTCATTTGGAAACATATTCATATAATGCCCAAATTGGAATATCTCTCAGGCAAGACCACAGCAGAGCGAATTATTGGTAACTTAGGGGGGATACGGCAAACAGGAAGAAATGCTGGACCGACTCTGGAATCAATCATGCGAAAAGCCATCACAACTCTATTAGCAGTTTTTGTGTCCCTGCTTGCGTTGCTTTTTGTACTTGTGGTCGCATTGCTACTGTTAGAACGGACTTCTGGTTCACGTCTCATCGCGATTCTCACCGGGACGACCGTGGTCGTCGTTATCCTTGCCGTGACGGATTTCCTGTTACTCGGGCTGGCTGTTGCTTTCCAAAGTGCCAATTCCGGTGGCTCGGCTGAAGCGGATCAGGAATTCGACGAGTCAATGCTTGGTGAGTAAGATGAACTCCAGGTAGCAGAAACGCGACAGCGCTATTCGGATATCTCTTCTTCAGCTCTTCCTGTGATGCTCGACGCAATCGGATAACTATGACAATTCAATTCCAATGCGAGCACTGCGATCAACCACTTCAGGTGCCGCAAATGCAAGCAGGCGACCCGATTCGCTGTCCAAATTGCCGGCATGTTGGTGTGGCACCTCAGGCGACTGAGTCGAAAAAAGAGATCAAAAAGCCGACAACCAATCCTTTTACCCAGGACCAGGAAGTCACAGAAGTAATGCGGCGCGGCAAGGCAAACGGTGCGACACTTGGTGTGGATCGGCGTAGAGTCGCCTTTGCACGTACATCGATTTATGGATTCGGTGCATTATTACTTTGTGTTTCAGTGCTTTCATTTTTTCTAGGTATGCTCTCTGGTGGCGGACCTGTGACAAATCAAGACGGTGCTGATTTAGCACAGATGGACGAAGTAACCATACGCGGGCGGGTTACCTATCCTCAGTCAGATGACCCCGAGGCTCCTGATGCCGGTGCAGTGTTGTTGCTCGTGCCGACCGACTGGACACCTGGTGAAAAGATGGATTATGAAACCATAGAGCCTGGCACGGGTGCCATTGATTACACGGCTGGGTCCGTACTGGATTTGCAGCAAGGTGGTGGTATCGTGACGCGTACAGGCAGTGATGGCCGCTTTGAATTCCAAGTGCCAACTGACATGACCTTTTACATGGTCATCTTGTCCAATAATGTCATCCGTCCCGACAGTCCGCGTAGAGAGCACGTTACCACGTTAAACAGAGTGATGACGGACGCCAAATTCTGGTTTGCAGATCACCAATACAGATGGACACGAGAGAAGTTTGACCGTCATCGGGATATTCGGGTCTATTTGAAAAGTGAATAGTTTGAAAAATGAATAGTTGCAGAGCGAATAGCTCTGTACTAGCGCCGTGATCGTTGCGTTAAACAACGTGCTTATTTGGCTAGCAGGCAACCGCTTACAAACCAACCGGAAGACTCGCTTACAACAAATGCGCCGGATACCCCAAGGTATTTTTCAACCACGTCGTATTCTGGCATTTTGGTCGTATCGACCTTTTCGATTGCTCCACCGTCATTACTACCGCCGAGTAACCGACTTGTGAGCTTCCCTAATAGCGAGTCCGATTGAGCCAACTTACCTTGACGAATCAACTCGTACGTAGGCTTGTAGGTCTTGTCGAGGCGTGAGAACAGGCGGAAGCTATTATTGCCGGATCCCATTGCTGCCAGAGCAGCGTCCATGCGTTGGTAGTCCTCAGCTTCGCCGAGCGTGCCGGCATCCTTGCGATCTAATTGCGACTTGATGTAGTCGGCTGTGGATCCAATCAACACGTGATTATTTGGTGTGACGGTGATAGCCCATTGTGTGATTAGCGGTGTTTCTTCAGCGACTTCTTCCTCGTCGTCCTGAGCACCGAAGTCTTCAGCTCCAAAATCTTCAAAGCCTTCGTTTCCAAAGTCGATTTCGATCGTATCTACTTCGACTTCTTCTTCGATATTGATGATTTCCCAGATTACTACCTCACCGTGTTTGTGAACATGCTTATTTGGTTCAGCGTTCATGAATTTTTCAACGGCCTTAGCAACAGTTGCGTGGTCATCAACTTCGATCGCTGCAATCCACTGCTTGCTGTTGGGGTTGATGGGCTCAATATGACCAGCAAGCACAGTCATTCGTTCCTTTAAATGAGCAACGAATTCATCACGGATGTCCAGTTGCGGTCCGTTTACATCATTAGCGATGCCATCGAGAATCTCTTCAAACAAGTCTTCACCTGGTTCGGCATCAAGCATCTCGTTGACGAGGCTCTTGGCATATTCAAAAGCGTTGCCAATTTTCCAGCTCATCGAGGTGTATGAGCTGATGTCTTTGGGAATCCATGACTGTGGTGCCATTTCTCCCTGGTTCGGGAAATTTAGCATTCTGGCAGCATTTACATATACGTCAGATCCCTTTGCCGCAATTCGTTCGTCAGGCTCGATACCTTCTGCGGCTAGTTCTTCTTGACGCTTAATAGCTGCTAGTACGCCAGCATCATCTGGCGGTGCGTGAAGCCATGTGTGATGTCTGAATTCATGGTCACCTTCAGAAACCATGACCCAACCACCGAGACCTTTGATAGCGCCGAATCCCTGATTCATGAGTAGCTCGTGAAAATCTTTGCCTTGTGGCTTTACACCGGCTGCATCCTGAATGGTTCTCGCATAACCAAACGGCTCAACAAACCACCGAATCTGTGGTTGAGTTTCGCCAGAGGCTTTTGCACATCGGGCCATGGCAGCCTTGTACGCATCGACTTCAGCTAATGTATCTTTAGCCTGTCCATCGAATCGACCAATGATGTCGGCTAATACCTGCTGATGGTCTGCCGCAATCAGCTGATCCTGAAAGATAACATAGAATACCTTGTGGCTCTCATCCGGGTTGTTCTCGTTGGGAACGGTGTAAGTAATCACCTGCTGTCCGGCGATTGCCGTCATCGATTTTGTGGCGTCACGCTCTTCTAATTCAGTGCCCACTTGCTCGAGGAACTTCTCAGCATTTGCGATTTCACCTGTTACGTCTGCAATAACAGCCATTGCGTGTGGTTGTTCTTTGTCATCAGGGCGGATGATTGCGGTGGATGCAGACGTTGCATTGAAGAGGTGCGCCTTTTCCAGGTTGATTCCAAGTCGGACATTGGCCTGATCAAAACGATCGCGAAGTTGCTTCTTCAGATCTTCTGCAAACGGCTTAACCGCGGGATCTTCCATTAACTGGTAGACTTGCGTCTTTTCAAACCGAGCTTGTAGCTCAGCAACGTTCGGGACAGAGAAGTACGCTTTGGTGGTACCTGGTAAGAGGTGTTCGACTGACGGTGCGGCGTCAATACTATTGGAAGACGTTAGTAATAGAAGAGCAACAATGAAGCAGATTCGGCGAAGCACAGCTCAAATCCCCTTATAAATAGGTGGCTGGATAGCAAACGATCAGTTGTCCCTGCACTGATGTCAGCAATCCTGTGGTGGTAACGGTGGCGCTGTTCTTACAAATCGATCAGGCAAGCAATAAACACCGTGTCCCGCTGCAATTGTATGTCGGTGTTTGTAAGTTTGCTACTTGATTTCAACTCGTAAGCATATTGCTATGCAACCCAGCCTTATAGAGAGATTAAGTGTGGCCCCTTCTCTCCGAGGTGTTGTATAAGCACTGGTTTATAGCAATTTGTCCTTATGCACTATCGACGGTTTTATTGGTAAATGGTCAGCGAGAACAGCATAGAATTCACAGCAATTTGACTATTGCAAAGCAACAATAGTCATATTCACCCCAAATTAACGCCGAGATAGTCATCTGCCCCCCCAATAGATGTGTTAAACGTCCATTAAGTGCTTTGAAATAGCTATTTCATTCTTTGACAAATAGTAAACCCCATTGGTAATACGTTTGTTGCTCTCTATTAAGTGCTTTACCTAAAAAGCTTGTTGTCGCATAATTCTTTGCATGAATGACTTTCGCCTTGAAACACTGATCCATGACCCCATCCATGGATATATTCCCTACACTGATCGAGACCCAACTGTAGGTTCAACGACGGAGAGGGATTTAATCGAAAGCAAGTGGATGCAACGGATGCGCTACATTCACCAGCTACAGACGGCCTGGTGGGTATATCCGAGTGCCGAGCACACCCGTTTTCAGCATTGCGTCGGTGTGATGCATCTTGCCAGTCGGTGGGTGAATCGGTTGTTCTCCAGCCTCAAGGAGATTTGTCCTGAGGTGCCGAGCCTTGGCTATGTTGAAACACTGATGAGAGTCAGTGGCTTATTACATGACGTTGGTCACGGTCCATTTGGTCACTTCTTTGACGACCACTTCCTTAAACCGATGGGTCACACTCACGAGTCGATCGGAGCGGCGATCATACGTGGCCCATTGGCCGAGATAATTAGAGGCATTCGATCCAATCCTAATTCCCAGTTATCGGATGACGAACAATTAGATCCTGAGCAGGTAGCTTGGATCATTCAGCGACCGACCGATTCAGAATCTCAAATGCCTCGCTGGCTTGAAATGTTACGGAGTTTGCTCAGCGGCATTTATACGATCGACAATATGGATTTCGTACTTCGTGATGCATACATGTCCGGTTACAGTCAGAAGTCGTATGACATGGATCGGATGTTACGGTACAGCTTTTTTTCGGAAAACGGATTGACGATACATGAGAGGGGAATCGAGTCTCTACTACGATTCATGGCTGCCCGCGCCGAGCTATTTAGAAATGTTTATTTTCATCGCAAGGTTCGGGCTATCGACCTAACTTTGGCCGACTTATTCCCAGCCACCATTAAACGCTTGTTTGACTGTGACCCAATATTGAATCTCGATCGATATCACGGTTTGACTGAACAGTCATTGCTTGTTGATGTACGCCGATGGGCAAATTCAGAAGACCGTGAGTTGTCGAAACTTGGTTTAGCATGGTGTCAGTTAATCGATGGCAGGCTGAATTGGGAAATGGCTGCGCAACGCACCATTGTATTCAAGCCAGGCGACTCGGAAGACAGCAGCATCTTTAGTGAACCGTCAATGGTGGAACAGAAAATCCGCCAGCACTTTCCTTCGTCCCTTGCAGATGTCCCACTGAGAGTCGACATCGCACGGCAATTGCTTAGGCCTCAGCAAACGGCTCCTGTGATTGCTCAGAACTTCATTCAGAACAATACCACTGGAACGATTCGAGCGTTGTCGAGTCATGAGCTGGTGAATCAGCTTCCGGTAAGCCATCGTATTTGTCGAGTGTATTCTCACGGTATTGAGCACGCGCAAGAGATCTCTGCAGCGCTTGACGCGATCATCAGCGGCAGCGGCGGTGATGATCTAACGAATATGTGATTACCGGTGATTCACAATACAGTCTGAATTGTCGACAATCATGTTTTGAGGACGACGTTGCGATTCACATGAACAGTGGCCCAAGCAAGGATGGACGATAGATGTTTCTGGGATTTGGCGAAGTAATGATGAGGGTAGCTCCTGATCAGAAACTCAGATTAAGACAGGTGTTGCCAGGTCGGGTGGAAGTTACCTGGGGAGGCGGTGAAGCAAACGTATGTGCATCCTTGGCAATGTACGGTCAGCAGGCACGGTATGTGTCCGCCCTGCCCGACAATGCACTAACAGCAAGTCTGATTGCATCTCTCCGAGGGCTTGGTGTCGATACCAGCCAGATACTACATCGCGATGGGCGATTAGGGATTTACTTTGTGGAAGTCGGTGCCAATCAGCGAGGATCCACGGTGTTGTACGATCGCAGTCACAGCAGTGTCTCATTGGCCGGACCGGAGGAATACGATTGGGAAACGATTCTTCAGGATGTTCACTGGCTACATGTATCCGGGATCACACCGGCGGTCAGTCGAGCGGCCTGTGAATCGAATCTGGCGTTAGTACAAAGAGCCAAAGAGCGAGGGGTTACCGTCTCGTGCGACTTGAACTTTCGAAAGAAGCTCTGGAAATGGGACGATGAACTGACAGGGATTGACCTGGCGCGAAAATGCATGGCTGACGTCTTACCGTATGTTGATTTAGTAATTGGCAATGAAGAAGATGCAGAAGATATGCTTGATATTCGTGCCAGTGAAACGGACGTACATGCCGGCACCATCAATGCGGTGGCGTATGAAGATGTAGCTCGCCAAATCGTGGACCGGTACAGCAATGTCAATCGTGTCGCGATTACCCTACGCGAGAGTATCTCGGCAGACCATAACAATTGGGGAGCCATGTTATTTGATGTGGCGACTGATAAATCCTATTTCGCACCGCTTGATGAGAACGGCGAATATAAAAGCTACCGAATCGGGCATATCGTTGATCGTGTGGGTGGAGGTGATTCGTTTGCAGCCGGGCTGCTGCATGCCCTTAATACTCCAAAATTTCAGGATCCAGCCACTGCGATTGACTATGCGGTGGCAGCTAGTTGTCTGAAGCACTCGATCAAAGGTGATTTTAACTACATCGAGCAACACGAGGTCGAAGCCCTGATGTCGGGCAATGCCTCTGGGCGTGTACAGCGTTAGAATCCCAGTTCCGTTTGAGCCAGCTTATATGCCGTGCTTTTACCGACGGGAAACTATTGACTGAACCTTATAGACTGGACTTTATTAACTGGAATAGACACGTGTCACACGATCGCTATCAAAATCCACTTATTACACGCTACGCATCTACTGAAATGGCCGAGCTATTTAGTGAGCAGCGCAAATTCTCTACGTGGCGAAAGCTTTGGATCGCCCTGGCGGAAGCGGAACAGGAATTGGGGATCAACATTTCCGATGAGCAACTGCAGGAATTACGAGATCATCAGGATACCATCGACTTTGACAAGGCAGCTGACTACGAAAAGCAGTTGCGGCATGATGTGATGGCACATGTGCACACTTATGGAGATGCCTGTCCTGAAGCACGTCCGATCATTCATCTCGGCGCAACAAGTTGTTACGTTACAGACAACACAGACCTGATCTTATTACGTGAAGCGCTCTTGCTGGTACGCGGTCGATTGGCAGCGGTGATCGATAGTCTTGGTACGTTCGCCAGCGAGAACCGTGATCTTGCCTGTCTTGGTTTCACCCACATGCAGCCGGCGCAACCCACCACGCTTGGCAAACGAGCATGCCTGTGGGCTTACGATCTGGCGATGGATATACGCGAGCTGCAACATCGCATCGACTCACTCGCGGCACGTAGCACCAAGGGAACCACAGGAACACAAGCGAGCTTTTTGGAGTTGTTCGACGGAGATCATGAAAAGGTGCGATCGCTTGAAGCCAAAGTGTCCGAGAAAATTGGCTTTGCAGCAAACTACAGCGTTACCGGGCAAACCTACAGCCGCAAGATTGATGCCCAGATTTTGGATGTGTTAAGCGGCATTGCACAAAGTGCCCACAAGATCGCAACAGATATTCGATTACTCGCTCATCGCAAGGAACTGGAAGAACCGTTTGGCAAAAAACAAATCGGGTCATCCGCGATGGCTTACAAGCGAAATCCGATGCGCAGTGAACGCATATGTTCTCTTGCCAGATTCGTGATGAGTCTACAATCCAGTGGGGCCAATACGCTGGCCACACAATGGATGGAGCGAACACTTGATGACAGTGCGAACCGCAGGCTCACCCTACCGCAAGCATTCCTTGCAATCGATGCGATCTTGATCCTCTGTCAAAATGTTACTCAGGGAATGGTACCCTACCCTGCTGTCATTGCCAGGCATTTGTCGAGTGAACTGCCGTTCATGGCCACGGAAAATATTCTGATGGCAGCAGTGCAAGCCGGTGGCGACCGTCAGGATTTACACGAGAAGATTCGGGAGCATTCGCAGGCAGCTGCAGCTGAAGTAAAACAGCACGGTAAACAAAACGACCTGTTTGACCGGCTCGCGTCTGATGAAGCGTTCGCAGGTGTCGATTTAGAAGCCCTGATGGATCCTTCTCAATTTGTCGGTCGCGCACCGCAGCAGGTTGACGAGTTTATCCGCGATGTGGTGGATCCTATTCGCGACGAATTCCTGACCGGTGAAATGGACGCGGAACTTCGAGTCTAATTGCGAGTCGAATTGGCCTTTAAATCAGGTCCTGCTTACGCTTTTGCCGACGTGGTTGGGCGCACTCACTGCAGATACCGAATATCAGCAGACGGTGACCGGTGACGCGAAATCGATAGTCCTGAGCAACGCTTTCACGGATGTTGTTGATCTCATCACTATGGAATTCAAAAAACTGATTGCACTGGTTGCAGACCATATGATCGTGTTCGGGGTAACCGTAGTCATGCTCATAGATAGCACGGCCACCAAGTTCAAACTTTCTCAGCAAGCCAGCGTCGACGAACTCAGTCAGCGTCCGATACACCGTGGGCCGACTAACGTGATTTGCTTCTCCCTTTTCGGGTAACTGTTCGATAAGCGTCTCAACATCAAAGTGATCGTGATGGCTAAAGACGTGTTCTAACACCGTACGCCGTTGTTGCGTATTGCGCATTGCCCTGCTTTGCAGATACTCGTCAAATCTCTCTTGTGGTGAGAGTGACACGGAGACGTGCTGTAGGGAATAGTCCTTAGCCATGAGCTTATGTGCGGGCGCTGATGCTACCAGTTGTTGCTCCAATTGCGCAACAACTGACACAGCATTTAAAATTCAGAAAACGAGTGTGTAACCGGCTGCTACAGTGATCGCATCCGGCGGAGCTGAAGTCAGCTTTGGCCTAAATTATAACGGTTCTAGGCAATTTCATCGAGCAAGCGGTCAACAGCGATATCCAGCTTCTCGAGCGTTTCGTACGTACCAGCTTCAATTGCTGCCTTGATCTCTTCAACGCGGTCAGCACGAATTTCAGGTAATTGGTGAATCTTGTCCACCATTTCAGCAGCCTGACTTGCCATTTCTGCTTGTGCGGAGATTTCAACCTGGTCGGTGGGTGCAGCTTGTTCTGCTGCATTCGTTGCACGTGTGGCATCCACTTGCTGTGGACCCTGAACTGATTGTGCGCCATTTACACCGTGAATCTGCATTTTAAGCTCTCCGCTTAGTGATTCTAAAGACCACTAAATACTACCCTATTGAGGAAAGTGTCGAGTGGAATTAGGAAGTTCAAATAACAAAAAAGATGCGTAAAACAGCTTGAATTCCAACTGTCCTGCATCAAATTTCGGTGAAAGTATAGGTATTTAAGGCAATTGATAGCAAGGTCACTTGACTGAATTTGCGTGAAATTAACTTACGGCTTGTTGCGCCGGCTAATCAAACGAGTTACAAACGGCCGATTCATATAATAGAGGCAAGGAGGAATGGGCATCTCATATGCAGGGTGAGTTTACTCCGGTATGGGATTCCTCCTGAGATAAATGGAAGGAGGAGATCATGACTACCAAGAATATTCGTGTATTACTGGTGGATGAAGGACTAGCCGGTATGATTTCTGTGCCGATGGAGGCGTATTTCCAGTTCACTTTTGATATGTCAGAGCGACTCGAAATGTTCGAGGATGACTTCGCTCACATTGGCGTACCAACAAGTGACGGAATTCTTGGACAACGCCGCAGTTCAATGCTACCGAACTCTGCTCATGACCCGGATCTGCACGAGCAGCCATAACCTACGCAAATGTAGTAAGCCAGGTGGCCGTTGCTATTGAGCCATCAGCCACTCAAGTGCAGCGGCAGTATCGTTCTCTCCGAGTTGGAGCTGATCTGCCTGACGTGAGGCAGCATATGCGCGGAGGGTGACTTTCGGCAACTCCTTTTCTCCTGCCACGTAGGTTGCAGACGGTGCTGCAACTGCCAGCATGCCCGGGAGGTCATGGTACTTGGCACCGCCCGGTAGAAACTCTGGCGAATGCAGATCATCGACCTGATGGAATCGGAATCCATTTGTCGTAGCAACCAAATGATCAACGATGCTACGAGCCTGAGCTCGTGCAGCGATCGCTATCGGGCCAGTCGCATCCAGGCTCACCAAACTGATGGACTCGGGGTTTGTCTCATGGTGTTTTACGAACGAAATCACCGTTAGCACGTCGTGTACGCGTCGTGCGAATAGCGTGGAGTTATATCCGAACGTGTAACCAGCTGCCTGACGTGGGTTAGCAACTCGACGGGTTTTTGGAATTGGATTACCGTCAACCAGAAACTCACCCTGCATTAACAAGTCGACACCCATTACGGTATAGCCCTGGTCGATCAAAGTCTTGATACCAGCGGTCAGATTTCCGTCCTGGGCATACAGGCCTGCCTTGCCAGACTTGGAGATCCAGATCACCGTCTTTTGGTTCCATTCTTTCGGATACAGGAACAAAATCGGAATCGATGTTTTGTTCTTGATGTGATTTAGAAATCCGCCGATTTCCAGAAAGTGTCCTTTATCCACTTTATGAACCTGCTCGTAATCGATTTCAGTGTTTCTGGGCAGGCGTGCTCCAATCACAATGTCGATACCGCCACCGACGACCGACTTATACGATTCAAGACCGCGTTTGCTTGAATATAAGAGTTGATCAAGTTGTTGTTGGGCATCGTCGTGCCACTGCTTGACCAACTTCTTTTCAAACGCATCGCCGCTCTCTGGTTCCGGATGTTCGTCATTCCAGACGGTATGAACGGGTTTTGCTTGAAACGGAAACGGTTGTTCTTCAGGTATTTCCTTGAACCCGAGTTCCAGATGTTTATTGAACCAGTGATAGAGAGCTTTGCGACACACCAAGTTGTAATTATGCGGGAAGTGCGTATGGGCTTCGAGCATCACGTTTTCTTGTGCATCGTACATCTTGTAGATCTTTTGTAATTCCGGAAAACCCTTCGTTTCCATTTCGACTGTCCAGTCATCTGCTGCGGTAAGGCCAAGTGGTTTGGGAGCAAACAACGCTGCGAATTCGACATTGCCTGTGCCAACTCGCAGTAGCGAGGTGTTCTCGCATGTGCAGCCTCCCTGCATCGCGGTGGATACCATAACTGCCGGCATCGAAACTTTGATACGTGGATCAATAGCTGACAAAATAAACGTCTGCGTCCCACCGCCGCTTGCACCTGTCACGGCAATGCGGTCGACATCCACTTCAGGAAGCGACTGTAGAAAGTCGACCGAGCGGATGGAATTATAAGTCTGCAGTCCCATTACATTTTGCAGATTCGACTCGGCACGTGGACTGAACAAACCCCATCCGGTTGGTGTATTCATATGTGCTCGTTGACTATCGAATCCATGTACGACGTCGTAACCAAGTTGATTGCTATCTGCATATGCCAGCATGTCGTATTGAAATACGACGCAGCCCATCCTTGCCAAATGTACACTGCGAGCCTGAATAGGATTGCGGGCGGTTTCGAGAATCTCCTCGGCACCGCTATCAATTTCCTTTTGTGCTGCTGTTACGCCGCGATCATAAAAGCGTCCGGAGAGTTCTTTAGAAACACGCCAGTGCCCATGAGGACAGAGTACGCCTGGACGTTTACCCTTAAATCCGACAGGCTTGTACAATACGCCGGTGACATAGAATCCGGGCATGCTTTCAAAATAGACCTTGGAAAGCGTGTACCCATCCATTTTCTGTTCGCCGTGGATGACTGGATCAAGTTGGGTTGCTTCCGGCATAGGCCAGAGTCCCTGAGAAACGAGTATTCTACGACGTATGGATTCAGCACGAATCTCCCACCGGGCTTTGGACGTCGGTACGTTTAATGGAAAGTATCCATCGAGATCGGTAAGTGGTTCCAGTCGACTGTCCGCTGGTAATTCGCCATCTGGTGTGAGTTGGGGTGGTTCTGCAATAGCCTCGAGTGCTAACGCGGCGATGAACAAACTCAATAGGGCAAAATGACAGCTGGAGTGACGTTTCATTTCTGATGGCTCCACAAATACATGCGATTGAATTCTATTTTGGGGCAATCAACTGAAACCGTGAATTCAAGCTGCGAATTCTGGCTGTTACTTCAGCCTTACTCCAAACTCTTCGGGAAAACATGTTTTACCAGATTTGCTGACGCTGCGGTGACTTGATCTGACCATGTATCAATAGGCAGTTGAATCACGGCAATTGCGGCAGTCGGCATCGATACGGACTCACCGCTTAGCAGGTAAACAAGTGACTCCATCGTTGGGTTATGACCAATTACCAAAACAGTCTCTACGTAGTTCGGGAGATAGGACACTTGCTCGAGGTAGGTGTCATAGCCAGAAAGATATAGGTCGCGTGTTTCAAGAATATCGCTTTCCAGCGCGAGTTCGTTAGCAACGATCGATGCTGTTTGACTGGCTCGGCATGCGGCGGAGGTAATAACCTGATCGGGGATCAATTCTGCATCAGAGAGCCACTGAGCCATGCGTGGCGCATCACGCAGGCCACGTTCATTAAGCGGTCGGTCATAATCAACCAGACCAGGGTCATCCCAGCTACTCTTGGCATGACGCATGATGATGAGCGTTTTCGTCATGATTGCAGCCTGCTTTTATTTACCGCGATGTGCTTCGTATGTCGTGGCCTGATAGTTTTTCGCATGCTTTACCAAATCTTCAGCGTTCTGTTGTAACACAGCTTGGCTGCGTAAAGCCTTGTCGTCTGTGGAAATAAGAGCATATGATCCGTCAGCTTGCAGCACCTTGGCTTTCACATTGTCAGCAAGACACGTGTTGAGGGTGTTAATGAGCTTTTGACGGCACTCGGAATCTGTAACGGGTACAAGTAGCTCAATTCGGCGGTCCAGATTCCTTGGCATCCAGTCGGCGCTCGAGATATATACGACTTCATCCCCGCCGTGATATGCATAGATGATTCGACTGTGTTCGAGGAAGCGATCGATTATGCTGATCACTCTGATGTTTTCACTCAATCCAGGCACGCCCGGCGTTAAGCAGCAGATGCCTCGAATATTCAACGTGACTTTTACGCCAGCTTGTGATGCTTTGTAAAGCGCCTTAATGATCTTGGGGTCGACTAAAGAATTCATTTTTGCGGCGATCGTGCCTCGCTTGCCAGCAGCAGCTCTTTTCGTTTCAAATTCAATGAGCTTTAAAACGCGACTGCGGATTCCCATTGGCGCAACATCAAGTGCTTCGAGTGTTCGAGGTTGCGTAAAGCCAGTAACAGAATTGAAGAATGTGGTCGCATCCAACCCGAGTTGTTCATTGGCTGTCATCAAGCTTACGTCTGTATATAGTTTTGCTGTGGATTCGTTGTAGTTACCTGTGCCGAAGTGCATATATCGTCTTACGCCCTGTGGCTCGCGGCGGACGATAATGCAACACTTAGCATGTGTCTTAAATCCACGTACACCATAAACAACGTGAACCCCGGATTGTTCTAGAAACCGTGCTCCTTCAATATTGTTGGCTTCGTCGAATCGGGCCTTGAGTTCCACGATGACCGTTACGTTTTTGCTTCGTGAAGCTGCTCTGGCAAGCGCCGCAACGATCGGACTGGATCGGCTGGTGCGATAAAGTGTCTGCTTGATTGCCAATACATTGGGATCGTCGGATGCTTCTTCAATTAGACGAACGACCGGGTCAAAGCTATCAAAAGGATGCACGAGCAAGACGTCGTTCGCTGCGATTTGGGTAAACATGCTTTCGGTAAGGTCTACCGATGGGCAGTTAGTTGGCGCCCACGTGTCATACTTCAAGTCGTCAAAGCCTTGGGAACCGGCGATTTCGAAAAAGCTCTTGAGGTCCAATGGCCCATTACAAGGGTAGACAAACGAGTCATCGACTTTGAAAACATCCTTGAGCATCTTGAGCATTTGCTGGCTTACCGCAGCATCCACCTCTAGGCGCACACACTCGCTCATTTTGCGTGCGTCGAGCATCTCTTCCATTTCATGCATCAGGTCAGCGGCCAGGTCGTCGCGGACAGCCATATCGGCGTTGCGAGAAATACGACACGGAGTGCACTCGATTACCGCTTCATCTCCTGACGGGAAATAATGATGCACCAGTTCACTTA
>Ga0163180_10001259_pt1 | contig 14487 bp, 6 predicted proteins | sample AtlANTMetagenome_2_FD_109647 | JGI IMG/M metagenome (GOLD analysis project Ga0163180, IMG submission 109647) | Marine eukaryotic phytoplankton communities from the Atlantic Ocean - Atlantic ANT 4 Metagenome | ecosystem: Environmental > Aquatic > Marine > Oceanic | place: North Atlantic Ocean...
GTTCGATCCCCGGAGCTGGCACGGAAGTCTCCTTTACCAACAAAAGACCGGAAACCGTGCACCTCTCCTGGATGGCCTATGGAGGGGGCTCGAAGCGCTACGCATCCCTCGCCCCGGGGGCAACCCATACCCAGACTACCTTTTCAAAAGCCTACTGGCTCGTCACCGACAGCAAGGGCTCTCCCCTCGGCTACTTCAAGACTACCGAAAAGATCGGGATTGCGGTCATACCGGAACAGTAGGGCCTGTAGGATCAGGAGAAGCAAACCGCTCGCCATAGTCCGGACGTGCGATTTTCCGGAGAGAGGTTTACCCCCGGGGAAACCCTCTCCTCACGCTTGATATATCGCAGTTTAGCGATATAGTTACGCCATACCTCGAATACGGGGGCGCCACGGTTTCGACTGAAGGTTGGAAACGCAGGTTGCATGTGGAGGTTGATCGGTTGGCCTCCTAAAAAGCCGATCAAAAAAAATAACTGCAGACTCCAACGAGCTTGCACTCGCTGCTTAATTGACAGCGACGTGGACTGTCGAACGCCTGCTACGGCCGTCCGCGACTACCAGCAGGCTGGTAAGAGGGCCGGGTGACCGGGTCACCTTACGAGATTAAACAGGTCTCTAGGGAACTGGAACTGGCGGACAGAGGTTCAGATCCCGAATTACCAACTGGCCGCTAAACATGTAGACGCTTGCGCGAAAAGTCTCCAGGACAGGGGTTCGACTCCCCTCGCCTCCACTTTCTAATAACCATAGAGTTACGAAGGGCCAAATAAAGCAGTAGTCTTCGGTTCATCAGCCACACGAGAACCCGGCCCAAAAGGGAATCCCTACCAACAAACGCTCCGTCGTGATCGCCAATACCAGACCTCTTTTCGAGACTGAGTAATGAAACCGATCCTAATTGTGACAGGAAGCATGATCTCTCCAAAGGAGCAATCCTTTCGGGCGGCGATTCAAAAGCAAATCCTCTCTTTCCGCGCATCTAGCGGCGCTTGGCTCGACATTCAAACGAAGATACAGACGGCGGAACAGCTCCTTCGCCTTCGGATGGGACTCAAATCCAGACGGATGAAGAAGGCTCCCTATCGGCGAACCGTCGAGGAATTCTTTTCAAAGAAAGGAAATTTTGAGACGCCGGAGCTGACAGAAGTCACTCTCGCGACTCTGCTGAATATCGAAGGCTTGCCTTTTCGCGTCTGTGACTTTTCGACCATCTGCGCTTCCAAGGCCCTTCGCGAAAGGCTCTTGGATGAGTGTCCCGTCTTATTCATCAGTTCGACTCTTCTCAGGGATCTGAGCGAACTGATTCCGCTGTTGGAACTCTTGAGAAGGAAGGGTAACCGCATAATCGTCGGCGGAGCTTTGACCAGCATGCTACACGAATCCTGGACTCGAGACGACTTGGTCGACGTCCTGGCCGTGGGATCGGGAGAAGCCTTGGTTCCTGTCTTGTCGAACTGGCTGAAAGGGGGAGCATTGAGGGCACCTGCCGGTGGAATGATGGTAGAGAAAGGTCGTACCAAGGTTCTGTTCAGTGGCGCCCCCAAGTCCCGAAACCTTGATCATTATCCGAGACCCAACTGGAAGCTTGCCGAAAAAACCCATGGGCGAGCCTTGCCGATGGTTTTCTACGAGTCGGTTCGCGGCTGTCCCTACCGATGCTCCTTCTGCAACTACCCTTACCTGTTCGATGACCGAAAGTTTCGGCACAAGTCAGCTCTGAAAATAGCGGATGACTGGCTCCACTACGCCAGCCACGGGGTCGAATATGTGACCTGTCTGGACAGCTTGTTCACCATGCCCAAAAAACGTTTGTTGGAGCTCTGTCAGATATTGATTTCCGAGGGAAGTCCCCTCAAGTGGATCTGCTATGCCCGGGCGGACGACCTGAGCGATGTGGAGACCTGTGAACTGATGCGTGAAGCCGGCTGTATTCAGGTCCAGATCGGTCTGGAGTCCGGAAGTCAGCAGCAACTCGATAATATGAACAAGAAGTGCACGGTCGCTCAGAATCAGCAGGCCCTGATCAACTGCAGAAGGGCTGGAATTGTGTCGGTGACCACCTTGATTCTCGGTTTTCCCGGGGAGACCGAAGCGTCGATCAAGGAAACCTTCTCACTCCTGAAGGAGACCCCGCCCGATCTCTACTATGCAGCGGCCTTCAACACCCGCTTCGAGGGGGTGCCCATTCTGGAGCAGAAGGAGGCGGAGCGATTTGGGCTGAAGACCCTTCGCGGCGGCCATTCCTCAATCCCCTATTGGCGTCACGACACGATGACTACGGCTGAAATCTGCGCCTGGCAGGACTGGTTCACCAAGAAGATGGCCGAAGAGCGGGTGGCCTTGGATGGAATGCTCTTTTTTAGCGGTTTTCTTCATTACGGTTTCGATCAACGCGAGGACTTGTTGGACTTTCAGCGCGATATCTACCTGGGCAGGCCCATCGTGAAGCGAGTCTTCAAAGGACTGGACCGCTGGGCGCACCGCAAACTGCTGGCGGACATGGAGCGCGTTTTCACCTGAGCGACTGATCAGAGGCAATAGGACTTACTCCGGTGAGAAGCTTCTGCTTGCCCAAGCCTACCGCGATTCGATCTTCTTGCCCGAGAGGTGCAGGCTCTTCTTATCGAGCGACAGGATGAAGGCCGTGACCGCGGAGGCCGAGAGGCGGGAATCCGCTCCGTAGCCAGCGTTGTCACGGTTGGGTTGGTAATAGAAGGTTCCGTCCGGACACTGGGACAGAATGAACCACCACTTGTTCTTGTTCATCAAGCGCCGGAAGCTCAGAGGGTCGATGTGAGCTGCGGTGGCAGCGTATGCCATACCCATGACCGGAGATCCATGAGTATCAGGAAAGCTCTCCGGATGACGGCCGATCACCTTGGCATGGGCGAGGGCTCGCTCGAGATACTTGTCGTCCTTGTAGGGACTCATCGCATTGGCGATGCCAGCCGCGCCGGTGCGCCCCATGTCGGCCCAGTTGTCCTGACCGGCTGCCTTGTCCGCGTACCAGACGTAACCGTTACGCCCGGAAGAGCGCACCAGGAAATCGTAGGCCTTGTCGTGACGCTCACGATCCACCTTGAGACCGCAGTGCTTCATCATGGCGAAGGCCAGCGCTCCCTGCCCGGTGAGCATACTGATCGGCCCGTAACCCTCGAACCCGGGGTTATGCCCCCAGCCACCGTGGGCGCCCATCTTGTCCTTGGGGACTGCCCCCGGGTGGGTCTTGCGCGACTTCTCGTCGATCTGCGACATATCCACATACTGGCTCGAAATCAGGAAATCGTAGACCTCTTGGAGCTCCGGCAGCACCCAGTCCTCACCGGTTGCTAGGTAGAACTCGCTCATGACGATGGCGGCCGCCATATAGCGCCAGTTGATGAGCCAGCTCCGATCCTTGGCCTTGGTAGTAAGGGCGTGAAACTTCGCATTCTTCCTGACGAGGTCGATGTGTTTCCGGTTGCCGCTAGCCAGTAAGGAAAGGGGGGCAAAGGTGTCATGCGGAGGGCTCCCCCAAGAGCCGTCGTCTCGCTGGGTCTTTACCAGATAATCAAGGAGCCCTTCCAGGAGGCGAGCGCTCTTTGCGCACTCGGCCGGGTATTTTGACCCGTAGGTACCGTATTGAGTGCCTACATCCAAGGTGACCTTGAGGGTCTTGTTTTCCCGCTGGAGATCCAGGTCCAGTCGACCGTTCCGGTCCTCGCCCTGGCTCTCCTCCAGGGCAACCGCGAAGTCGAACAGGGGCCCGTCCGGCCCAAACACCTTCATTCCGTAACCATTGCGGTGGGGCGTCTCGAAGGCACGACCGTTGGCTCCCACCACGAGGTCTCCCACCCTGACCTTGCCCGCCGCGGGGCTTCCGCTGAAGACGTGCCGGACGAGCAGAAATTTCGGATCCTTGGCAATGAGCTCGGCCCGCATCCCGGTGATGCCGAGGTTGTAGAACCAGCCGTTCACTTCGGCATCAGGTCCCGAGCCCGCCCTCTGCTTCCACGGGCGTCCGTTTTCATGATAGTGCACTTGGCTCATAAGAGCCTCCGGCGAGAGCAGCAGGGCGAGGTAGATCAATCCGCGTTTCATCACTTCTTTGATCGGATAGTGATCAAGAAAGGCATAACTGCCAGAAACAAAACCAGTCCGCTGACTGCTCGCATCGTGGTTACCGACGTATGGATTTCTCAAATCAGGAATTGCTTGATCGCCCCGCGTTGTTCCAGGCGATTACGTTGCATGGTCAGGTCGAGATCTCCATAGTGCTGAACTGGATTGCCATAGGCATTGAGCAGCGTTGTATACCAGTTACTCAACGTCTTGTGCCCCTTCGTTCCATGGAACGGCAGCCGGATGTAGCGACCCGCAAGATCGAGCTTGGAGTTACTTCCCGTCATAAGAACCATTGGGGCTTCAGTATCCGGGCCATGGTGTCCAGCCCCAGTCTCCGGCATATAGATAATCGTCGTGTTATCGAACATCGTTCCTCTCCCCTCCGGAATGCCTTTAAGCCGACTCACAAGGGTGGCCACCTGCTTCATGTGATGAGTTTTGATAGCGTCTCTCATTCTTGCGGCCCCGGATATCTGTCCTCCATGCCCGATTTGGTGAATACTCGTCTTCTGCTCATTCTCTGGGAGTGAGGTTATATCCGTGCCAAGGTCATCGATGGTATAGGTCACCACGTTCGTCAACCCCGAGGCCAGCGCTCCGATAATGACGTCGGTAAAGGCTGCCTGCTTCTGCGGCAGGGTTGCATCCGCACCACCGTCCGCATGAATGGGCTCAATCTCCGGCAAATACTGCCTGATCGTTTCGCTCAAAGAGCCAACCTGGGCATTCCGGTCGCGGATCGACTGAAGAGAGTCTATCTGATCGCTGATTTTAAGGCGCTCATCTCCATCAAGACCTTTTAACCGACTCTGTTCCTTGTCATGCAGGTAATCGAGCAGTGCGTTGTCGGAACCCGCCTCATCAGTATTAATGACAGACTTGAATAATTCCTGATAGGCAGTCATGGGATCAGCGTAGCAGTAATTGCGCTGCTTAGCTGCCGGGGCAGAATAGCCCGAAACGATCCCAGTCCGGTGGTCCCGACCGTGCGGCACGGCCAACGACATCTCGACATGACCGAAAGGAGAAGGAAACAGACGGGCTAACTCGAAGTCTACAGTCGCCCACTTGATATTACTGAGAATATCCCGGCCAGCTTTGTATGCCCCCATACAGCCCGAATAAGAGTAATGTCCTCCCCCACTGACCGACATGGAGATACCATGCAGAATGGTCATGCTCTCCTTGTGAGAGTCCAGCCCTTTCAACCAGTCAGGCAACTCATGTCGGTCCAGATCCACCTCGAAGGCTTCCTTCTCCTTGTGTTTTTTTAACTCCTGCTGGGAAAAGGACGGAAGTCCGAACTGGGCAGGCAAATTACCGTTGGACTTTCGAATGAATACAAATCGGTGCGAATTTTGAGTTCCCCCATTCACCGGCGCACCCAAGAGGTGGCTGAATGATGGACTAAGCGCCAGACTGGCGGTCCCCAGGGCCGTTTTCTTCAGGAGTTCCCGTCGACTGAGATACATTGCTTATTCTACAGGGCTTGATTTGCGTAAAACAAAGGAGTCCGAGGTCAGGAGGGACACAATCACTTCATCAAAACTCCCGCCGTTTTCAAGATATGCCTTATCCGCATCCATCAACGTCTTGGAATCCGAAAGAGTTTCATTCCGACCGAGAAAGAAGCGAAAGGCATACCTAATGATTGACTGACGGACCCGGTCTGACCTTGCGAGACGCTCAACGAGATCGAAGGCGTTTTCAACATCCCCATCAAGAGAGGGATCCCCTGTGCCCTCCAATACACCCTTGGCATCGACCGGCAGGGTCTTATATACCGGGAGCGATGCTCCGAACTCGTTAGTCTCACCTCGCTTGGATTCCCGCAGGAGATTATCGGGGTGCTCGAGACTTTCTTCGGTCCGGAACCGGCCAAAATCGTCAAAATTCTCAAACGGGAAACCTAGTGGGTCCATCTTCTGGTGACATCGCCAGCAATAGGTATCGCCGGTCCTGATCTCCATCCGCTGGCGGAGCGTCTTATGATGATCCGGAGGGATCACTGCATCCACGCTGATCGGCACATCGGGAATCGTCCCAGCCAGCAGTTTTTCGCGGACCCACTTGCCGCGGTGGATGGGATCTGTCTCGAGGTTCTGTGCATGCGCAATAAGCCATGCTGGATGAGTCAGAATCCCCTTCCGGTTGGGAACGAAAGCAGGCTGAGAAGACGGATAGTCCCATGTTTTCCAGTCGATATTCCAGTAGGAGGTGACCTGTTCGCCACGCATCTGCTGGCCTGTGCGACCAAGCACGTTGCCCCCGTGCCAGAACCCCATCGACATTTTCATATAGGGCATTCCGTTCGCTTGACCCTGACCGAAATGAAGCTCCAAGGCCGGCATCATCCTTCTAAGCGTGGTCAACAAAGCCTTGTTATCGCCACCCCGCGTTTTCTGAAATTCCCAGATCGTGAGCAGAAACTCCCGGTGAGGAGCAATGTCTTCCGGTTGCCAGTCCTTCCAGTCGAGATTCCCGAAATACTCATAGACCTCCTTCAGTTGTTCCGAACCAGCCTTCATAGCCTCGTTATCTCCGGAATGATAAATGAAGAAGCGGTCGGTCGTGAGCAGTTGCTTAAAAACCTGTTCGTCGCGTTCAAGGATATGCTCGACCAGCATGTCTGCCTCGTCAATGAGACGACTGACCGCCTGCTCGTGACGTCCTGCACCAAAACGCGAGTCATCCTTGAAGACATCCTGAGCCTTCGGATACCCGAAAAACTCACGAAAGAAGCGCAACTTACGGATTGGCTGGTTCGTGACGCTTGCATTGAGATTCGCCGCTTGGACATTTTCATCGATAACACTCCACTGGTCGCGGCGGCCCAGCATTCGCCGAACCTCACGCTCATAGTCTTTCCGTGTCGCCAACCGCCCTGCCTCTACTGCTTTTATTAAGTCGTCATCAGGGCGCGCATCAGTCAGCGCGTAAGCCAACGCATAACTGGCACTCCGCGGCGACATCATCCGCCGCCCATCCGCATCTTCAACTCCCTGCCCAAATTCGTCTCGATAGGAAAACTCGGAGCTCAGGACAAGGGACTCGATGAGCTTCCCAATCGCCTTTTGCCGTCCGACCTTCTCGGCATAGAGATTAAACTGTTCAGCGTTTTCGGCAAACTCTGACTGCGTCGGCAGGCGCTCCAAAATCGCCTCAAAAAGCTCCGCGATCATCCCGTTGGCCAACTTCTCACCCCGGTCAGCCTCCGCCTCACGCTTCGCTTTGAAGGAGCGATCCCAGTCTGCGAGGCACTTATCGATAATCTCGCTGTGGCGATCACCCTTATTGCGATGCTGCCTGATCTTGTCGGCGAGCACAGCCATCTCGGCATCACTGAGTGGCATATATTTCGGGCGACTAAAGTTGCCATTCTTGATGTGTAGATAGAGCCGCTTCATGTCCCACGTATCGTAGAACAGCTTCATGGTCGTGATGCGGTTCTCGACACGGTAGTCACTCACCCCTTCTCTCCACCAATCTCTTTCGCATTGCCGGATGATCTCATCATACTCGGCACGATTGGCATCGCTGTAAGGAGCCCAGACCAGATTGCCGTGGTTATCCTTTTCTGATCGCTCTTCCAGTTCTTGAAGCTCAAAAGAATTACGTTTGTAAGTCGCAATCCCCTCCTGAATAGCTCGGATGTCATCCTTATTAAACCGGTCCAAAAACTCGAGGTTTTCGTGGCGTTTTTGAATTCTGTTGTTCGAATGCTTCGGCGGACCGGGATAGGAAATCTTCTTACGGACTAATTTGGGCAGAAGCTTCTCATGCCGCTCTCCATACATCTCTTGAAGCAACTGCTCCATGAAGGGGTACGTTCTCAGAAATTCCTCCCGCCTGCGCAGTATCTCGCGATGCTCTAACTCACCCTCCATAAGAGCATAGGTGGCGGGATACCGCGCCTTCATTGTGACCTCGGACGACATATGGGCCGCCACACGCTTCGCGTTCCCGATCATCGTCAACAGATGCCCGGTAGTCAGCCTCTTGTGTGCGCTGTAGCGAACCCCCACCCTCTCTGGGAGAAGATAAGGGTTCGTGATCGCACGGCGAGACTTGCTACCACGCTCCGTCTTCGGGCTCCAGTGGACGCCACTGTCTCCGTGTACCTGCTGTGGACTTCCATAAATCGTCCGAGCTGGACGGTAGTCCAGCAGGCGGTTAATTTTTTCGTTAAAGATGAATTCGCTGATTAACCAACGACGATCTGACGTAGACCCGGGCAGGGTTGAGTAATCCCCGGAGAAGAGCTGCTCGTGAGGCACGACGTTGCCGTATTCGAACCGCTGTAATTTCTCCTCCAACGCCTTCGCAGCTTTGCCCGTGAGCTGGCTATTGACCCAACGCAGCAGCGATTCCCGCTCAGCAGTAGTTGGCTGATTTGCCTCATCGGGTGGCATCTCCTTAAGGTGAACCACGTCCTGGACTTGAGCGAACAGCGCCTGCCGATCGACCGCATCGATGGACTCCAGCAGATCGAAACGTATCTTGCCTTTCTGCTTCTCGGGTCCATGGCAGGACACGCAGTAGGTCTCCAGGACCCTTGTCGCCTCTACCTTTAACTGGACCGGGTCGACCTTAACGCCCGGAACCACCTCCTTTATGGGCGTCGAATGAGCAGTAAGCTGCATGACACAAAGGCACCAAATGGCAACAATTCCCTGCCGCCATGAATTCCCTTTGATCAAACCCACGTCGACCCGAACCCTGGCCCTCTTCATGCCAAAGAGCTAGAAAACAAAGGATCTTTTTTGCGTTTATTTCACGCTTTATTGCGGCTCACTTCCCTTAAACCCTTATCCCACCGTAGGGCGTTGTGCCCTTCCCATACCGTCAAACAGACATCCGCTCAAGATGTGCAAAAATACCAACTTCTCGGGCACTCCACGGGCCCACGTGGTGCCAGATGCTGAACCCCTTCCACGAGTCTCTATCTTGATCGTCAATACAGTATCAATATCGTCACGAACCTTCAGGAACCCACCTCGAAGGTTTCATCCTCGCCGCACGAATTTCCCGTAACACAGTCAGGGTTTCGAGAGCAGTTACAGGGTTCATCAAGCTGAGACCCTTTCCTTATTTCATTTCCCGCACCCAGACATTGCGGAAGCGAACGTCCTGCCCATGCTCCTGAAGCTTGAGGCCGCCGAGCGCCGGACTGATCTTGATCCCCCCGTTGGCTTTCTTGATCTGGATATCGTCGTGAACCTTGACACCGTTCCACCAAACCGTGGCCCGTGCGGGCTCGATCAACTTGTCACCGTCCCAGCGGGCCGCCTTCGTGATAAAGTGAAAGGAGTGCCACTCCCCATTGGGTCGCCAGGCGTTGACGTCCGGGACACGCTCCATGCAGAACGCCGCAATCCCGTGGGGCCCGATCTTCCAGTTGTAGGGATCCTTCGTGTCCTTCCCCTTGGGTGATTCAATCTGGATCTCGTAACGGTTATGGAGGTAGACGCCACTGTTCGAGTAGCCCTCGAGCGAATCATCACCACGTTTGCCACACAGGACGAAGTCCACATGGCCTTCCAGGTCCTTGTATTTCTTTTTCGTGACCAGGTCGTGCGTCCCCCAACTCTTGCCTCCATTGGTCATGAGAACCTTTCCATCGTCGGTCGGGCTCTTCACCAGCGACCACGTGATCTTCATGTCTTTTTTGGGCCACATCTCCCAGTTTGCATCGATTGATTTCTGGGTCCCGTCAAAGAGGATATCCGCGCCTTTCGGAGCCTTCGTGCCGACGTCCTTCGTCTTGTCGTAACCCGGCTTATCCTCCGGCTTGAGAGACTTTTCTTCCGCCCATGCCGAATTCATGAGGACAAGGAGAGAGAGTATCGTGATCTGTTTGGCGGCTTTCATGAAGTTTACTTAGGTTAGCAGGAATGATTGGCTTGAACGAGGAAGGATACATCGAACGGTCTCATAAATCCGCAGGATCGAACTGAGCCTTCGGCTTGGAGGCTAGGGATTCCATGCGGTGCCGCAAGGAAACCTTTTATCCTACCAGTCCAGGGATGAGGAACTGGTAGCGAAGACCTCCGTCTCCATCCCCATCTCCTGCAGCATCCGGAGGAAGAGGTTGCAGAGAGGGGTGTTCTCATCCCTTCGGTGCGCCACGTAACCACCATGCTTCACCCCCCCACCGGCGAGAATAATGGGATTGTTGCGGGGGTCGTGCGCGGCAGCATTCCCGAGATTACTTCCGAGAAGCGTCATGGTGTGATCGAGAAGCGTTGCGCCCGCTTCACGCTGCCCCTTCATGCGGTGCAGCAGACCATCGAAACATCCGAGAATGGCCCGCTCGATCTTCATGAGTTGCCCGATCTTCTCCGGGTCACGCCCATGGTGGGACAGGTTGTGGTGTTCCAAGGCCACGCCATTCACCCGTGGAATTCCGTGATTGTTCTGGATGACGATGCTGATGACCCGGGAGGAGTCTGTCTGGATGATGAGCGGCACGAGCTGAAAGAGCAGTTCGATCCGACCAACAAGATCAGCCTTGTCGGAGATGTCCTCGGGGATCGAGGCATCGACCTTCGGTTTGGGTCGATCGATCCATACCCCGGCTTCCGAGAGATCACGCTCGGCCTCGCGAACGGCTTCGAAGTAAGCGTCGAGCCTGTCCCGGTCGCCGGGCGAAGCCTTGCGCAGCAACCGGCCCCGTTGGTCACCGAGGGAATCAAGGATACTGCTTCCGTCGCTCAGCTTCTGCTTTTCCCGGGCCACCTCATTGGGGTTCCCCTGCAGAAACAATCTCGTGAATACATCCGAAGGTCGATCCATCGCTGGAATCATTACCCCATTCTCGGTGTAGGACTGACTCATCGGCCCATCACTGCTCAGCGAAAGCGAGGGAAAACGGGTCACGTAACCGAGTTGCCTCGCCGCAAACTGGTCGACCGAGATGGAGTTTCGGAACCCGTCCCGGCCCGGATTCCGAGCCGCGCTCAACCAGGTCATCTCGCACTGGTGTTCGCCACCCTGATCGGGATGAGACAAGCCAGAGAAAACGGTCAAATCATCGCGGTGCTCCTGCAACAGAGATAGATACTCTGAGGCCACGTAGTCCTGGCCAGACTTCGCGGGATAAAACGAAGGCGAATAGAACCCAAGCGTATTGCAGATGAAGAGTGCCCGCTTCGGAAGAGACTCGGCGGATTTCCCGAAACCTTCCAGCCAGGGCAGAGCCAGCGAGATACCAGAGGCTTTGAGAAAAGCGCGGCGGTTCAAGATGGACGAGTGCATCGTTAAATACGGAAAACTACTTGTTACGAAACATATCACTCTGCACCACCGAATGGATCATCGCGCGTAGTCCGTAGCCATCGCGGCGTGCCGCTTCGAGGACTCCATCACGCTCCTCGCGATCGGCGAACTGGATCTCGGCCCCGGTGGCATAAGCGATCAACTGATTGAGTACATTCCCGGCGATTTGTTCTTCCTTCTTCAGGAGAAGCCTCTTGAAGTCCCGGATCCCTGCGAACTTCTCTCCCCCCGCCGCCGTTCCGGAAGCGTCTACCCGGGGCCCCAGGCGGTATTCGCGGACAGCCCGCCCGAAGAGCTTTGTCGTCGGCCTGTCACCCTTCCCGGTAGATCGGTACCGGGTCCGAAAACCTCCAATGGGATTAAAATTCTCCAAGGCGAACCCCGGCGGATCGATCTCACGGTGACATCGGTTACAACTTTCCACGCTACGGTGCGCGGCGAGTTCCTCGCGAATTGTGGTCGTGCCCCGGGTATCGGGCTCGACCGCGCCCGCGCCCGGAGGCGGCGGACTCGGCGGTGTCCCGAGCAAGTTTGCGAGGACGAATCTCCCCCGCGGAACCGGCGAGGTATTGGTGCCGTTGGCGGTGACCTTGAGAATGCTCGCCTGAGTGAGCAGACCGCCTCGGGGACTGTTCGCAGGAAGCTTTACCTTTCGGAACTTGAGCCCCTCCACACCAGGAATACCGTAGTGCTCGGCGAGACGGCGATTCAGAAAGGTAAAGTCCGAGTCGATGAACTCCCGCACGCCACGGTCCTCCCAGATCAATTCGGAGAAGAATCGGCGGGTTTCCTCCAGCGTGGCCTGACGCAAAACATCGTCCCACTCAGGATAGAGTTTCTCGTCGGGGGTCGTCGCGTCGATGCTCTCGAGTTCAAGCCATTGATCGAGAAAGTCTTCAACAAATCGCTGCGCCTTTTCGTCGTCGAGCATGCGGTCGACCTCGGAGGCGAGGGTGGCCTGATCGCTCAGCTTTCCTTCGGCGGCAAGAAGGAAGAGCTGGTCATCTGGCAGACTCTTCCAGAGAAAATAAGAGAGACGTGTCGCCAGCGCGTAATCGTCCAGCCGACCGGGCTCCGCTTGATGATAAAGAAACTCCGGAGAACTGAACATGGCGCGCAGGACGATTCGGAGCGCCTCATCGAACCTCCTCTCCTGCCCGAGCGCCGGTTCCGCCAGGGCGGCCCAGTTCGTGGGTTCGTTGTTTTCGAGAGCGCGCCGGAAAACGCGCGGCCCGATCCGGCTCACCACGTCCGCCACCCGGGCCAACGGTTTATCGTGAAGAACGATCGCGTGCTTCCCATCGCGACCCGCGCGGAACTCTACATCGCCAAGCAGGTTGCGGGTGCGGTCGGGAGGCCACTGTTTCTCAAGCGGACCTTCCAGCGTAAGACGGCGAATCGCGACTCCTTCGCCCGGGTAATCCTTCGCACCGATGCTGAAGACGTTCCTTCCCTGCGGGGTCGCGTCGAGATCCGAGGGGGCCAGAAAGAAGAAATCGCCAGGCCTGAAATACTGTTCCACTTCGACCTGCCGCGGCTTGCCCGGATCGAGTTGCCAGCTGCCGATAAGTTCCCTTTTCGCGGCGAGATCGTTCGCCCGGTAGAGGCAGAAGGTCACTGGGGTTTTCGCCTGGTAGGCATAGGCTTCCGCCACGATGCGATAGCGGCCAGCGACGGGAAACCGGATACCCATACTGTTCGATTGATTCGTGTGCGGACTCCGTTGCGGCCGGTTGTCGAAAAGCACATAGGCATCATCGGTTCGCAGCACGGTATTGCCACCACGCCGAAGCTCCCTCTCGAACCACATACTCGAGTAGAAGTTGTTCCGATAGTCAATCAGCCGTGGTTCCATGCGGGGTTTCCTTCCCAGTTCGATCGCCTCATCGATCGCCGCGTCCGCTGCCGCGAGATAGCTGCGGATGTGCACCGGGGAAATGCCCTGGTCCGCCGCGATCGTGTCGAAGGTGGAGGACGTGTTCTCCGGCGGCAGCTTCGAGGCGAGATCGCCGCCAATGCCGAGCAGATCGTGCATCGTGTATTCGTATTCGGCTCGCGTTAGACGCCTCGCCGGCGTGCGGCCGTCGCGTTTCTGCCTTGCCAGGCTGGCGTCGCGAAGGTGTCGCTCGAGGGATTCTAACGCGACATTCTTGAGATTCGGATCAGGCCGCGGCTTCTTCTCCGGGGGCATCTCTCCCGAATCGATCATGTCGAACACCTTTTCCCACGTTTCATAGGCATCCGAATCAGCCAGGTCGAAACTCAGGTCGTCGAAGTTCAATACGGTCTTTGTATCCGCATCATGGCAATCGATACAGGATGCCTCGACGAGAGCCTTCAGGGGCTCTCCTGGTACACTCACCGCATCCTTTTCTGAAACAGGCCAATCCGGAGCATCTTCAAGCACGTCGCGGTAGAGTCCCAATAACTTCTTCTTGAGCTTTTCGGTGACTTTCGGGCGCTGCTTTGAAATGTCCTTCTTTTGCAGCGGATCAGCCTTTAAGTCGTACAGAGCGAATCCACTGAAACCGCCTGCCTTGATCGTCGGTATCCACGCTTCCTGAAAGGTCCTTAAACGAACGAACTCGCTCTTCAGTCGCCTGTATTCGGGGCTGGTGAAAGTGGTGTTGCTGACGCGGGAACCCAGGTTGGGCGTCGACGGGTCAATGCCCGCCAACTTGGCCATCTGCCGCAACAATTCGTTTTTCCTGACCTGATTCGAAGGCAATTTGTAACCACGGTAACCCATCAGCGTGTAATTGCCTTCCCGCAAGGTGGCGAGATGTCCGGACGACGGCGCGAGCCAGAGCAGCGGTTGGGCGCGGGTAAACGTCCCTTTCTCAATCAGCACAGGTGACAGATCCGCCCCATCAAGATGCACACCTTTGGGTTTATCAATACCGACCAGGCCGCAGATGGTAGGTAACAGATCGACCGCGCCCGATGGCGTGCTTTCAATCCGGCCGCCGCGAACGCCATCGGGCCAGAAGAAGATGCCGGGCGAACGCAAACCGCCTTGAAAGTTTGATCCCTTGTTACCTTTCAGGCCGCCATTGCGATCGGCTCGGTAGCTCCCGTGGTCGGAGGAATAGATGATCAA
>Ga0163180_10001260_pt1 | contig 14487 bp, 11 predicted proteins | sample AtlANTMetagenome_2_FD_109647 | JGI IMG/M metagenome (GOLD analysis project Ga0163180, IMG submission 109647) | Marine eukaryotic phytoplankton communities from the Atlantic Ocean - Atlantic ANT 4 Metagenome | ecosystem: Environmental > Aquatic > Marine > Oceanic | place: North Atlantic Ocean...
CTTATTGGATACAAGGGTGGAAGCTACCTAGAGACAGGCTACGTATACGCACCTTACGTACCGCTGATCGTTACACCTACTATCTTCCAGCCGGAAGATTTCACACCCCGCAAGGGCGTGATGACTCGCTACGGCAAGAAGATGGTTCGCGGTGACTTCTACGGTACCGTTACCTGCCTGGATATGAATATAATCTAATAGATTAATTCATACAATCATTAAGGGGCACCTTTCGAGGTGCCTCTTTTTTTTTTTTTTTTATTTCTACCGGCTGAGTCTTTAAGATAATTTAATCCTATTTATCAGTAGGCCCGGCACACAGCATAAGGCTGACCTCGCCAGCGTGTCGGAATCTTGCGAACTGAAATCTCACAAGGAGGAAATTATGCCAAAAGTAAAAATAACCAATTCAAAGGGACTAGTTCAATCTCCAGGAAAAGGACTTGAATATGAGCAGACCCCAACACTTTCTGTTCATGAAAAGACAGAAGCATTTACATTGTCGCAGGGAGGTCTTTATACAGTTACTGCAGGATCGGCAGTCAACATTACCATGCCGCTTGCGTCAGACGTTCCAGGTCAAATGTTTATTATTAGAAACGGTGATGCAAACGCAAATGTTATTACTGGGTCAAGCGCCTGGGGAGATAAGAAAGCACCTTTCTATGGTAACTTTAGATCAACAGCTGTCTTCTCTGGTGTAGAACAGTCCACAGCAGTTAAAATTGCTCTTGAGGCTGCTTCTGGTAGCCAGGTAACGATGATCAGTGATGGTAACAAGTACTGTGTTCTTGCTGTTTCTGGAGCTGTTGCACCAACCCTTTCTAAGCAAAAGTTTGGAAGAGGTTCTGGTGGTGGCGTCTGATTATTAGAATTAAAAAGAATTATAGAGAGCGACCAGAAGGTCGCTCTTTTTTTTGGTCATGAAATAATAAGTAATTCAAACTTTTCATAATATGTATAGATGGTCAATCCAAATAGGAGAAGTTATGCCAAGCAGAAGAACTGTTTTAAGAAACTCTAAGCTAGATGATAAAGGTAGATTGCTAAAGAGCAAGCCGCCAGAAGCACCGGAGTCTGCACCTGCTGAAAGTGCTAAGGAAGAAAAGCCTGCTGAGGTGAAGGCGCCGGAAGAAGCAGTCTCTAAAAAAGTAGCTGCTGCTCCCAAGAAAGCTGTTAAGGTAGCTAAGGACACTAGCTCTAAACAGCCTGAAGAGGCAAAAGTTCAGGCTAAACCAGCCCCAAGCACAAAAAAATCAAAAAAATCAGAGAAATAATAGATTAGTTTACATTTAATTTCTTTACGTTTAGTTAGTTCAGCTCTAGTTTTGTTTGCATCCTGCTTATTTTTTGCATATGTATTCATATATAGCAATCTAACGGAGTCTAATTAAATGGCAACTTTTTCTGACACAACAAAGCCTACCCCTTTTGGATTTTTTGATGAGGATGGGGAGTTTCAGAGAGAAGCAAACGCTATAGTAACGTTTGTAAAAAGGCGCCTGGGAGATGATATTCTCTCTGTTGAACTTACCAAGAAGCAAATATGGTCAAACTTAGAAGAGTCTCTTCTTGAATACGGGAGTGTTTTAAATCAGTATCAGGCAAAGTCTCAGCTTGTACAGTTTTTGGGTGCTTCTACGGGAAGCTTATCAGGATCAAATGATAAGTATCCTAGGGAGAACCTTGAATATCTAACAAGATTTGCAGAACCCTACTCTATGGAAGCTGGAACAGGCGGTTCTTATAACTTTATATCAGGAAGTATCGCACTAGAAAAAAATAGACAAGACTATGATCTGTACTCTGAGCTGAAAGATGAGAAAGGTGGAGTTCTTTTTAACTCAGCTAGTAACTCAGACCCTAAGTCAAAACTAAGGGTCATGGAGGTGTTCCACTTTTCTCCTCAGGCAGCTTATAGATTCTTTGATACAACCTCAGCGATTAATTACTTGAACAATGAGTTCTCTTTTGAGTCTTTTACTCCTGAGACAATCTTCTATGTTCTCCCTGTTTTTGAAGATATTCTAAGGGCAGGCCAGCTAGATATTTCAAATAGAGTTAGAAGATCAAATTATTCTTATGAACTAGCAGGGACAAAGATTAGAATTTATCCTAAACCAACGCAAGACGACCCAAAGAAGCTCTGGGTAAAGGTTAGGTTTAGGCCTAATCCGCTTAGTCCGTCCTATGAAGATGGAACGATATATGGGGTTAGCAATCTTTCAAATGTCCCATTCGGAAGGCTTATCTATAGTCGATTAAATAGCATAGGTAGGCAGTGGATTAGACAGTATGCTCTTGCGCTAAGTAGAGAGCAGCTAGGTCTTATTAGATCCAAATTTGGTAACATTCCTATTCCGGGTGCTACATTGACGCTTAATGGTGACAATCTAATTACTCAAGGAAGAGAAGATAAGGAAAAGTTAAAGACATCGTTAAAAGAGATGCTTGAGACAATGACGTATGATAAGCTTATGGAGACGCAAGCTTTGCGCGCTGAATCCATAAATAAGCAACTAAAATTTGTCCCAATGCCTAATGGTAAAGCAATATTCATGGGGTGAGCTAGATGTCTAGACTTTTTATTACGCAGCGAGAAATTAATCTAATCAATGATATTGGCAAAGAGATTGTCAAAGACGTGATTGGGCAAAAAATATACTTCTTTCCAATATCTGAAGAAAAATCAAATGTTCATGATGTGTACGAAGAATCTGTTACAAAGATTTTTGACAATCCGATTGAAATAGAAGCACTGGTTAAATATGAACCTCAAGAAATTAGAACCAACAAGTTCGGAAGTGAAGAGTTCTTTGGAATTGAAGCATATGTTCAGAAAAAAGACCTGATTGATAAAGGAATTGAAATTCAAGAAGGAGATTTCTTTAGTTACGGAGAAGTATTCTTTGAAGTTGTTAGAATTCCTGACTCTGATATTATATTTGGAGAAGTGGAATATAAGTCATTTGTTACAATAACAGGGAAACAAGCTAGAAAAGGTCAATTTGAGTCGATTGTCTTCGGTCCGACAAGTATCGAATATAGTGATTCTGATGCAATTCAGCGAGACTTTGTTCAGCAGCGTGGGTTTAGACAGAACAGGCAGGGTCTAACAGGGGATAAGAGAGATTTGCAAGAGACAGGGGTTCTCGAAAAACCAATCTCAGGTCCGGCCGAAGTATCTCCTGCAGGTGCTGACAATGTCCCGGGCTTTGACGGCGGAAAAGGATCATCTTTTTATGATGAATAGGAGGGAGAGTGAGTAAGATTGATACAGGTTATGAAGGAACCAATGTTCCTGAGGACTTCTTTATTCCTCCTTGTGGCATAGAGGATGTCGATAGAGCAGTATTTAATCTTTTTGACAAGAAACTAAAGCTCGAAGTTCAGGTCAATGAAAAGACAACCAAGGTTCCTGTTGTTTTTGCTGCCGGTGAAAGATTTGCTCTTACCAGAAGAAAACAGCCGATAAGAGATAGGAATGGAGCACTGATTCTTCCTGTAATAGCAATTGCGAGAAAGTCAATCGACATTTCGCCTGGCTTGGGCGGATATGGAACTGCAATAGCAGTAAGAGATCAGCAAAGCTATGTAATTAAGAGAAGGCTAAGCAAGCAAGATAGAAATTATCAAAACATCGTCAATAAGCTCAGCTTAAAATTTCAGAAAAATGTATCTAGTCGAGAAAACTTTTCTCAAGACGTTGTGTTTCCCGGAAATGAAGCTTTGCCAGGTACATTTGCATCTAGAAGAAATGGCCCAAATATTTCTTACGAAATAGAATCAACTGGAGAATTATTAGATCCAAAAATATCCAAAAATATATTTGAAATAATTACAATTCCATATCCCGAGTTTTTTCTGGCACAGTATGAGATAACGTTTTGGACTCAGTATACCCTTAACATGAATCAGCTTATTGAAGTCATGCTGTCAAACTTTAGTGGCCAGGGAATGGAATTCCAGATAGAGTCTGATAGTGGATATCAGTTCGTTGCACACATTAAGGGAAATCTAGGTACAGGTGATAATTTTGAAGACTACTCTAGTAACGAAAGAATAATTAGATATTCTTTTTCAATAGATGTTCCGGCATTTTTAATAGCTTCAAACCAGCCAGGTTTACCGAGCCCATATAGAAGATTTTTTTCCGCACCTGAGATAGAATTTAAGATAGGCCAGATTAGAGGCGCTGTAGAGCTCGAAGGAAGAGATCGTGACAATAGTGCAGATATAAATAGATTTATACTTACTGACACAGAAATTGTAGATGGTGATGGCCGAACTCCCTTGGCCAGAGGTCAAGAAGGGGTAGCAGTATCAGACACTGTCAGAGATCCATTTACAGGAGAAGACAGAAAAAGGTTGCTAAGAATTAAAACTTCCAACCAGCGATCGGGAGAATCTACAATTAGTACTAGAGAAGTAGTTGACTTAGAGACTTTAACTTGATGATATTTGATCGAGAAGACGATACTTATTATTGTAGAAAGACAAGGAGATTTCTAAATGGCTGAGCAGGTATTTAGATCACCAGGGTTTTTTGAAAGAGAGATTGATCTTTCAGAAAGAACGTCGGAAATAACTGGTGTCCCGGCAGGAATTGTGGGTACGTCCCAGATGGGGCCTGCGTTTGTTCCCGTGACAGTTGGCTCTTATACTGATTTTGTAAATCGGTTCGGTGAGACCAACTTAGACAAGAATCAATTCGGACCGTTTGCTGTCAAAGAGTTTCTTAAGAATAGAACAGCAGCTACGTTCGTTAGAGTTCTAGGCGCTGGGACAAATGAAGGTGCAGCAGATTTTGAAGCAACTAGGCTTTACGGCTATGTAAAAAATGCAGGGTTCACCGTTGTACCTGTAAAGCCCGGCGGCAGCGAACCAAAAATGGTCCGGATGCCAGGGGGTGTGAAATTCATAGTTGCCACACACTTCGTATCTGCATCAGGTGAAGGGGTTGCATACCCACAATTTTCTGATAACTCTACGTTTGACTTAGGGTCAAGCTCAAATCAGGCTCATCTTGTTAGAGGAATGGTTTTTCTTTCAACTGGAACTAACATAGAGATACTTTCTCCTGACGCTAGGTTTGCACCCGGACCTCGTACAGACACAACCCATGTAAATCAAGACCCAGCTAACCCGATGTACAAGAAGTTTAAAATTGTACTATCTAGTTCTGCGGGATCATCCTTCGCAAGTGACGACGGCATTCCCGGGATTAAAGTAATAACAGCTTCTCTTGATCCAGCTAGTGATGCTTATATTAGTAAAGTTCTAAATACTGATCCTACAAAGTTTCAAACCGAAGAGCACTTACTATATGGTGATTTTGCTGTTGAGACTGAAGTCGCCGAAGTTGTTACTGACGGAACAACTAAATCTGTCGGAATAGCTTCCGGAAGCTTGCATTCAAACCCCATATCTAGTGTCTTGTATCAGGATTTATACGGTAGATTTGACACAAGATACAGAGGGGCCAAGACCACAGCATTTATATCACAACCTTTTGGAGGCGTGTCAGGAAAGGAGTATGATCTTTTCCACTTTGAGACAATAAGTGACGGCTCTGTTGTTAATGATAGATTTAAAGTCTCTATAGCAAACGTCAAGAGATCAACAGATCCGACAAATCCTTACGGAACTTTCACAGTTCTCATTAGAAACTTTGAGGATAGCGATACAAATATTCAGATTCTAGAGCAATACGGAAACTGCACGCTTAATCCAAAGGATGAAAATTACATTGCTAAGAAAATTGGAGACTTCAAGGCATACTATAATTTCGACGCAGCTCAGGAAAAAGAAAGAAGAGTCGTCATATCAGGAAAATACGCTAATGTTTCTTCCAGGGTAAGAGTTGTTATGAACCGAGATGTTGAGCGAGGTGATGTTCCTTCTGAAGCCTTGCCGTTTGGGTTCAGAGGGCTTCCGGTCCCGAAGACATTAAACAACTCAGTTCAAGGCACAGCGATGTTCAGAGAGCTAAGCACCAGGCTCTATCTCAGCGGTGCCGTTTCAGCGGATACATCAGTGGCCAATACTCCGCTAAGCTCTTCTGTTTTGCCTCCTGTTCCAATGACATTCAAGTGCACAAGAGGAAATATTGACCCTCTTGACGGAACCTTTGACAGCTCTGGCCCGGTAGGTCACCCTGGTATGCAAGAGCTTGCTGATGCTAGATATTACTGGGGTGTTAAGACCACTAGAGTTCCAAGGTCTGGAACTTTGTCTAATGCTATTTTTAATCCTAATGCCAGTGACGATGTAAATCCGCTAGTTAGATCTTACACTAAGCTTCTAGGGCTCGGCGGACTAGATGCACTTCATACTGGCTCTGGCGCAGATACATTTAATAGTAACAAGTTCTCTCTTGCAAAGGTTGCCCTTGGAAATAGAAAAGATTCTTATCCAAACGTTACAAGAACAGTTTGGAACTACCTAACTGCTTCTGCTGGTGAGCACATGAGAGAAGCAGCTTATATTAGAAATAACGCTAGCACTGCTTCGGACGGTACACTTTATGACGGGGTTGCCCACGGAAGACTCACATTGCTATCACTTATGAGTCTGACCTCTTCAGTTTACTTTAACAAGTTTTCAGACTTTACTAAGTTTACCAACATCTTCTACGGTGGGTTTGATGGTGTAAATATTCTTGACCCAGACCAGGCAGTTCTAAACGATAGAGCATGTTCGTCAGATGCGCAAGGTAAGGCTAATTCTACGCTTAATATTGGTCTTTATAGATATGAATCCGGTCGGGTTGGAGAATCTTTTACTGCTGGAATTGGAAAGACAAATAACTATGTAAATTCTTATCGAGCTGCAATAAAGACTCTAACAGATCCAATGGTGAGCAGAGTTAATATTCTTGCAATTCCTGGTCAAAGAGATGAGTTCATTACAGATTATGCACTATCCAGGCTAAGTGATTACGGTAGAGCTATTTACTTATTAGATTTCCCTTCTTACACATCTAACTCTGAAAGAATATTTGATAATGATGGGAAGAGACCTGATACAGAGGCTACAAAAGAGAAATTCCAAAGTAGAGGTACAGATAATAACTTTGCAGCAACCTACTATCCAGATGTATCTTTGAGAGATACAGATTCAGGTAGAGTTGTATCCGTTCCCTCTTCAATTGCTGCATTAACAGCACTAGGTTTTAATGATTCTGTTGCATATCCTTGGTTTGCTCCCGCTGGATTTAACAGGGCAGCACTTAATGATGTTGTTAATGTAGGCGTCAGACTAAATAAAGCAGACAGGGATGATCTGTACGATGCGAAAATTAATCCAATAGCTTCTTTCCCAGGGGCAGGATTTGTTATCTTTGGACAAAAAACATTACAGCAAGCAAGATCGTCTCTAGATCGTGTAAATGTTAGAAGAATGCTTCTAGAGGTGAAGCGCCTTGTAGAAAACGTTGCAAACAACTTTGTATTTGAGCAGAATACACCCACGACTAGAACGAAGTTTGTCTCACAGATTACACCGCTACTCGCTACAATCCAGAGTCAACAAGGTGTCGATCAGTTCAAGGTGACCATGGATGATTCTAATAATTCACAAGCTGATATCGAAGCAAACAAGTTAAATGGTCAAATATTAATAGTCCCAACGAGGGCTGTTGAGTTCATATCTATAGACTTCATTATTACAAATTCTGGAGTGAGCTTTGAGTAGATCATATAGTTATATACATAAGATTTGGAGAAACAAGTAATGCCATTATCAGGAAGAAGTCCGGGCGTCTCTTCTACAGAGATTGATCTTACGTTTTCATTACCTACCCCGCCAGTTGGTGTTCCTGCTGGTATAATTGCAACTTCGCAAAGAGGCCAGGCATTTGTTCCAGTAACAGTTGGAAATTATACCTCTTTTGTCGAAAAGTTCGGCGAGTCAGACGGCGAGCTTTTTGGCCCGCTTGCTGCTAGAGAATGGCTTACCAATGCACAGTCACTAACGTTTGTCAGGGTCTTGGGTGCCGGCGACGGTAAGCAAAGAAACTCTAACGGAACCGTTACCAGCGCAGGGTTTATGGTAGGTGACCAGCAGATACAAGATAACGGCAATGTCGGAGCAAATCCGTTTGCTGCCTTAGGCGGACCTTTAGGTAGAACCTATTTCCTCGGTTGCTACATGTCCGAATCTGCCGGAAGCACTGTTTTCAGTTCAGCTGGAATCCAAGGTATTCACTCATCGTCTGCAATTGTTAGAGGCGTTCTAATGACAGCATCGGGCGTTGTTCCGACACTTTCAGCATCAGCTGTCTCATACTATAACGTCAGAAATAACACACCAATTGGAATTACTGTCGAATCAGGCCAAGCTCACTCTCTCGCGCCACCGACTCTCACAGCAGGAAATCAAGGAGTCTCTGGATTCCCTCAAAGAGGTGATTTAACAGGGACAGTTAATCTCGCAGATAGCAAGCAAGAATTTGTGCTTCTGCTAAATGGTCATCTAGACAACCCGACGGAGAACTACAGGAGCTTTATTACTGCCTCTTTTGATCCTGCTGCAGGAAACTACATCTCAAAGGTTTTTAATAAAGATCCACTTAAAATTGAGAAAACAGGTCACCTGTTATATACACACTATGACATTAGACCTGCACAGGCAGTTCCGACAGGCTCAGGTGTTATTACCAATGCGGCTGCGGGCATGGGGAAAGGTGGCGCTGAGCAGCCAATAGCTTTCATTACATACGGTGCCCTAGATAGAGACAGTGGAAATGCTACCACTACTCCTAACTATGAAAGCTTCAGAGATAGATTCTCTAGCGCAAAGACACCGTTTATTGTATCTCAAAAGTTTGGCGGCAGTCCCAAGAACTTGTTTAGAGTCCATGCTCTTGACGATGGGCAGATAGGAAGGGCGCAGTTTAAAATATCAATTGTAAATATCTCTAAGCCTACTGATGATACTGTTTACGGTACATTTGATTTACATGTTAGAGATATAAATGATACGGACAGAAACAAAATAGTCCTCGAGACTTACGGCGGATTATCTCTAGATCCCTCTGACGATAGATATATCGCTAGAATCATTGGGGATCAAAATGCTTTCTTTGATTTTGACAAAGCAGTCCGAGCACAGCGTCTTGTTGTTGAAGGTGACTATCCTAACATGTCAAGATACATTAGAGTTGAGATGGCTCCAGAAGTAACTTTGGGTCAGGTTGGAGTTAGTGCTTTGCCAATGGGATTCAGAGGCTTTGATCACTTAATAACTTCAGGTTCTCAGGCTGTGATGAGCGGAGTAAATACAACGGATATATTTGTAGCACAGGCGCAGACCTTGCCGGGTCGAATTAGAGACTCACAAGATGCAATTAATAGAGTTTCCGAACCGCCTGTTCCTTATAGAGAAAATGTCTATATTGGAAAAGACCCTACTAAGGTGCTTGATGCAAGATTGCACTGGGGAGTTCAGTTCGAACTAAAGACAGATCCCACTCAGCCTAACTTATTAGATGAAATTGATCCGACGATCTCGCAGTTTGCTAAGTTCTTCCCCTCCATGATGACTACAGATATAAATGTTTCTGAAGGTAATAACAATGGAAAGACTGATATAAATGGAATAGTCAGGGATTCAGATAGATTTAATAAAAACCTTTTCTCCCTAGAGCACATCAGAATAAGAACAGGATCCGACGGACTCGCTGATGTAGATGAGTGGCTTTCGGCCTCGTACGTCAGAAATGGAAACGTTAATGAAGACAGGTCGGGTGCTGTGGGTACTGGGTTCACTCGGGCGTTTAGTGTTGATGATCTTAAGACACCTGGCAATAGAAAATATGCTCAGTTTACAACCTTCTTGCAGGGTGGATTCGACGGGACTAGAATATTCAACGAGGATTCTCAAAAGCTAACAGATGCTGCAGCCAAGAGAGACATAGATGATTCTGCAAATCAGGGGGGCATCTCAGGTCCTACAGTTGCTGCTTACAGAAAAGCCATAGATGTTATGGGTAACACGTCTGATGTTGATATCAAGTTACTTGCAATCCCCGGAATAAGAGACACCGCGATTACAGATTTTGCAATTAGTGCTGTTGAGAGCAGATTTGATACTATGTACATTATGGATATTGAGGAGAGAGACACCTTGAACACTGTTGTTACATCCTCTACCCAGACAGTCAATGTTACAAACACAGTTGCAGACTTCAATAACAGAGGGCTTAACACGTCCTTTGCTGCCGCCTACTTCCCAGACCTGATAATGGAAGATCCAGTAACTAAATCCAACATTCAAGTTCCTCCTTCTGTTGCAGTCCTCGGAGCCTTCTCTCTGAATGACTCAGTTGGACATCCGTGGTTCGCTCCTGCGGGATTCACCAGAGGAACTCTCGCAAATATGAACTTTGCAGCAGTTGATCTCTCTCGAGATAACCTGGATGATCTTTATGACTCTGACATCAACCCAATAACCGATTTCCCTGGAAAACCTCTGGTTGTGTGGGGCCAGAAGACACTCCTTCAGGCGGCTACTTCTCTTGACAGGGTCAACGTTAGAAGGCTCTTGATAGAGGTTAGAAGGGCTGTTAGGCAGGTTGCAAACTCTCTGCTCTTTGAGCCAAATAGAGAGGAGACACTCACCCGGTTTAGTGATCTTGTTAATCCGATCATGCAGTCTATTCAAGACCTCAGCGGAGTTGATAGATACAAGGTTGTGATAGATACGACCACCACTACACAGGCAGACATAGAAAATAATACAATTAGAGGGAAGATATTCCTTCAACCTACTCGAACTGCAGAGTTTATCTCACTTGACTTCGTATTAGCTAATGCGGGATCAGATGCATTTGACAACGTTTAAAGCAAGTTTAATGAATATATAAGGATATACAGGAGAATTTAACATGGCAACCACCTTATCAGTTAGCGAGATGCTTCCCAACAAGTTTGAGCCTAAGAGAAAATATCGGTGGATTTTTCAAATAGAGGGAGTGGACGCTTTCTTGATGAAAACAGCACAGAGACCAACATTTCAGTTTGAAGAAATGAAAATAGATTTCATCAATGCAATTAGATATCTAAACGGTAAGATGTCATTCGGTGAGATTAGGGTTTCTTTGCATGATCCGATTGCACCCTCTGGTGCACAACAGGTCATGGAGTGGATTAGAACTCATTATGAATCTGTTTCAGGTAGAGCTGGGTATGCTGATTTCTACAAGAGAGACTGTCAACTTAAGCTTCTCGATCCTGTTGGAACAATTGTTGAGCTCTGGGATATGAAGGGTTGTATGATTAAAAGTGCAAACTTCCAAGATCTGGATTACGGCGATGGTACAACACCAATGGGCATCGACTTGTCATTAAGAATTGATAACTGCGTTCTGCAGTACTGATTTTAGATATTTTCTTAAAAAACTATTTTACATTTGTGTAATTTTCTTTAAGATTATTAAAAAGAGGTATTTGCTTGTCCGAAGACAGAGATAGATCAAGGAATGATATTTTTGGTTCTCCTGGTGTAAGTGGAGATCCGATTCCCAAAGTAAATGTAATGAGAGATGACTTTGGGTGGGAAGTCCCGGTTGAGACAGTCCCGGTTCCTTCACAAGGAAAAGTTTATCCTGCAGAAAACCCAGTTCACGGTGCTGAGACAGTTGATATTAGAGCCATGACGGCAAGAGAGGAGGATATTCTCACTTCTCGAGCTCTGATAAAGAGGGGTACTGTCATCACTGAGCTTATCGAATCTTGCTTAACTGACAAGAGAATTAGGGCAGGAGATTTAATTATCGGAGATAGAAACGCTCTGATGATAGCAATTAGGATTACCGGATATGGTCAGGCTTATACAACCCGAGCGACCTGTCCAAAGTGCGGAGCAGTAAATCAAGATGAGTTTAACTTAGCTGAGCTAGGTATAAAACCGCTAGAAATTGAACCTGTTATGCAGGGTGAGAACAGGTTTGAATATGTACTCCCTGTAACAAAAAAGAAAGTGGAGTTTAAGTTCCTAACGGGAACTGACGAAGAAGAAATGACCGCTGAGGCTGAAAAGTTGCGTCTAATTTTTCCAGACAAGAAGACAGAAAACTTAGTCACCAGAAGACTTGAGAAGACTGTTGTATCTGTCGATGGAATTACAGATCGGAACAAGATAAAGACGTTTATCAACAACATGCCTGCTCGAGATTCCAGAGAGCTAAGGGCTTACATGGTAAGACATGAGCCAGGTGTTGATATGTCTACAGTCTTAGATTGCAGTAGCTGCGGTGTTTCTTCTAGAGTTCAGTTGCCGTTGGGAACCGGGTTTTTTTGGCCTGGGTCCTGACTATAGGGAGTTGTGTCTCGAGCAATTCTTCTTACTTCAGTATTATGTAGGAATGTCTTACACTGAGTGTAGAAACATCCCGATTAGATACAGGACGTGGTTTATAGATCGTGCTGTAAAAGAAATTAAAAAATCAGGCGATTCTAAATCAGCTGCTTCAAACTCACCAGATGCCCGAGCCTTGTCAGGAAAACATAGGGCTGATGTCCCAGCCAAACTAAGAAGGTTTACCTGATAGTTCATTTGCATAATACTTATTATGTACGAACTTGATCATAAATTTTTAAAGTGAGGTTCCATGGCACCGCCAGGCGACGAAAACGAAGAAGAACAACGATCGCAGCTCCAGGTGCTTCAGGATCTTGCTGCTGCGAAGGATGTCTATACCCAGTCAACCCAAGAGACTACGGCGGCTCTCAACAACGAGACTGATGCCTTTAAAACAACATCAGAAGAGCTTCGCATGTACTCTGAGGCTCTTCAGACAGCAACTGCAGATGAAGACCAGTTTAGAAACGGTCTGCTTCTTACAGGCGCAGCCTTGGGTGCAATATCTTTAGGAAACATTCTAGCAGAGAATAACCCACAAGGAGCCATTGCTGCTCTTTATGGAGAGATTGGAAACGCCGCCACCCAAGCGGAGAGCATGATCAAGGGTGTCTTTGGCCAGGTTGAAGGTCTTTATGAAATCATGCAATCTGTTGGCGGACCTTTAAGAAAAGAATACAGAGAGATTCAAGATGCCTTCGGTGGCACATTTGGTGCGATAGACGACTCAATAGGCCCTGTAAATGCACAAGCTCGTGAGGCGAATCGAGCTGTAACAGAGATGTATGAGGGCTTCTATCAAACCATAGGCGATACCGGCGTCTCAATGTATGAGCTGTTTGATGATCAGCAAGAACTATCTGGAATACTTCACGACATGGCAGAAGATAACAGGACAACCTTTGCCCTGTTTGCCGGTGATGCTGACGAGACTACTAGAGGTGTAGCCCTTGCAACAAAGGGCTTGGGAGTGACAACAGCAGAAGCTTCAATCTTTATTCAGAGGCAGATTGATAGAACCGGTGAAGCTAACGATGACATGCTCATGGAAGTCGCTAGAACTATTAAGGCGACTGAGGCAGCTAGTGGAGTAAGCTCTAAGCTAATTGCTAGCAATGTTGTTGACATGACCAGAGATGTTTCTAACTTTGGTAATATGACCGAAGAATCAATGGCAGCAGCTTCTGCTCAGATGGCGAAGATGGGCCTGGATTTCCAGAGCCTAAGCAGTGTTGTAGGTCAGTTTCAAAGTTTTGAAGGGGCTGCTTCAGCAGCAGCAGATTTAAACGCACTGTTTGGTATCAACATTGATGTTACTGAAGCAATGATGGCTGCGAACGAAGGTCAACATCATATGCTTGACCTGGTTAGAAGATCAATGCTTGATGCCGGTCTCACAGCTGACAATCTAACCGATAACATGGCAGCTGCCCGAGTTGCAGCTAGCAAGTATGGTCTTGAAGTAGATGATCTGCAAAGAATTCTAGCAGCAGAAGGCGTCGAGGGAATCCAGGAAATTCTAGACGGTCAGCAGGCAGCCCTGGATGAGGGTCCCGCAGAACTAGGTCATGAAGAATTCGTCGAGCAGTTTAATGGTGACATGGCTAGGATGCAGCGCTCCCTTAACGCAACAGCTGATGAGTTTGTTCAGATGTTTACTGACGATGCTGTACGAGCAGGCATGGCTCGGACTTCCAGCGAGATGGCAAGGATGGCGGAGGGTACTGAAAGAGCCGCTACTGCCGGCGTTGAGCTCGGAGGTGCGCTGGCAGAGGTTCCTGCTGCTCTAGCAGAGGGTTCTCTTGACGGCATGGTTAATGCTCTGGTCGAGGGAGATGACAGTCTTTTTGGCAGAATGCAGGGAGAGATGGAGCAGACAGCTGCAGTGTTCCAGCAGGAAATGGCCCCTATCGCAGAGGATCTCGGAAGAGGTATGGGCCAGGGAATGGAAGAGTATATCAGGGGCTCTATGGAAGATCCTGAGTCCGGAATTGGTGGGCTTCTTCACGCCCTCGAGACAAGGACAGGACAGCTTAGAGAAGACGTCGCGAATACTGCTGCTGAGATTAGAAGTGCCACTGAAGGGACAATGGTAGGGCTCGGAGCTGATCGAAGACCAGCTAC
>Ga0163180_10001263_pt1 | contig 14467 bp, 7 predicted proteins | sample AtlANTMetagenome_2_FD_109647 | JGI IMG/M metagenome (GOLD analysis project Ga0163180, IMG submission 109647) | Marine eukaryotic phytoplankton communities from the Atlantic Ocean - Atlantic ANT 4 Metagenome | ecosystem: Environmental > Aquatic > Marine > Oceanic | place: North Atlantic Ocean...
CTGGATGACTGAGATGATGATACAGCAGATGAAGCAGAACCACTAGACGATTGAGATGATGAAACAGCAGATGAAGCAGAACCACTGGATGACTGAGATGATGACACAGCAGATGAAGCAGAACCACTAGCTGCTTGAGATGATGATACTCGATGATTATTACTTTGTGAATTAGAAACTTCGGAACCACTTGCTGATGATGAAGATGATACAGCAGATGAAGCAGAACCACTAGACGATTGAGATGATGAAACAGCAGATGAAGCAGAACCACTGGATGACTGAGATGATGACACAGCAGATGAAGCAGATCCACTGGATGACTGAGATGATGACACAGCAGATGAAGCAGAACCACTGGATGATTGTTGAGACGCAGTTGCTGAAGAAGAAGCATGCTGAGATGCCTGAGTAGATGCCGTTGCTGAAGAAGAAGCATGCTGAGATGCCTGAGTAGATGCCGTTGCCGAAGAAGCAGATTGCTGAGATGCTGTTTGAGAATTACTTTCTGCTGTCTCTGCACCACCCCTTGCTATTTCCGCAAATTTTCTTGCTTCTTGTGCTGAAATAAATGCTTGACCAGCAGATATGTTTGCTGATTGAGCTGCTATATTTGCCGACTGTGCTGAGATATTTGCCGCCTGTGCAGATATATTACTTGCTTGTGCAGATACATTTGCAGATTGTGCTGAATTATCAGCAGCTTGTGCTGATACGTTTGCGGATTGTGCCGAAATATTTGCCGCCTGTGCCGAAATATTTGCAGATTGTGCTGAATTATCAGCAGCTTGTGCGGATACATTTGCAGATTGTGCTGAATTATCAGCAGCTTGTGCGGATACGTTTGCAGATTGTGCCGAGATATTACTTGCTTGTGCCGAGATATTTGCCGCCTGTGCTGAATTATCGGCAGCTTGTGCGGATACGTTTGCGGATTGTGCCGATATATTTGCCGCCTGTGCGGAATTATCAGCAGATTGTGCCGACACATTTGCAGATTGTGCCGAGATATTACTTGCTTGTGCTGATACATTTGCGTCTTGTGCAGAATCATTTGCGGATTGTGCTGAGATATTTGCCGCCTGTGCTGAAATATTTGCCGCCTGTGCTGAAATATTTGCCGCCTGAGCGGATACATTTGCAGATTGTGCCAGATCTCTTTCAGTAGTAGCATTGTTTAATGCTGTTTGAGAGTCTTGGGCTGCTTGATTACTGTCTTGGGATGCCTGTGTAGAATCATTTGCCGCCTGTTGGGATGCCAGACCAAATGATGCAGCTGCTTGAGCAGAAGCATGTGCAGCTGATTCTGAATCGGAAGATGCTTGCTTACTAATCAAAGCACCAGAAGCAGAGGATTGAGATGCTTGTTCACTATTAAGTGCAGCTTGTTTACTAATCAAAGCACCAGAAGCAGAGGATTGAGATGCTTGTTCACTGGTAAGAGCAGCTGCTTCAGAATCCTGTGATGCCTGTGTACTTACTAAAGCACCAGAAGCAGAGGATTGAGCTGCTTGCCTACTAACCAAAGCACCAGCTGCAGAAGATTGAGCTGCTTGTTCACTAGTAAGTGCAGCTGCTTCAGAATCCTGTGATGCCTGTGTACTTACTAAAGCACCAGAAGCAGATGATTGAGATGCTTGTTCACTGGTAAGAGCAGCTGCTTCAGAATCACTAGCTGCTTGTTCACTAACCAATGCGGCCGATGCAGCGGCATTGGCGGCATCTAAAGAACCCTGTACACTTCCAGCAGTACCAGAGTTGACCATAACAACAGACTGACCATCACCCTTATGTAAAGTGATGGTATCCTGTGTACTATCATGAGTTATTTCACCAGCAAGACCTTTATAATTAGAAGTTTCTGATGTCGATTTACTTGTTAATTTAACTCTGTTTGGTATTATAGATATTGACATCCCTGTTTCCTTAGATTCTGTTTATAAGTTATTCCTTCTGAATGTTGGGTTTTTCCAGATACATACTCATAACAACGTCTAAGAAAATTTTCATACATAACAGAGACAACTTCAAGTGAATAGTTATCTTCCACATATTTTCTACAATTTTTTGGATCAATTTTTTCCACTTCGTCCAGTGCCTTTCTCCAACAATCATATGTTCTACATCTAATTCCTGTTAATCCATGAACATTGTTTTCGGAAAATGCACCCCAATCAGTAGATATTACTGGTGTTCCACAGGCATGTGCTTCAGAAACCACACCACCAAACGGTTCAGAATATAAAGTAGGAACTAACAATGCTTTTGCATTCATATAATACCCTTTCTTTTCTTCAACACCAACAGTTCCAATAAATTCTACATTCGGCAATTCAACAATTTCATCCCATTGTAATTTTTTAATTTGTCCATTTTCTTTAATATCACACCATAAATGCTGTCTTTCTGTTCCTTGTATATAACCAGCAATAATAAATTTCCTTTCTGGAAATTCATATGCCAATCTCATAACTGTATCTATTCCCTTTAATGCAACCAATCTCCCAACATAAAAATAGTAATCTTCTTTTTTCTCTTGAAATTCAAAATGATCCATATCAGTCATTAACGGAATAACCGCATCCCTGTCTGGATTTTGTACGCAAGTATTGCTTAAAATCGTCTTTGTCTTTACTCCATGTATAAAATTGTATAAAGCATAACTCTCATAACTAGCATATTTAGAAACGGGCAAACATTCTGCTCCATGTCCTATATCAACAAAATTATCATATGGCAAACCATATTTTTCCCATAGAGGAACAGCAGAAAATTGCCAAAAATTTAATATTAAATCATTTGGTTTCAATATTTTTCTAATATGTTTAGCCGCATTAGAGTTCAGTGTTTCATGTGCATAATCATTAATATGAGCCCCGAACCAATAGTAACTATCGTGAGAAAAATCACCATAAGTGTTTCTGAGTGTAGCATCATCAAAACAAGGTACGACTTCACAAGGAACTTCCGAATCTTTATGTCCGTAAAAAATGAATTCCATATCCTCAATACCACTCATCATTTTTATGAATTTATATTGCTTATACGGAAATGCATCCAGAACCGATTCACTCGTAACCTTTGAATAAGGTACACCAATAATATGACATCTTATACCCACGATCTGCCACCTACTAAATTAGGGTTATCTCGATATATATTACTATAAAGCGGAGTTTCATAACCCAACCACGATAACAGTTTTTTAGAAAGATATACATCATTCAATGATTGAAAATCATATTCATAAACAAATTCGGGATGTAATTCCTTTATCCTTCCGACCATTCTATCATAATAATCCCAATAAAACCTAATAGATTCGTTTATATCATCAGTTTCATCAAAATTAGGAAAAGTATGGTATAAATTCCAAAAATACAAAGCATTGGAGTTTGTAAGTAAATCGTAGAATGTATTTTTGAAGTTAAGACTATTCCATAAATTCAGATTAGAACCTTCTGACATTTTATATATAAAATTTTTAAAACTCATACATGTTTCAGAAAATTGTCTTTTGATATGGATTATTTTGACTATATCACCATATTTGTTTAATAAAGAATCTATATAATTTAATAAAAAATGAGAAACATCACCAATAAATTTCCCTTCTCTATTTTCCAACATAAAACATATACGTTCAAAATCTTCATCATTATAATACCAATCAATAATTGGCATGTTACCAAAATGCCAAGATATATTAGAATCATTTTGCATTGATAGTAAATGTGCTAATGAATACATTCCACACCTACCAGTTCCAATACCCAAAATCAACTTTTCCATAATTCACCTCAAATTAAGTTTCATATTTGCTGGATCATTTTTAGGTGGCATTCCCGTCATCAATTCCTCTGCTTTGACCAAAACTTCTGATGGATTTATATTTGCCAGAACAGATGGTCTTTCATAGTAAATATGCATAGTTTTTGGTCTAGGTTTATCCAACCAAATATCTAATTGAGGCCCCCTAAAACGATGCTGAGTTATATTATTTCCAAAATCATTACCCGTCAAATCATATGAAGGTGTGAATATGATAAATGGATTTTTAAGTGCAAAGGGTATACAACTCAAACAACTATTAGACCCAATGAAAAGAGATGATTTTTCAACCAAATAACAAGACTGTCTGATATTCAGTTTTCCACACATGTTAAATATATTTGGGTGTTCATCCAATTCCAGCCCTTCATCTCCACTACCAAGTAAAATTACTTTCTTCCCCCTCTCTGCCAACATATGAATTAATCTAGCATAAGAAAAGGATGGGAAATTATTATACCCATTTATATCTGAAATATAATCACAAGACCTAAACGGACTTGCAGAAAAAGGATGAACTGTGATTATTTCCTGACCAACAAATTGAGAAATTCCTTCAATATCTTTTTTAGACAAAAACAATGTTGGTTCATCCGTTTCTAATTTCACCCCATATTGGGGTTCTATCGAATTAAACAAAATAACATTTTCACTTTCTAAATTATTAGTCAATAAATTAGTAATCCAACCAAATTTTACATTTTGTCTATCTTTCCATACGTTGTGTCTATTCGGATCTGAAAAATTATAAATATCTTCATGTTTTGTAAAAGAACGATATAGAAAAAAATCTATATAAGGATAATATTTCAATAAGTCCAAAGCAACTTCCTGAGAATAACAACCTTCTGCTATGAAAATTTTAATATCAGGATATAATTTTTTAAAGTGCCTCAATTGTTGAAAATCGGGTGAAGAAACAACTTCACTTTCCTTTATGCGCACCAACCCATAGTAATACATTATTAGATCACCAACACCACCATTAAAATCCAAAAAAACTGCATGAATATTTTCCATAATATAGAAAAAACCCCCTACTGTGGATCAGACCATTCAACCGTATCCACTTTATTGACTACGACTTGATTAGATTCTTCACCTTGTGCTTGTATTTTTTCGTAATATCCATCACTATCAACAGCAGTTGCTTCTGCTTCTGAATCTGCTTCTACTAATAGATTAACGACCTGTGTTCTTGTGTACTTTACTGCATAAAATGGCATGACATTTCTCCTTTATTGTTTATGTCTTTTATATTTATAATCTTCGTCCAGTTACAATTACAACTGCTGTTAAATCACAAGTAGCCGCAGATCCAATCTTTCTAAATTGTACTGTACAACCAGTATTATTAGTTGTTTCAAGAGGTGTAACTTTTCCAGATACATCTCGTTTAATCTGAACTCTTGCTTCTGACAATTTCATAATTGTACCATCAGAATTATTTTTTACTTCGGTCAAGAAAACAGTTGCTTCTTCAACTACGAAATCTGTTGCAACAGTTGTAGTCGATGTAGATGCATGAAAATCTGTAATCGAAACAGTAAATTGTGTAAGAATTTTAGTTACAGATTGTAATGGTATCAAAGAACTATCTTTATAACTCGGAATGACCCTAAGATTTTTAATTTTAGGTGGTCTAGCAAAATTTGTGCTATCCAAATCTATTCTAATCTGTGTAGCGGCAAAATCCGAAAGATTTTCGAGTTTATATACCATCTTTCGATACTCAGAAAAATCTGCATCAAAATAATTAGTCTTTTGTGTCAATTGGTTCCACTTTACTGCTTCAGTTGTAATAGGATCATTATCATAATGTACAATACCTTGACCAGAATCCTGATTCGTACCTCTGGTTACAACCATTGTTGTTGAATTTGTTATACTAGAAATTGTCATGTCTTCTTCGCCCATTGTAATTACATCACCAACGGCAAAATCAGCAGTAGAATCAACAGTTAATGTTGTATCAGTAGTACTGATATTAGTAGCATCGTTTAAAAGAGTTCTGATTTGGTCATCAAACCCTTTCTTTGATGAAGATTCAATTGTTTTTGCATAGACATCAACAGTGTTTCCTTGAGACAACAAAGCATCAAACACAACAGTTACTTCATTAGCACTCTCACCCAACTCCAATGGTCTGGAAATATACTTACCAACACTATTAGCAACCACTATACTATTCATGGAACCCATATCTACAACAGGTGAGACTCTATCATTAGTCGAATCTCCTGTCATTGTCATTTTCAAATATGCTTTAGTTGTTAAAATTCTGGACAGAGAATAAACTATATTCTCATTAAGATTAATATTTGATGAAGATGAACCAAAGTTTATATCATCACTTTCTGCCCAATTCAGAGTTGTGCCATTAGGAACAAAAGAAGAACCAGCATATCGAATTAAATCAGACCTTCTTTTTCCTGTAGTAACAGTAACTATATTTTCATCAGCGGCATATCCACCACGACCTAATGAAACTAAGTCCGAACCACCTAATGAATATGAATTTGGAGTCAATCCAACCGATTTAATAGTATGAGTATCTACATCAATTCCCCTAGCAGTTACGGTCAATTGTGCATTTCCACCACCACCTGAAACTGTAACAACATCATTTGTTTTATAACCAGTTCCATTGAATATAACGGAAGCAGAATCAACACCACCACCATCAGTACTAATATTAACTCGCATCCCTGTTCCAGAACCACCCGTAACGGCAACACCACCATCAGCAGTTGTGTCAGAGTAACCTGTACCAGCAGCTGCAACCTCAAATGATCTAGCACCACCAATATGTAATCCGTTCAACCTTTTGGTTGTATAAACACCACCAGATGCTATAGGAGCATTTCTGGATGCAACACTAGCACTATAAATTTTCATTCCAGAACTATAAGAGAATGAACCAGAATGTGTAGCAATCACAACTGTTTTTCTTGCGGTATTAAAGGTGATGACTCTACCATAAGGTTTGGTAAAAACTGCACTACCAGAAAGTGCCGCTGTATTTTGATAAACCAATTCTCCAGTTACCCATTCTGTACTAGGATTGGCAGATAAAACTATATTATGCTCTGTCTGTCCTACGATATTACTAAAACTAACAGTGTTACCAGCAGAAAATGCATGTCCTTCGTGATGAACTGTAACAGTAGTATCGTTGTTATTTCTCCACAAGGTAGTTTTAAAAGGATTATTTTCCAGAGATGTACTTCCGACTGCTATACCAAGAATTGCATCATCAGTTGTTGCTGTAAATTTGGCACGATGTAATGAAAACTTTATAATTTCATCTGTGATTTTTTTAGTTCCTATGAACAAATCACCAATACTTGTGCCTTTTGACCCCTTTGTTTGTTCGACCTTTAATGTTTGAATTTTATACTCAACCGAAGGTGATATTATAGCAATGGCATATTTTCCTCTTTGTAAGTAAATCGTTTCATCAAATGTGAATTCAACCTTCGTACCTGATGATACGGATACAAAATCACTAGGAACCTTTGAAACGACAGAATAGGGCAATACTTTATTGCTAGGTTTTCCATCTTCCATCTTTCTTAATTGTATTGTAACTGCTCGACTGAAAGAGTCTTCTGCTGTAAAATACAAGTCAAGTTTTGTTACAAAACATTCATTAAAAATCTCTATTTCTTGGAACATGGTTTCATTAGTTTGTTCATCCCAAGACAAATCATAAGGTTTGGTCAGATAATCTTCATCATCGAACAAACCAACAGAATGATAGTAACCTTCGGCATAATTTCCATTTCCACTGATAACTATTTTTTTGCTACCAGTTGGAAATTTAGATGCTCCTACACCTTCATCCACATTTGGTATGGTATATGTTTTAGATAAGAAATTTCCATTAGCATCTGTAGTTTGTGTAGCAAATGTAGATACAATTTCAGTACCATCAAAAGTTATTGATGTAATTGTGCTATTAGGTTTTAAACCATAAGCATTAATTGTAATTGTTTTGCTAGATATAAAAGGAATATAATTTCCTTCTACCCTTTTTCCATTTATTTCCTTACCAACAACATTATAGTAATTTGGTAATTTGCTCAGTTCATTATAAGACGTATCTAATTTAGGATCATGAATCTTTACATCCTTTGAACCATACCATTCGGTTTCCCATTCATTCCAAATTGACCCCAATGTTTTATAATCTTCTTTCATGTATGGTATATTATTGTACTTACCATCTCTATTTTTAATCATTGGTCTTGATTTAGTTGACTTATAGGTATCCCATTCTTTAACATAGACAACACCATTATGCGTAATGGCATCTGTATTTCTCAAAGTACGTTCAGAATTGGAATTGAGATTTTGTATCTCCGAAACCGTACTAGCATATGGCAACGTTACTATATTTTTCTTAGAAGCAACTGTTCCAACAGTCAATGTGGTCAATTTTACAGGATTTGTTTCATTCGTTGCTGATTCACTTATTATCGGTATAGCATCTTGAATATATCGAGATTGTGCTACACCATTTTGCATATCAATAGCAACAGAATAATCATCATGTTCTACATCTGCAAAATTATGACCAACAAATGGATCACTAAATGTATTTCTACGAACACTTCCAACTTCTAAACCATAATCATTAGCAGATTGTTCAGAAGCAGAAATACCATCAAATTGATTTTTATTCATTCCATCATCAAATAATGGATCAACTACTATGTCATGTAAATCATATGTATATGGAAGTAATTTAACATTATATAAAGGTATTCCATCAGAAGGATTTTCTGGTATTGATGGGTCAATAGTTTCCGTTCCTTTTATGACCTGTAATTCCCCATCCGAATCCAAATAAATTTTATCAATTCTTCCATAATGCTGTTTTATTCCCGTAGCACTAATAGTTGCTTTATCAGGAACAATCATGGTTCTTGCATCTGATTGATTAAAAGTTGTATTATCTTCAACCGCACTTCCACTACTAGTTCCTTTTATCGGACGTAAATCTATACACTCATTTAAACGATATTTCTTTCCTGATATTGGACTATTAAAAATAGGAACATCAGAAAGACTATATGTAGTTCCACCTATATTACTACTAAAAGTTCTATTTCCATATGCACCACCATTAGCATTAGAAATCACACTTCCAACAGGATATGAAGTAACTGCTCTGTAATCACCAGCAGCTCCACCATAATACCAATAAAAAATAAGAATCCTACCAGTGGGTAATGGTTGTCGATCTTTTAGTCTGACTTTCCCCAATCCAATGAAATCATCTCTTTGACCAGTATCCAATTCATAACGACTCGTTATGTCAGTTGAAGAAGCATTTGGTGCAACACTTAAATCACTCGACATGCGTACTTCCCAACCATAAGGATGAATATTTGAATTTGGTAAAGTTATTTCTGTTTGCTCAACATCAGTTTTTGTTGTTAGTTCTACAAAATTATTACTAAGACCAGATGCCTGTGCATTAGAAGTACTTTTTACCACAGTTGTTATAATTATATACTCAGCACCACTAACAAATTCTGAATCACTGGTAGTACCTATAACCATGTTAGCAGTACCAGCACCCGAAACTGAAACCTCAGTAGAAGTAAAAAGTTGGTGCAAACCACCACTACCAGTTTTATTATCCCTACCATACAAAATAGTATGTGTTCCATCATTAGAAAATAATGTACCACCAGATATAGTTGGTGCTAATTGGGTTGTACTAGTAGCGGTAAAATGAATTGTTTGTCTAACTCTGCTTGTTGAAACTGTACCAGTTATACCACTTAAACCTTTATATGGCAATTCATGTAATAGAGCATTTTTATTTGTTTCTTTGATGGTACTTGGGGTTACATCTTCACCGTATACAGTTACTTCGGTATTTGCTTTCTTAGATTGTAACTTACATAATTCTAATGCATCTTGGTTTGAATTGGTTAATACCCCACCACTGTCAAACTTGAACAAAGAAGTTGCATCAGACAATATTTTCCCACCATCCATTTCAATATCAAAAAGATAAATTCTCAAATCATCTCCATCTCTTTCAATATTTCTAATTCTAGCAGTTCCTATATATTCATTTGACGTATTAGCACTACCATAATATGTACCCAATCTAACCAATGGATATGGTCTATAAACTGGGCCTGGACTAGCATTTTCGGCAACTGTAACTTGAGGATTAAAATTGAACAATGTCATCAAATTAGTAACATTACTTGCTAACGCAGTTGGATAACCATCTGTAACAACATAATTTCCTAACTCTGAACCAGCACTTATTTTCGTTGTGCCTAATGTATATTCAGTTCTTGGTTTATCGAGTTCAACATATGTTTTATTCTTGAGTCTAACATTCTTTCCTCTAATTTTAGCAACACCAGAAGAAATACCAAAAGAAATCTTATTTGTACTTCCACCAGAATTTGTACCAGAAAGATTATTGACATCAGTTATAGTGGACAAATTTTCTCTCAATTCATGTCCAAACCCATCAACAACAAAGGATTCTTCAGTATCATCTCTATCTTTCTTTTTGCTAACAATACCATTTACTACTTCGCATACTTCAACAAACCCTTCAGTAGAATTGACTGATAAAGAACGTTTTGCCAAAGTTAGTTGTATCTTATGACGATCTGCGCCAGGCGCCTGATAATTATTTGAAACAACGGAATTATCATTTAATGAAGTATCGTCTGATGACGTAGCAATAGTTTCTGAAACATCAAAACCAATTCTATAAGAAGGTGTAGTTGTAAATTTGTCCAGAATTATGGTTTGATTCGGTACATAAGTCGCAAACCCATTAATATAGTAAATACCTGATTCTACCTGTGCAATAGAACCTGTACCAACATTAGAAGTTGGTGATGTATAACCCGTAATTTTTCCAATAGTTTTCCATGCAGAAGTTGAAATAGTTGTTCCACCCGTAACTTCGTATAAACTATTTCCATCTGCAAATGAACTAGTGGCAGTAGTTGCATTTAAATAGGCAATATAAACAGTTAATGATTCTAATGAAGCTGCATTTTTAGGAGCAACCGCAATAATTTTTGCCGTAACACCACCCAAAGATGTCTGATTAGTAATTACTTTGCCAACAATGCTCGTAGCAGTTTCTGAAGAACTCAAATCCGTAGACAACGACAAATAAGCAATATCAGTATAGATATTGATTTGACCAGAAGACATGGATTCACCATTTTCAAAGGTAGAATTCTTTGAAATTTGATCTTGTAAAATTGTCTGTGCTTGTGTTAGTTCCCTTGCTTGAACCGCAAAATTCGGTTTAAACAAGACACGATGATAACCCTTCGTTTCATCAAAATCATCGTAGTATGGTTGTATATTATAATCTTTTGTTGGCATATTTACTTCCCTTTAGAACTGTAGAACTATTCGTATTGTATCGGTGTTTGCAGATGCTCTTGTAATTGTATCTCTTTTGTCTATATATAAAATTTTTCCACTATATTTCTTTAGACCAGAAGTTATGTATGAATTCCCACTTGCTCTTGTACCAGAAGATATAGTTGTACTAGTTGCCAAAATATCGTCAAAAGAACTACTATTAATAATGGGGTCGAGAATTAATCCAACAGTTGCAAAACGAGGAACCTGACCAGAACCTGACCCATAAGCAATATCACTATTGGTTATTTTACTTGTAACCATTACATCTTTTCCACCTAATTCTCTTTCAGCATCAAAACCATGTCCACCAATTGGACTCATAATTGCGGTTAAACCAGTTGGATTAGCAACATTTGCATCTCTATAACCACTACCAGCACTTCTACCAGAAGAAGTTGTGTCTAAATATTTTTTAGTTGAACCCGTAACAGCGGCAATTTTTCCATCAAATCCAGTACCTGTATTACTTGTTATCGAAACCGTTGCACCAGCAGTATAAGATGCACCAAAATCCGTTGCATGTGTTACAACATCAATTGCACCATCAACTGCATCAACCTGAACATTCCATTGTTTAAGATTTACATCATCACTGGGTTTTGATGTCAAAGTCTGTACAGGTATCCAACTAAAATTGGGATCAGATGTATAAAAAACACTATTCTTAGGAAATCTATACATAAATTTCCAGAAGTAACCATCTTGACTACTGGCAACATTTCTTTTTATGGCAGAGGTAGTTTCCTCATCAGCAATTGTTGTAGATGCTGTTCCACCTGAATTATTAAACAGACATTTATATACATCTATATATGTTTCACTACCATCCTCACGAAATCCAATAAAAGGATTGGATGGTGATGTATAAAGATCGACCCTATGGTCATATTGAGCATAACCCTGACCACTAGACCATACTTTTGCGGCCTTTCCTGTTCCATGAGGTATCACCATTGAAACATCAGCATAAGTAATCCTTTTGAACCCAACCGCAGAATCCCAAAGTGCTTTCATGTCAGAATAACCCGTAAAAGTAGGTGTGGATGCACTTTGTGTTTCCGCAGTATTTCCCAAAACCGCATATATACGATGCTGATTTCCTTTCAACAAATCAATAAATTGCTTTGCTAATGAATGCGAATATTCCCTTGTTGTTATTTCTCCCATTATCCTATCCTTATGGTACGACTGTTACTACTTTGGTCGATGTCGTAGTCGTCAAAGTTTTTTCTGTGTCTATTAAATAGTCTGCATATATCTTCATCCCTGCTGGATGTGTAAATCTTTTTAATTGTTCTTTCCAGACTTCAGGTGGTTCAGATGCACTGACTACATATGAATACCATGTAAAGAAATCCGCATCTGTAACCCTTGCTTCACGTTCACTTGGATTGGACTTGAATAAGGTATCTTCACCACCATATGTTATTTCCGCACCATAAGTAACTGTACCAGTTGCTCTAATATGTCCTGAACTGCCCGTTGACGTATCTCTAAAAGTTACAGACGATGAACCACTCGCAAGACCAAATTTAACAATTTCAATTTCCTCAATTCCACCAATATCCGTTCCATAAGGTTGAATACTATCAGTTGCCAGATTAGAAATATATAACTTGGGTAACGATGTATACCCAACGCCTGGCGATATTAAGTTAGACTTCGTACCAGTTGTTGATTCGGCAGATGCTGTTACTTCACAAACTCGGATAACTTGATCTGCTCTCATTTTTTCGGTACTAACTCCCGTAACTTCGGCAGTTGCATTAACTGTACCACCTTCTATCTCTATTATATCACCAACTTTATAACCAGTACCAGCAGTATTGATAGAAATTGCATTTATAGCATTTCCACTTAATGTTACATTAACTTTCAGACCAATTCCAGTACCCGATTCTTTTGTTGTAAGACCAGTTGTTGTAGAATAACCAGAACCATTTGTCAATTTTGTCAATCCTGTTACTTCACCATGTGTAAGTTCTTCAGAGGAATATTCTCCACCCTTAACTTGGTCAGTGCGGAACGTTCCTGATATATTGTCTATCCAATATTTAGTTTGCCCACCAGAGACATCTTTGAATCTAAGAACACCTCTTGCACCACTTTCTAGTCCGACAATTTCTTTTCCGACTGTAAAATTGCCCTCCAAACCATAAACTGCAAAATAATCATTTACAAAATTAATCACAGAATTATTCGTACCACTCGTAACCTTTATGCCTTCTATCTGTCCTCTGGTTAATTTTTTTATCTTTGCTAAAGAATCTGTAACTGTACCTAAAGTTACTACATCATCCAAATAATATCCACTACCACCAGTTGATGCATCTGTAAATGTAACACCTTGAAAGGAATTTTGTACTGTTGCCTTTAATTGTTCGTCTGTTCCTGTTTTATTAACTGATAATCCACCCTCTGTTTCTGCCATTAAAATCTCACCAGCACTGAAAGTTCCTGTCTGTGTTTCTTTATCAATCTCCAATTCTCTATAAACTACATTTCCAATACTAACTGCTTCTACACCAGCAACAACTGCTTTTGCTCCTGATGTTTGACCCACCATGTAGTAACCCTTAAACCCTGCCATATCATCACCAGATAATGTTCCACCTTGTAATACTCTTATAACACTTCTTTTTGACCATTCATTAGCATTGGTCGTGAACACATGGTCTTGTTTCATCACTACTTTAGGATTTTTGTTATAAACCAAACTAAAATACGACTCAAATGCTGGTACAGTACCTCTTGTTCGATTTAGTTCCTTCATTCGTTTGACTAGTTTTCTCTTATCTGCCTTTATATCAAAAGGTAGATCAGGATTGAACTCCGAACGAATATAACGTAGTAATGTTTCTTTAGTATTGTCAACATCCCTAAAGGATTCTAAACGAATAAGAGTATCCCATACATTTCCATCCTCTGGTCTAAGATGCGAAACCATGAAATCACTATAAGAATTTATAGAAGATTTAGACAAGTCAGATATCGTTGCTGGATAGGATTTCTCCAACCATTCATAATACAATTGAATAAACCGACCCATCTTGGATATATTAGTTCCAGCAAACTTATTATAATGCAACTCCAAATATAAAGGAAGTTGCGACTCAATAAAAGTCGATATAGTTTTTTGTATTTTTTCGTTATGTAACATCTTCCACCATACTTACCGTTATATCGGCATCCTGAATAGTTA
>Ga0163180_10001264_pt1 | contig 14466 bp, 8 predicted proteins | sample AtlANTMetagenome_2_FD_109647 | JGI IMG/M metagenome (GOLD analysis project Ga0163180, IMG submission 109647) | Marine eukaryotic phytoplankton communities from the Atlantic Ocean - Atlantic ANT 4 Metagenome | ecosystem: Environmental > Aquatic > Marine > Oceanic | place: North Atlantic Ocean...
AGAAAGAAAGGAGGAAAAAAAGAAAGACGACTGTGGTGATGATGCAAAGGGAGAATCCAATTCCAGATTGCGTCGACCGAGAGGAGAGAGAAGGAGACTTTGTCGTTTTGGACGAAGGGGAAGAAGAAGGAGAGGATGACGAGGAGGTGTTTATCGGCGCGCGAGGCGAACTGCAGCTCCCGGAAAATTACGAGACCGAGTTAGTCGTGAATCCAAAGACATGGGACGACAGAGGGGGATTTTCGAAAGAAGAGCAGGGTGCTCACTTTTCAGAGAAGGAAGAAGAAGAAGAAGAAGAAGAAAAAGAAAAAGAAGAAGAAAAGAAAACGTTCACGGGAGGATCCTTCATCGGAGCCAAGAGTGGCGTAGCTTGCACTGAGGCCGTTCAAAGAGTTATCGCGGAGTTGACGGAAAAAACGCCCGCTGGCACCGCCGAACGCTCGAGAATCGAGAAGCAAAAAACGAAACAGATCGTCCCGAACCTGGAGAGGTGGAAACGAACGAGCGCAAAAGAGATCACAGAATTGGAGGAAATGAGCGAGGAAACTTTAAAACGGATGGAAATGGAACGAGACTTGGAAAACGTGTGGTTTCACTTTGATTACGACATGTTTTATGCGCAAGCGGCTATCGTGGAGAATCCTGTGTTGAGGGATATGCCGTTTGTGGTCGGCGCCCCGGTGTGCACAACGGCGTCGTACGTGGCGAGAAAGTTTGGGATTCGAAGCGGGATGCCGACACACACCGCGATGAAGTTGTATAAACACGGCGTGAATAATCAAGCGAGAAAAACGGCGAAAGAGGCGTACCATAAAGGTTTAAGAGAACGGTTTCCAATCGATGAAGAGAGGAAATCGTGGGAAACGATGAGACGCGAGGAGTTGGGAGGCAAACGTTACGACAAAGCATTCGAGTTTAAAGAATTGATGGTGACGGGCGTCAATTTTGAACGTTACGGAGAAATTGCTAAACTCGGTCAGGAGGTGTACAGGAAGTACGATCAGTACTTCCTCGCGCCGTCGAGCGATGAGGTCTACTTGAACATGACCGAACACTTTAAGTTTGACCAACGAGAAATGACTACAGAAGAGAAGCATGCAGAAATGGAGGAAACGATGAAGAAAATACGAAAAGAGGTATTTGAAAAGACTAAACTGACGGTTTCAGGCGGTGGTGGTCCGTCCATGCGCTTGGCGAAAATCTGTTCAGACGTGAACAAACCAAATGGCCAGAAAATCTTAAAGTTTACCAGTGAGGATATTTTAGAGTTTTTGAGCACGCTTTCAATTAGGAAAATTGGTGGGATCGGAGCTTCCATGGAGCGCTATTTAAACGCGTTTGATGTGAAAACGTGCGGAGATATCCTCAAACATAAAGCTAAGCTCGCGAAAGTGTGTCACGCGACCGCGTATACGTTTTTATTTTCTGTTGCCATGGGTATCGGGATGGAAAACGTACCGCTGGCGATACAGGAAGGAGCGCCGGGGAGACGTGGCGTTTCCATGAGCCGTTCGTGGTACCCTGCGATTAGAAAATACGATTCATTGTTTAAAATACTCAAATTTCTTGCACAAGATGTCTCCAAGGAGGTGAAACGCTTAAAGTTCATACCTCGACAAGTTACGATTACCGTGAAGTTTCAGCACAACTTCCAGCAAGTAACGAGACAACGAGATTTGGCGCACGCATCACAAAACTACAAAGATTGGATGATAACGATCAAAGATTTGTTCGACAAATTATACCACGAATTCAACGGGAATACTAAACCCTTCGACGTTCGCAAACTTGGCGTGAGAGTATCCAAGTTTAAAGGCGAGGAGCTCGAAAATATCATGGAAGATCAGAGAATGGACCAATTTGTGCCGAAAGCGGAGAAAGCTGATGAACTTCCGCTCATGTCATCGGGGATTTATCATGATTTGCAATTTGAGACGTACGAATGTCCCGTGTGCGGTGGAACCTTTAAAAAAACGGAACAGAGAGACCACGAGTTGGCGCACGAGTACGATAGAACATATCGTAGGGAAGGTGCTCATATTTCTTCTTCTTCGACGTCTTTGAAGAAGACGTTCGCGACGTCGGCGCCATTGCAAGGAAAGTTTGGAAAGACGAAGAACAGAATACTCGTACATAAACACACATCAAAGTTGAAACCGGTTGTTCAAAAAGTCAACGAGAGTTCGAAGAAAATAAAGCAAGTGGCGGCTATAGATAAACAACATTGGAAGAATAAATACGATCGAAGCCAAACGCGCTTGAAAAAGTAGAGATATGCGTTCTGTTTTGCTCAATGCATAAGCGCTAGATAGAGTTTATATATACACAAAAAGTACCATGGTACCACGGTACACTATACCACCACGTAGGGTACCTGGTACATCTAGTCCTTGAACGCTTCCATACGTTCGACTTCAATCTCAAACGTCCCCGGCCTATAATTTGTGTTTTTGTCGTCCATGCCGTATGAAAACTTGGAAAGCATCAACTGCACCGCTAAGACTTTTGACCCATCGCACAAGCGATATTCGCTCTCGTTCTCCTCGACTAATCTTCCTCTCTGAACCGGCTTGAAATCCTTAAAGTACAACTTCACGTCCTCAAAATTGTCGCCGTTTGGGCATTCAAATGTCTTATGAAACGCCACGTTGAACGCGTCATCTGTATCGTATAAAATTAACTTGTACCGCTTCCCATCGCCTTTACATCTTACCGATACACCGTCGAATTCTTTCAAATTAATCGCTTTATCGAAATCTCTACTCTTCATACTCGCAAACCCGCCAAATTGGTCTTCCGTCATTCCTTTCAGCACAGCTTTTCCCCCGTTTAGTATCGTCATCGCATCCGACCGTCCACCCATCACGTTGTCATTCAGAGCTCCGAATTCACTTTGAAATGTCTGTTGATCCATAGTCGAGAAATCAAAGAGAACTTGCGAACCTCCCAATCTAACTTGCGGTGCTTCGATAGTCGGTTTCTTGGAAAGGGGGTTAATTTTTGCGAGCATTCCTCCTGGGCCGTCGAAATATTCCATTTGCTTTCGAGCATCTGACATCGGCTTCGGTAAAAGAGAATCCAAAACGTCATCGAAAAAACCAGCTTTGATTAAGGTTTTATCGGACGATGATTTCGAACGGGAAACCAACGATGATGGTCTCTGCCGTTTTAACAAGGATGTTTTCGAGCCGGTTGGGTGAGTTGTGAATGAAAGCGCGCGCATGATTGTGCGAGAGTGAATGACGTTTCACTTTATATTTTTTATATCTATATTTTCTTTCTTTCTAACTATTAAAACCGTTGCGTTTCGAACCACGCGTCGACCATCTGTCTTCTCCTCGCGATGACTTCAGAAAGAGGCATACTGTTGCTACGGTTGCGATTGTATCTACTATCGTATCCATTATCCAGGGTATGATAGGAAGTATCATCGATTTCAGCCGCGAGTTTACGCTTAGCCGAAGAGACCAGCGAGAAGAGGTAGCGAACGTCTTCTTCCTCGTGCGTTGTTGAATAATCTTCTTGGGATTCGGATTCGTTCCTCGGGTAGTCTAAGGCGGCTATGAGTAAGCAGACGCGGTCGGCGGTGATGTTGGATTCTTTTGCGGCGATGCTGTTAAACGACTGTGTCTCGTCGTAACGTTTGATTTTGTTTAGTATGGAGATGATGGATTTGTACGCTCGGAGGCGTCGCGAACACCGATGACGAAAAATTTGATCGTCGGTATTCGTGGTGGACGTTAGATACTCGTGGACAATGGCTGAATACGTTGAGTTGCGAGTAAACAACGACTCAAAGTCACTCAAGATGTCCACCGCATCGCGAACGCCTTCGACTGTGGTCATTCTCGCCGCCGCAGTAGCCGCTACTCGCATCGCTCGAGCGAATGCGTCAAACGTTACGAGTTGCTGTCCTTTACATTCCTCGTCTCCTACCGCAAACACCATAAAACTTTCCAAGTTCGCTTCAAATCGATCGAGGCGGCGTCTAGTCGACCTTCGTGGCTCGAGAGACGCGACTCGACTTCGTAACGACGACGATGGAGATGCAGATGAAAGCGCCAAATGTTTCTCTAAAATCTCCGGTTGCGAGACAAGGACGGCGTGGAAGACGCAACATAAATCGTCCCGCAAAGCATTTTTTGTTTGTTCGGCCAAATGAGTCATAAGTGGGGTATATGGTGACGAGATGCTTGGTCCTCTTTGTTCTCTTATGGTTTGCGTCGTTTGAGATCTTTGTTGCGGTATCGTCGCATGCGCAACTTTCTTCAGTCGTGGAGGCGTTTTGAGAAGCGGTTTGAACTGAATGGAATGTGTTGTTTGTCTCATTGAACCGATGTTATTCGGTCCGTTCTGTTGAAGATCAACGCTAATCGGTGTCTTCGTTTGTTTCTTTTCGCTCATAAGGAACTGTTCGAGCAATAATTTTGCTGAATGCAGTCGATTCTCCTTGGCGTCATTATCGGATGAAGACGACGACGATACATAGCCATCCGAAGAGGAAGACGCGACGCTTTCTTCGACTTCATCAGTACCAGCAGTCCCGTACGAAAACGGACCGTGACGAGACAACAATCCTCCACCGTCTAAGTATCTTGGCGTATTCCCGGCCGATGCAGACAACAAAGGTACTTTCGCGTCGCCCCAATCGGCGACCACATTTTCGTCGGCGCCGTAGTTGGTAAACGTCAATTTCGCGCCCGTAACTAATTTCTCCCCGTCCTCCTCTCTCCTTCTAGTATTTAATGTCTTAATACTATTTAAATCACCTCCTAATAACGGTGCGAGTGTTTCTTTAGTCCATAACTTTTCATCCGGAATGTCCTCCTCCTCATTCGCGCCGTATTGTTCTTCTCCCTTCTTTTCTGCCGAAACCGCTAAAAGAGGAACACGCGACTCCTCTGGAAACAAATTCTCCACCTCTTGCAGTTGGCGTGTGTCGTATTCGTCCACGAGTAGCTCTTTTTCTTCATCTATCTTTTTGTTACATAAAAGCGGTTTCGAGAGCATTTTGCTCTCTCTTGGCGTTTGCTCTTCGTCATCATCCGACGACGCCGCCGGGACGACTTCGACGAGAGTCGGAGGAGACTGTATTGGAAACGGCGATAAAAGTGGCATCGAACTCCCAGAATTATCTTCTCGTTCATCTTCCCCTTCCCCTTTCTCGTTCTCGTTCGTAATTTTCGTCTCGCTTTTCTTCTTCCTCTTCTTCTTCTTCTTCGTTTTCTTCGTCTCCGTCTTCTCCTCTTTCTCTTTGAACTCTTCTTTGACCAATTGCACTGAGCTTTGCAAATAAATCTCTTTATCGAATGGATCGTCCACGCGCTTTTTCACCGGGCCTCGCGCTGGTATAAAAGGTACCGTCGACTCTGGATTCCGCGAATCGTTCGGTGTCGTCGGCTGTTCTGCTCCTTCTCGCTCGTCCACCACGTCCCAGTTTAACGGCGACACTTCAACCGCTTTTTTCTTCTCCTCCTCCTCCTCGTTTTTATGAGAGTTCATTGATGACGTTCTTTTGGGCGGAGGCGTGACCATCCCGACGCCCGGGACGAACAACTTCGCCTCCACGTTTAACGGAGACCGGTTCGCCGGTGTCGGTGCCGGTGCCGGCGGCGGGGGGTTCGACATCTTTCGAGCAGCGAGTCGTGCAACTCTTTCGTCGAGAACAAATTTTTGCGTTCAAAAAGATGGGGGAGAATTCGAAGAACAAAACGCATTTATTGAATGACTAAAGTCGCCACAAAAAGCCATCGTCGTCGTCGTCGTCGTCGTCGTCGTCATGACGTCGTCGTCGTCCGCGAAGAAGACTCGGTACACCAAACTGGAGACGCTCGGTGAAGGCACGTTCGGCGTCGTGTACAAAGCCTCGGACGCGTTGAACCCGACGAATCCGTTCGTGGCCATAAAAAAAATCCGCCTCGGGAAAGCGAAAGAAGGCATCAATTTCACCGCCATCAGGGAGATTAAATTGTTGAGAGAGTTGCATCATCCACACGTCGTGCCACTCGTGGACGTGTTCTCGAAAAAGAGAAACTTACACTTAGTGTTCGAATTCGCCTCTGGCGGGGATTTAGAGATGATCATAAAAGATTCGAGCATTGATTTAACAATTGCAGACGTCAAGTCGTACTTGAAGATGAGTTTAGAAGCGATTGCGTTTTGCCACCAAAATTGGATCTTACATCGAGATGTGAAACCGAACAACTTGTTGGTGCACTCAAGCGGGGCTTTAAAGTTGGCAGATTTTGGCTTAGCGCGAGCGTTTGGAAGTCCAGAACGAGAGAATGGGAGAGAATATACGCGAGCGGTGTTTGCCAGATGGTACCGAGCACCAGAACTTTTATTAGGGGCGAAGAGGTACGGGCCGAAAGTAGATTCGTGGGCAGTTGGAATGGTATTCGCGGAGCTGATGCTAAGGAAACCCTTTTGCCCAGGGAGTTCCGATATCGATCAGTTGACGAAGATTTACCATGTTTTAGGGACGCCGACAGAGGAGGAGTGGGAAGGGTGCGCGGCGTTGCCGGATTGGATGAACTTTCCTAGGGAAACAAAAATGGATTTGAAAAAGATCTTTGGCGTGGAAGTTGGTGGTAAGAGTGGTCCGGGTGGGAAACCGAGCAGCGCGAACGCGGAAGCTATTGATTTATTAGAAAAACTTTTGAAGTACGATCCAGGGAAACGAATCTCGTGTCAAGAGGCGTTGAAGCATGCATACTTTAACACGGCACCTGCTCCAACGGAGATTGAGAAGCTGCCTAAGAGGAAAGTTAATATTGAGAAGAACAAAAATGACGGTGGTAAAATAGCAACGGATGGTGAAGACGAGGCGAAAAGAGCAGCGAATAAACGAGCGCGAACTGATGGAGGCGACGACGACGACGACGACGAAGAAGAAGTCACGAAGAAGCGGTTGCGTGGAACGCACCCGACGGCAACCGATGAGGCCAAGGAAGGATTGAAAGCGAAGACGAAACAAATGCAGTCTATGTTTGAGGACGAAGCGGCTAAGTAGTTTGGTTTATTTTAGACATGTAGGTAACGAACATATTGCTTTAGGAAAATGTAACAATAATAAACTACTGTACAGTATATGCAGTGTTTAGCAGACAATAATACAAATTACAATCGCAGTATCTATTTCTTTTCGTCAATTTTTCCACCACCAACTTTCTCCTCTTTAACGCCAAACTTGCTATTCACTTGCTTCTCGACACTTGCATCCATTGCTTTATTCGCCGCTGCCATTTGCTGAAACACGTTCCCTTTCCCCATCTCCTTCTTTAATTCCTCCAACGCTTCGGGATCCATATTCCTAATCAACGATGGCACCGCCACCGCCATAATCACCGTCATCAATACCATCAACACCATCGGATTCTTCAAGAGCCCGAGCAAAGTCACCCGATTCGATGGTTCGAAGTAATCCACCTTAGACACTGGCGCGACGACGACTCGTTCGATAGTCTTTTCTTTCCTTGTTCCTTCGGCAGTCTTCAGCTTCGGTAATATCGTCGACATGTCTTCGCTGTATCGCATGACAACCTCTCCATTGTTCTCTCCGTCCACGGAAACTATAATTGGTGGAAACGAAAATCCAATCGCGACTATTTGTAACGTATGGTCCCCGGGAGGAACGTCCAGTAGTGCAAACGTGCCGTCTTTTTTCGGCCTCGTGCGTACTTTTTGCGATCCAGAGCCACCCGAAACGGTCAGCGTGATTTTAATCTCCGACGCGGATTCCAACGGCGGCACCAAATTCTCCAACGGAACGATGCCATGCACTGGAAAGTGCTCCGACGCGATCAACTGCCCGTCGTCTCTGAGCTTCAGCTCTCCTTCGCATCGGACTTCTTTCACGATGGCGAACGGGGACGACAACACGAAAACGACGCACAAAAGTGCGATTTTGCATCTCATCGTAGTGGCTTTGAGAGACGACGACGACGACGACCACCACCACCACCACCTTCGGAAAACCTTCGTCGATATCTTCTCGACGACGTTTTGGACGAACGCGACGTCTCTCTTTCTCTCTTTCTGATGCTTCTCCCGCGACGGAAGGAAGTGTGTGTGTGTCAAAGCACGAGACGTTTCTTCAAAAAGTCCAAATTTTGTCCAATTTTGTATTTAAAAGGGTATTTGAAGGAAAGGAAAAAAAAAGGAGGTTTTTGACATCATTTACGAGACCCATTTGTGCTCGCGCGCGAGCGAGAGAGAGAGAAAGAGAGAGAGGAAGAAAGAAAGAGAAGAAGAAAAAAAGAAAGAGGACGAGGACAGAAACGTCGCGAAGACGACGAGTTTGGAGAAGGGATCGCATTTCCTAAGGAGAAGGCGGTCTTTTTCAAAAAAGAAACCGTTCGCGTTTGAGTGTGCAAAAGGCATCTTGAGTAATTTGGGCGTGTACAACGCGTGACGCAGAACGAAAACGCCGCCGATGTACGTCCCAACGGACGAATCCTACCAACGATGGAAAACGCTCGTGCCGTTCATATACGACTGGTTTAATAACTTCAACGTTCCGTGGCCTTCGTTGGCCGTACGGTGGGGGTCGATTCTCGAAGATAAACAGTACAAGTTTTCGCAGAGAGTTTACATAACGGAGCAAACCGGAGCGCACCCAGGCGCAGACTCGAACACGATTTTGAGTTACAACGTGGACGTGACGAAACCGAGAGTGGCGGCAGCGGAACACATGCTGTTTGATGACGGGACGGATGGTGGGTTTAGTGGTGGGAATGGAGTGAATGGTGGCGGCGCGGTGGGTGGTATTGGCGGAGAGAATACAGGCGGGCCGAGAGTGTCTAATATTAACCTCGGTTTCTTTAAGAAAGTGCACGCGATCATCCATCCAGGGGAGGTGAATAACATGCGTTCCTTTGGGAGTTTAAATCCGGACGTGTTGGTGACGCACACGGATTCGGAGAATTTGTATGTGTGGGACGTGAAAAGACAACCGGGGAGGTCATTTAAAGAGTGTCGCGTGAGAAACGACGATCCAAATTACAGAGCGAGCACGCCGGATTTGATTTTAACTGGACACACCGAATTTGCCGAGTTTGCGTTGGATTGTCACACAAAGGAGTATAAAGTGGCAAGTGGCGGGAGAGATAAGAACGTTTTGGTTTGGCATTTGCCGGATTTTGGCGCGAACGCTGCGGTGAGTATTAGTAATAATAGTAACGGGAAAGTGACAACGAACGAGAATGACGTAAAAGGTCCGATGCTTAACGCGCAGTGTACGTTCAAAGGGCACACGGATACGGTGGAGGATGTTGCATTTCATCCAACAGATGCGAATATTTTGTGTTCTGTATCGGACGACACTAGGTTATTATTTTGGGACGCGCGGTGCGATCACGGCAAACCTGTGAACGCGGTGAAAGCGAGCGAAATCGACGTTCACGTGGTTGATTGGAACGCGTTAAATACAAATTTAATCGTGACTGGTGGTAAAGATAAGATTGTGAAAGTATGGGATTGGAGAAAAATTGGGGAACTCTCGTCGGCGAAAAAAGGAGGCAGAAAACAAGGAGAAAACGCGTCGGAAAAAGATATGGTTATTATGAGTCACTCGCACGAAGGCGAAATTCTTCGCGCGAGTTGGTCGCCGCACGACGAAAATGTCTTCGCGTCGGCCTCGGACGACGGGTGTTTGAACGTGTGGGATCTAACCAGGAAGAAGGCAACTACTAATAGCGACGAAGAAACTACCACTACAGTAAACGACAACGAAAACGAAAACAAACCTAATGACGGCGCAGCCGATGGCGGAAACAACGGCAGCGAAGGTGACGGCGGAAACACTAACAAACCAAAGAAACCTCGTTACGGTCAAGTTCCACCGGAAGAACTTCTCTTCACGCACTCGGGGCATAGGAACCCTATCACAGATTTTCAGTGGAACCCTCACGATCCGTGGACGGTGGTGAGCTCTGGATCGGGCGCGAATGTCGCGTCCACGTGTCAATTTTGGCGCATATCTGATCTTATCACTCGTTCAAAAGATGACGTCATGCAAGAACTTGAGAAACATTCGGCATATATTTGCGGACGAGCGGCGAAACCGGCGGATAGTGGGGACGATACGGACGATACTGGCGACGACACTTCCGACGGTGGCGATGACGTAAACACGAAAGAGGAAGACGTTGTGAAGGAAGAACAAAACATGACGCGAAATCCTTCGTACGAAACCGCGCAAGAAGAGCCGTTCGAGGCGATGGATTCGTAACGATTATGTAATATTATACAAAGTTTTAGTTACATTTTTTAGATACAAATAATTATGTTAGAATCTTTTCAAGCGAGATATTGCGCTCTCGTCTTTTTTCTTCAGAGAGAGGAAGAGGTCGTTAGATACTGCGTCATTCAAACGAAACAGACACAACAAAAAATGTTTGCATGCGCTCAGTTCTTTTGTCATTAGTGACTTCACGTTGGATGGGTCAGAAAAGATTAAGCTAAATTGGACATCACTGCGCACGCTTGAGAGAAACACAGAAGAAAAAAATGAAACAAAAGCTTACCTTCACTACTACATTACATTCACGTGCCTAATCCAGCACGTTTCTTTCGCATGACCGCCTCGACTGGCTCCGCTTTACCATCTCGCTTGGCGCCGAGTCCGGTGCCGTGTGTGAAGCCCATCTTTTCCATAAGCTTACTTCCAATCGCGTTCCCGTACTGTTCAAACTCGGCGTAGTTTCTCCCGGCGTCAATCGGGACGCCTTTTGAAGCTTTTGTTCTCGCTTTTTGCAAAGCCTTCATTTTCCTCTCAGCTTCGGCTGCTCGTCGTAAACCTCTATTTGCGTATACTTTAGGTTCACCACCGTCATCCTCCTCCTCTTCGGAAGACTCTACTTTGGTCAACTCTGTCGCGTTACCGGCTTTGATGAACGATACCGGCGCTGCGCTCTTCCTAATGCCAGTCCCTCTTTGTCTATTCCATCTATTTTTACCGGTTCTATCTTTACTCTCTTTACCATAATGCGACATCACGCTTCTATTCGCCCCGGGCGAGTTTCCAGTGAATCTTATAACGGCATGAATCCACTTTCCTCCACCCACCGTTTCAAACACAAACCAGCCAGGAGATCCGCCGCTTCTTTGATGCACGATATCTCTCACGCACTCCAGTTTCATCTTCGTCATGCCAGGCGGCAACCCAACGTAGCTTCCTTCGCCTAAATACACCAATGTCTCCATGACCGATTCCACATACGTCTCTAACTCTTCCTCTTCGATCAGCTGTTTCTGCGCCTCTCGTTTCGCCTTACGTTTCTTCGCTAATGCTTTTTGCCGCCCTTTTCTCGACGTCCAATCGTCCTTACTTGAACTGCTGCTTTCCCCGAACGACGACCCCGGGCTGGGGACCATGTTCCCTCCATCTAACGCCATACCAGCGATGGCTTTTAACTGTCTCTCGTATTCAGCCGAATCCGACAGTTGTCCTTCCATGTCTTCGTCGCTGTCCGAGGAGGACGAAGAGGGAAGAGAATTAACGTCAGCGTCGTCGTCGGCGTTGTTCTCATCATCGTAGTCCCAGTGAATGTGATTCCCCTTTTTCTTTGCTCTCTTTTCCTTTCCTCTCTCGACGTCCACGCGAACGTTTCCAATCATCAAGTGCGCTCCGTCTTCTTCTTCGTCGTCTTCTTCGTCTTCCGACGACGACATCGAGTTTGCGGGGTCCAACGTAAAAAGCGCGTCGACGACCTCGTCGCGTCTCCCCGTGTCGCGCTCCTCCTCCGGGATCTCTTCTCGACGTTTCGGCGCGCCCCACTCGCCCAGACCGACCGGGACGGTCACGTCGTACTTCATTCTTCTTTCGAGACTTTGTTCTTCTTTGCGTCCAAATTTTTGCAGATTTTTTTGTTCCCTTTTTGGAAACGAATTCTCGCTTTTTCTCTTGAGACAAAAAAAATACGTTTTGGGGATGAAAGCGCTTTGTCTGCTCCCGAGACGACGACCGCCGCAAAGTCCAACGAGACCCCCCGTCGAACGAGGAGGAGGAGGAGGAGCGAAACCCAAAACTGCTGGACGTCGTCGGTTGGGATGGAAAACGAAAGAGAAGCTTTTGCTCTCTCGCGAGAGAAGGGGAAAAGGAGACGTGTCGACCAACATCGGTGGGGAGACACGTACCGTTACGAACGCCCCCGCGACCGCGACGGCCGTCGAGCTGTTCTCTGGGATTGGCGGGATGCGCTTAGCTCTGGAAGAATCGAAGGCGTTTAAAGATGATGACGCGACCGTCGCGCGATTCATTGCCATCGATAATAACGTCAACGCGAACGATGTCTATAAAGCGAACTTTCAAAATCAAAAGACGAACTCTCTACTGATTGAAGGGAACATAGAAAACGTCGATGCGAAAAGTTTGATTCTTGGCGAGGGAGGACGGTGCGAAATATTAATGATGTCTCCACCGTGCCAACCATACACGAGGAAAGGGAAGAAAGAACGAGAAAAAGATGCGCGTTCGACGGCACTGGCTTTCATAATCGACATGTTTGAAGATATGGATGGTGTGTGTGACGAAGATATGCGTCCGAAGAGGATACTGCTTGAAAACGTCGTCGGATTCGAGCTCGGTGCAGAAAGGGAGAGGTTTATACAAGCGTTGAAAAAGAAGAAGTATCACGTGAGAGAGTTTGTTGGGTTGTCGCCGGAGACGATGTTAGGAGTGCCAGTGAAAAGGCCGAGATATTACTTGTTGGCAAGAACAGAGGAGTTTGGGAGGTTTGATGATGATGCGCCTTGGATGTCGCAAAAAGGAAACGTAGCGATGGTAGAAAATATAGCACAGTATTTAGATGAAGACGTAGAGGTGGGTTTAGAAGTAGAGAGAAAGAAAATAGAAAAATATTGGAAGTTTTTCGATATCGTTAATACATCGTCATCGAATGATAACTTAGCGTCGACATTTACGTCCGGGTATGGGAAAACGATTTTTAGCGGGAGTTTCATTCTCTTCAAAGACGGCGAAATCGCGAAGAGGGATGTTAATGCAAATGACGCGTATCGGTTAGTGAATGATGATGATGAAAACGATGAACAATTTGTAGAGCGAATTTCAAAGTCCTTGAGATATTTCTCTCCCAGTGAAATTTGTCGTTTACATGGAATTAGAGATAGTTTTGTTTTTCCTCCGTCGTTATCGAAGCGGCAACGGTATAAACTAATTGGGAACGGGGTTTCAGTACAAGTCGTCGCAAAATTGCTAGAATATCTATTTAAATAAGGTACTACTCTACTATTAGAAGCTAGTGACTCGCGCTCTATTCGCAGCTGGTCCTGCCTTGCGAATGGTAGAATCGACATTTTGTTGTTGATATTTTCTTTTCCCAGTGCTAATCGCGAAGATCCCAATTGCCAAAACTACCAACACGAAGAACAAGTATTCGCCACTGAATACGTTTTCGAGAAAGACTGGAAGGATCAATATAGAATTCGAAACAATCATTTTCTGTCGACGTAATCTGCATCGCGCTAATTTAATTCTCGCATTTTCAATCGTCAATCTCGACCGTTCCGCGAACTCCATGGCTTTGCTCAAGACGTAATCGGACTGAAAGTGTACGGCGTCTTCGTCTTCTTCAAACGAAGATAAACTCGCGGCCAACTCGGTAAAAGCATTGTCCAAATCCTGGAGATTTTCTCTCATTTCTACTGAAATACGTTGTGGTAACGAGTGCGGTAACGTGTCGCGATGATTTTCGTAGTCATCGTTCTCGTTGACGTATTCGTTCGCGAAGGCACCGTACGCCTCCGTCGCGGCTTCGACGATGTGCAAGGCGGAATTCAATCGGGAAACGATATGATTTCTTCTTCCGGCGTTCGCAATGACATCAGAAACGCTTCCCGTGTTTGAAAGATCCCCACCGAACGGATGACACCCAACTGCCCACGGCAACGGTTCAAAATATCGGCCTTTGTGTTTCCTCGCTTCAAACGGCAATGCACCGAGCGTTTTCGCTAGACCGGCGATAATATCGCGCGTTAGGTTTGGATTCGCTTTCTTTCTCCTTCCTTTATGCGACGGTGAAGGCATTCCATCACTCATCCCGGCATCTTGAGAAGAAATCTCGGAGGCATCTTGTAAAACAACCACCAAGTTTTCATCCGAAGCGACATCGTTTCGTATGTCATCTTCATCTTCGTTATCTTCATCACTTTCCACGTCTAAACCATCGTCGTCATCCATAGCGACACCTTTGCCGTACGATGCGAGCGATAAGATGTACACTGGGACCACTCTTGTGCCAAACAATTTCACAGTATTTGTCCGATTGTTGCCCAAAAATGTTGACGCAACATCTCCTCGTTTTGAATGCAAATGCCCAACGTTTACATCTTCGCTCAAATGCATATCCAATAATACCGCATGCGCGGCATGCTCAGCCGCTTTCGGCCCGTACCTAGAATACAAAAGCGATGACGCTGTTTCTACGTGTTCACTTAAACCATGTC
>Ga0163180_10001266_pt1 | contig 14458 bp, 9 predicted proteins | sample AtlANTMetagenome_2_FD_109647 | JGI IMG/M metagenome (GOLD analysis project Ga0163180, IMG submission 109647) | Marine eukaryotic phytoplankton communities from the Atlantic Ocean - Atlantic ANT 4 Metagenome | ecosystem: Environmental > Aquatic > Marine > Oceanic | place: North Atlantic Ocean...
ACATTCTCGTCGCTGTCGTAACTCTCCACGTTCGTCTCTTCTTCGCCCTGCGCGTTCGCGTCGTAATCGTCGTCCGCGAACGCGATGTCGTCGTCCGAACCGGACTCGTTTCCTCCTTCTTCTCCTCCTCCTCCTCCTTTCGCACTCATTCTTCCTTATTTTTTTTGTGCCCTGAGGAGTGCGGTCGTCGTGTCTCTGCCAAGTCCGTCCTTTTTCCTCCTCCTTTCGTTCTCTTTTTTTTGGCCAATTTTCAGGGTTTACGAAATCAAATTCGTCTCTGCGGGGCACTTTTTGAGACTGCTCTGGCTCAAAAAAAAGCGGAGAAAAAGAGAGTTTTTGAGTACATTATTTCATTCATTGGGAAAAATACTGTTGTCGCAAAGTGGGGTGCGACAAAAAAAAATACGCGAACTCGCCGACGCGTTTTGTTTTCTTTCTCGCCACCATCGACGCGGAGCCCATTCGTCATGTCGCGCAAAACAACGCGAAGCAAAGAAGAAGAGGCGGTGTTAAAAAAAACGGGTCTCTCCTCCTTGGACGCGTTCATCGACGAGGTGCACACGAGCTTAATCTCTCTACACCTGAACGAACCTCCCCTTTTTTTTGCCCTGAAAGCGCTTCAAAGGCGTTCGCAGAAGGAAGACGAAGGTGTTGGACCAACGCGCGTGCCGATACCGAAGCAGATGATTTGCGAGTTCGGAGTCGGCGCTGGTCATACCTTGCAGAAAATCAAGGAGCAATTTCCGACTGGGAAAACAATCGTCGGGTTTGATTCGTTCGAAGGGCTTCCAGAGAACTGGATCCCAGAGTGGCGTAAAGGGTCCTTCTCCCAAGGTGGGGAGATCCCAAAGGAAGTTCTTGGAGAAAACGTTTCTATTATCAAAGGGCTATTCAGCGACACCGTGCCTAAATTTTTTGAAACGATCGATTTTAAAGACGTGGAGCTTTTACTTCTTCACATCGATTGCGACTTGTATCGATCCACGAAAGACGTACTTGGCGATGGTTTGGCCACGACGTTAAAAGAGAACAAATTTTTCATGTCTTCCGAGGTACCATTATACGTCGCATTCGACGAATTAATCGATTACCCAACCTACGAAGATCACGAAATCAAAGCTCTGTACGAATTTCTAAACGAAAACAAAGATTGGCTCGAGTGCGTCGTGATTGGCGCAGACGGACGAGAAGATACAGGCACAAAGTTACGATTTTATTACCCAGACGAGATATGTCCTCATCGCGTGTTGACGCTTTTTCGTCCGACGAAGAGAGCCAGGAAAGAGTGGGAAGCGAAAGAAAAAGAGAAGAGAGCTGCTGCATCCAGGTGGAATTTCTGTGCGATGAGTTAAGAATCTTTTGTTTCTGTTTTTGTTTTTGTTGTGAATACCTAAAAGTCCATCCTATAACTGTTCCTCATAAACAACATCTCCTGTGATGAGATGACGCCCTCTTTTCAAGAACTAAAAGAAGAAATCATCGCTGCGCCATATCTATTTGCCAAAGAGAAAGAGAATGATTTGAAAGTATTCATTTCAACCGTCTTGGAAGAGCTTTATTGTCCTCGTCGCGAAGACGACGAGAAAAATGGCTCTTCCATTTCCCCATCGAGAAATCTAAAGAAACCACCCTTAGTGCACGCGTTAGAACTGGTACAAAAACAATTGAGATCGATGAGAGAACAAAAAAGACGAGAAGAAGAAGAAGAAGAAAGAGAAGCAGAGTTTGTTGTCGCGGAATTTGGATGCTACACGGGAGGCACGTTAGGACAGATTGTCGATTATTTATCAATACCTAAAAATCCTAATAAGGAGAGGTGTGAAGGAGAAGAATTCGAATGTTATCATCCCAGAACAATGATATATGGATTTGATTCGTTCGAGGGGTTACCGGAAAATTGGTATAATAACAGAGGAAAAGGATGGTTTAACTTAGGTTCGAAAGAGATTTCCGTGCCAGGAGCCGTGATAGTCAAAGGATGGTTCGAAGATACGGTGCCTCGATTTTTTCAGGAGCTGTCCGCGACCGGTTCTGTTCTTAGTTTGATTCACATCGACTCCGACTTGTATTCGTCAGCAAAAATTGTGTTGAACGAGCTCGGAAGATTTTTGCGAGAGAGTGTACATTTTCGTAGCAATAAGTTTCCTCTTTATCTCGTGTTTGATGAGCTCATTAACTATCCCGAATTTGAGAATCACGAAATCAAGGCTTTGTACGAGTTTTTACTCGAGACGGATGATTTTATAATGTGCGAATTGATTGGCTCTGACCAACGAGTGAAAGGTGGGAAACCTCGATTCTATCGAAAAAATGAACCGTGCGATATGCGCGTCTTGTTCAAACTGCTTCCGAGAGAAAAGCAATAGATGTATAGATTTAGATCGTTTAGCTTTCAGATTAGTAAAATGTATAATCCCAACTGTACGCTCGCACGCTGTTCTGTAATTCCATTATGAAACTAACTTCTTTTTCTTCACCCTGTCTGCGATTCTTGCCGGCTCATCTTTTTTCGTTTGTGAAAACCTCCCTATACCTTCGTCTAGGTGCGCGGTACCTTTGACTACTTGCACAACGTCTTCATCCATAAGCTTATGTTTTAAACCACACCGTTGACCCATGTGTTTCGTGGAATAGCCCCACACGAGCGCATACTTCAACTGTTTCGGCAACTCCGCGTGTAACTGTTCGGCAAATTGGTTCAGTGTAATCCCACCTCTCGCTTCAGATAAAACCACCGGTTCCACAAAATCTGGCTTCTCGCCCATCTTCTTTGTGTACACGCGAACTAAACCCATGGCGTTCCATACGGATTCTAACAAGCGATCGTAACCGAGCTGTTTTGTGCACGAAATACATATCGAATCCGGCCTTCGACTCAATCTATCAACCTCCTCAATCGTCAACGCGTCTACTTTATTATACACGTACAAACATTTAATGTACTTCCTATTCCCTTCTAATACGTCTATGAACTGATCGACCGTGCAGTCTTCTCTAAAAATCACTTCGCAATGGTTTAGCTTGTACTCGTGCAGAACATTCATGATTGCTTTTCGATCAATTTTAGTCAACCCTCCAGGGACTGTATCCGAAACTTGAACTCCTCCAGATTTCTTCTTCTTCACGTATATTCTCGGGGGCGTTTGATTTAATCGCAACCCGACCGCTTCCAACTCTCTCGTTAATATCTGTTTGTGCGCATAGGTGGTATTCGCAGCTTCCGATTTCATCGCGTCTAAAACCATCAAAATTAAATCCGAACTCTTCGCGACAGCGATGACTTGTCTCCCTCTCCCTTTCCCTTCGCTGGCACCTTCGATAATCCCTGGTAAATCCAATAGTTGTATCTTCGCGTCGTTATAGTTAATCACTCCTGGAATACACGTTAACGTCGTGAATTCATAGCTCGCCGCTTCACTTTCGGTGCTGGTTAACTCCGACAACAAAGTAGACTTCCCAACAGATGGGAAACCAATCAATGCCACTCTTCCGTGACCGTATCTGTTCACCTCAAATCCTCTCTCTTCGGAATTTCCTCCTCCTTTCGCGGGCTCTAAAAGTTCTCGTTTCAATTTCGCTAATTTCGCTTTCAAAGTTCCAAGATGTGATTCCGTCGCTTTGTTCTTTTGCGTGCGGGACATTTCTTTTTCGATATCCGCGATGCGTTCGAGAATACCCATTTTGCTGTTGTTGTTGCTGTTGTTCCTTCTTCTTGCCCTCGGCAAAACGCGCGCGTCGATGTATTTTGAGTAGAAGATTTTGTGGCGTGTAGAAATAATGTGGAGGGGTGTGCCTTGGTAGGTATTCTCTAAACACATTTACACGCTATTTGCTATCTATAAATATTGACTACCTCTTCTTTGTATTCTACTTTGGACTACATACTGCATTGAACCAGATGCTATGCCAACAATTCCTAACGATACCACCGCTTTTGACTTCACTCCAAATCCCATAACGATAGGAACGATATTTAAAGGAGCTGAAAGTGCTAACGTGCTGTTCTTGTATTGTCTCTCGAAGGATGAAAAGAGGAAGCGCGCGAAAATGAACACACTTGGAACAGAAAACCCTGCAAACACAGCAGAATTAATGATTTCGTTACTGTTGCACAGAAGTACTTGGCCAAGGTATCCGCATACAGCTGCGGTGTACGCGAGAAACGCCGCCTTCTCGGTCTGTGATAAGAAAAGAATCGTAGAAACAAACGGGATTGTGAGGAAACTCGAGTCCTCAAAATCCCAAAACACGACCAGTGTTGCGAAGTACGCCAAAAATGTGGCGATGTTTCCCACGCGATTCAACGCCATGTCATGATCACTGATGCTAGATGACGATGAAGCATTCCTGCCACTGTTGCCAAAGCTAAAGTTCTTCTCATTTGCGCTTTGTCTCTTGCGAACAAACGGATTGTATACTTTGTTGTCATCGCGGTTTCTCATCATCGTTTGTCGTGCTCTCATGACAGCATAGGAAGTATACTTCACGCTCAAAGCGCAGTGTAAGAAACACACCGCAACGACGGAGAGGAAATTGTACACATCTTCGTTGCCACCCGTCACACTTATGATGGTTAACATTATTGCCAAAACCATGGCATAAAACACATTCGGACTTTTGTATTGAACGAATGCACCGCACAACGCGCACACTATGACGCTCTCCTTCATCACGAACAAACCAAAACACAAGCCACTAATAGTTCCGACGCCAAACAAACCGAAAACAATGGAAAGAATAAGAAACCAACTCCCATACGTTTCGTCATCGTCGTCTCTGCCCCCTAGTGAATACATGCTATCGCTATCTGGTTCTCTGTCCGGAACGTGGTCTTGGTCGTACCAAAATCCAACTTCACCTTGCCATGGCAAGGGCGGTTTTATAATAACGAGGAGGAGACCGGCTATTATGCAAATCAAACGCGCCTTTCGCGAGGATTGAAACCCGCCGAGTGCGCTCGTCGCGCACAGTAAAGAACCAAATAATCCAGCATCCGTCGGGCGATGACCTGTGAAGAGAAATAAAACGTCAAACAGCTCGAATCTCGCGTATAACAGTGCGAGAACGATGAGTATCGTATACTTAGACGCGCTGGCACACATCAAGACGAAAACTTTTACCCAATCGAGATCCAAGAATATAGAAAGCTTAGAAATATACACCGTATGAATAAGCATATCTGGAAACTTTGTCTTTGAAAGATTGAGCATTTTCGTCGAAAGTTGAACGCCACAGAACGTTGTGAGTGCGATTAAATACGGCGGGTAAAACGTACTCCCGTTTTCTTGAATCTCGTTGTATAACATCGTTTCCACTTGAGCCATCACGGCAGCTTGCACGAAAAGCATGCCAAACAGAATTTCTCTGGAAAATTCCATCAGATATAAACCAGGAACGGCAAACGTGATCGAAGTAATCAACAAAATGCCGAAACACACATTTTCCATGCCTTCGATGAACCAATAGTTCCTTTTCAAAAAGTATCCAATCGTTGCGATAGCTAAACACATAAACAGCGCGTAAATCCCAATGTTCAATCTCGATATATCGATGAGCGATGCGATGCCGAGGATGACTGCACTGCCGATTAGTAATAATACAGAATATTCAGTCGTGTCGACGACCCGCAACGCGATGGCGACCATGGTAACGAGGAGAATCATTTTCGTCTCAAATAGAACTGTCGCACCGAGAGAGCATAAAATGATCACGTGCAACGCGTGAATCCACAATAAAGAAGATGATTCTGTTAGTGTTGGCCAATGTGTTCCAACGTACACAAATGCTGAACAAAAACACACGCATAATTTGTGAACGTACTTTTCACGACTCGTTAGCACTCGTCCTGGCGCCACTTTTAAATTAGATGAGGCTCTTTGTCGTCCCCGCGACGAAGATGTCAAATTTCTACCATCCTCATTATACAGGACATGAAACAGTATTAACAAAACAATCTGTAAATAAAATGGTGCTAAAACGGCACCCACAGATGCCATTAACGTCCACCCTATCAACGCGCCGCACACCGGTAAAATCGACGCCACGAGAACGCGTTCCATCCATCTCCAGACATTTGGATGTTCCATTTCCACCCATTTAAATTGTAAACTCGCCCACAAACCGCACAAAAACAGCATGATTCCATTCGTGGCCAGTAAAAACAATGAAATAATCGTTGGACGTAACGGGGCGAAGAAGAGATCGGATTCAATCAACATCGCTAAGTATATCGAAAACAACGTGAGCCAAATCGCGACCAAAGTCATCTCTGGATACCGCATCAAGTCTAAAATATACGACACCGCGCAGCCGACGAGTACGGTGGTGAATATCCCGTCTTCGCCGGCGCCTATAAGCATCAGCACGCACGGGAGTAACGAAAATGCGTACAACTCATTATTGTTAGTATTGTACTTCTTCATTTTCTCCTTGTTTTATTTATGTCTTGACATTTACATTCAGCAGAGAGTGAACACGACCGCACATTCTTCGCGGTATTCGCGAGCACTCTGCACGTGCCCCAGTCGTTGTTGTTGTTGTCGTCGTCGTCGCGGAACCTTCGCTCCGTTCCTCCGCGCGTCGCTGTTTGCGACCTCTCCGTTTCAAAATCTCACGTTTTGGGGGTGCCTGTCTTCTTTCTGTAAAAAAGAGTCCAGACTTTCCTTCATTAAAAATACGCTTTGGCGCACGTGCGAATTAAAGGCGAAGCGGACGCGCGAAGACGACGGAGAAGAAGAGGAAAGGGAAGAAGAAGCGAGTTGTGGTACCCCACGCGGCGACCGGCGGCTCCCTTTCTTTTCTTTCCTGGACGACGACGGGGGGACATTTTGAAAGTTCTCTCGTTCTCTCTTCCATTTTGGTGTAACGGGCGGCAATACGCAAAGCTCTATAGTAAGCGTCGTCAAGGGGAGAAGACGCGTTCGCGATGACGACTCCTGGCGTCGCGGAACAATCGTCGCCGTCGTCGTCCTCGACGATCGAGCAGAAATTGAAAGAAATGTTTACCCATTTAGAAAACGGCTTCAATCAAACTGCGCTTTTGAGAGGCGAACCGACTCGAGCGCAAACGCATTTGAAACAGTTGACGAATACAATGGCGGATGGGAAGAAATTAATTAAAGAATACGAGAGAAAAGCGAAAGAGGAAATGGCAGAAGGAGGTAGTTCAGTTACAACGGATACGATTCAATCGACAAAGAAACGAATGGTTTCTGAGTTGAATAGGTTCGTCACGATGAAAAAATCCGCTCAGAATGCAATTGCAGAGAAGCAAGCGGCTATCGCGGAAATGACGAGAGTGTCAAGTTCATCGGCGGCACAAGTGTCTCGACTCGCCGGGGTTATGCCAACGTTTCAAAAGGTGCACGAGATTAAAGAGAGCGATGACTTGCGCGAGATGGATTCGCAACAGCTGGTTCAACATGGGAGAGGAATGATGAATCAGACGGATAAATCGGTCTCGAGGTCGAAGAAGATTGTACACGAAACTATCGAAATGGGCACGGTGACCGCTGGGAAGCTGAAGGAGCAAACACAAAAACTCGACGAAATCACGGACGAGTTAGACGAACTTCAGTTTTCAGTGAGGAAATCGATGAATTTGGTTCGAGATATTACGAAAGGGTTAGCCACGGATAAGTGCGTCATTACGCTGATGCTTTTAGTTGCGGTAGGAGTAGTTGCAGTAATTATCGTCAAGGCGACTGGCGCAGATAAGAAAAAATCGAGCCCTGCTCCTGCGCCAGAAGAAGCGACGGCGAGGAGATTGCTTTTGCATGCGATTGAATATAGTTTAATGTAGATGATACCGGGTGGTATACCCAATTTTAATAATAATTGTAATACAGAGCTGAGAAATTTTGTACAATGAAATTTTACTCTTTTTACAACTTGAACTCCGGCTCTTCTCAGGCGCCAATGTGCTATGTAATCTTTGAATTTGCTATTTTATGTTACCTTATGTAATCTGTATGAATTGGTACCACTGGTAGCCAGGTACCGTTTTGCTATTATTATACAGCATTTTCTTCGAAAGACTCTTCTGCATCTTCCATTTGTTCATCCTCTTCCTCGATTTCTTCGTTGTCCCCGTTGAGTTCATCTTCTTGATGACCACCTCCACCATCCTCGTGCTCTGAACGTTCCTCGTCGTTGTCGTCCTCGTCGTCGTCCTCGTCACTATCATCACCATCTAATGATGAGGATAGTTCGTCGTTATCGCTGTCGTCGTCCTCGTTGCTATCCTCCTCGTTTAGCGCCGCAGCCTCCTCCGGCAAGGGATCCCGACCTCCGTTCCGACCTTCTTGACGCCGTCTGAGTAGTTCTATCAACGACCGACCAGGAATCTGAATGATAGAGCCACCAGGAGTATTAATTTGAACGTAATCTTCGCCATCCTCCTCGTCCTCTTCGTCGTCGTCGTCGTCATCTTCATCCGAGGAGTCAAAATCGTTGTCTCTCTCGCCTTTCCAAGGCGGTTCCTTGATGTGCTCTCCATCCTTCGATGCCTCGAAAATTTTAATATCCGAATCAATGCCAGAAGCCGCAACGACGGGCAAATGTGGATGCGGAATCACGTTGTTGACGACTTGTGAGTCTCCCGGGAGTTTGGACACGAGTTCCGTCGTCCGTTTGTCCCACACGAAAATGTTCCCACAGTCTCCACCCGTGGTGACGTATTCATCACCGTACATGAACGCGACGCCTTTAAGGAACGTGCGCGTATTTTTGCGCCCTTCGTACTTTTTCGTGCACCCCTCGTATCGTTTTTCCAATTCGTCCATAGAATCGTGCTTGAAAAGATCAACCTTTACCGACGAGACGACTTTACGCGTTTCTAAAACGTACACGTCTTCGCCCTTATATGTACACGCCAACTCTCCTGTTTTACTAAATGCTATTCCGGAGATACCCTCGAATCTACGAGATCGAAAAGAAGATCTCATCAGCCCTTCTTCGCCTTGAAACTTTTTCATGGCACCAAAAGCCAATCCAGGACAATATTCCGCCACGGTCGGTAGACATCTTTCGACGAATCCGGACGACCGCGAAGGAGGCGACGACGGCAATCCAAAGGGCGACGGAAACCCCGAAGTGCCAGGCGAAGAGGAGTAATCTCCTCCTCCGCTAGCCGCTGCCATTGGTGTTCCAGGACTCCCAACTGTACTACTTGGTGAACCACCATAATAAAGGCCACCACGTCTCATGGCGGCGGTGACGTTGTCGGTTGGTGATGGAAGCGGCGATGTTCCTGGAGACCCCGCGTGAGAATAGTAATCTTCCGAAGTTCTTGTCAGCTTTGCCACGTGGTGCCGAATATCAAATACTCTCACTATTGGGTCGTCGCATCCGACGGCAAATGTATGTGGTGCTGTTGGATCAAACGCTATATCCGAAGCCGCACCAACGGATGCCAAATCAATAACCACTTCTCGTCTCGATCTCGTCCCTTCTCGTATATCGAACAGTCTCACGCACCCATCTTGGTGCGTGGAAAGAAAAGACGTGGACGATCCGGGAAGAAAAATGAGTTTCATTCCCATACCAGCACCATCCCCCGACCACAACTGATGCGCGGCTGACGAATCTAGATTTATATTCCGCATATATCTATTCGTGTGATGATTTGGTGGCTTCTCCGCGAACCCGCGCTCTAAATCAATCATTCTCACCTGGCCATCCGCAGCTGTCGTCACGCATTTCGTCGAGTTACAGTTTGGAACAAACTGCGCGTCAAACACGTTGTGCGTGTGACCGGTAAAAACAGATCCTTTCACAGGAAAATACGTCCCGGTGCTCCAAACGACCACGGTCATATCGTCTGACCCGGAAATCAGTAAAGACGCGTCTTCGTTCCAACTCACCGTGTTCACGCACCCTCCATGTTTTTCCAGTTTTTGCACCAACCGCATGCCTTTAATAATCGACGGATGTTTCATGCACTGCATTTGCGTGCATTGTTTGTGATATCTCCGGTCCCATTGGAGCCTCGAAATATCCCGGAACATGGAGTTATTTTCTCTTCTCGCGGTCGTCTTGGGCGACGGCGAATTTGTCAATAATATCTGCTCGCCTTCGGAGACGTCGGAGGCGTTTTTGGTGTTCGTCGCGTGCGTCCTCCCGTCTTTATCTTCTCCTCGCTGCGACGCGACTCCAGAAGGCGGCGCGAGCACAGACGCGTCCATCATTTTTGCTCTTCTTTTCCAATCGATCGATCGATCGATGAATAGATAGATAGTCCGTGCGCGACACAAGCGCGCGCGCACGAGAGCGAGCGGTTACAGAAAACCTTCCTTTCTTTTCCCCGACGCTTTTGTGCCACACGGGGAAACCAACAAACTCTCTCTTTTGGATTCGCGCGAACACAAAACTCGGGTGACGGTTTTTCCCCGCGCGCGCGCGCGAGCTCGGATGCACCGACCGGCGCGAGAGACTCTCCGGCTCGCCGTGTTCGATTCAGAGCGCGCGCGCGTACGTTCTTCGCGCCTTTTGCGCGCGAGCGAGAGAGAAAGGGAACCCCAAGAGAGAGAGAGAGAGAAAGAGAGGGCGTCGTCTCGCGCTACCAGTCCAAAAAGTGTCGGAAACAACACAAGACGAATGTTGTTGTTCTTGGTGTGCGGAAGAAAAAAAAGGAGAAAAAAAAGCCAAAGGTGGACGGAGGGAGGACTTTATTACGACGCAAAGCGAAAGAGAGCACTTTTGTCCATGGCCATAAAAATCTCCCCCTTTTTTTTTGTCTCCAAAGAGCTCGACTGTGAAAAAGGGTGGCTTTGTTGTTGTTGGTAAAAATTGGTTGGGTAATTTCCGTTGAACGACGACACAAAAAAAAATTGGGCGTCGAGAATTATAGCATTGAACAACAAACAACAACAACAACGTCTGTGCCGCGACGCGCGCTCGAGTTTGAGTCGCCGTGGGATCGCGCGCGCGCGGCTGGCTCGACGCGCGCGCACCTCCTCCGTCGTCTCGCGCGAGGTCGTCGCTCTTCTTCTTTTTTTTTTTCGAGAAAGCAAGAGAGAGAGAAAGAAAGGGAAGAACGACAATTTGAGTGGCGGGGTTCCTCTCTGATTTGATTCATTCATTCATTTTAGAAGAAGGAAAAAGAGGGTTGTGAGACATCATGATCTCTCAGTACTGTTCGCAGTGCAAAACCGACGTCTTCGCGGAAGTGAACGACGCGAATGGATTCACCTGTTGCACGGTGTGCGGGAAGATTCTCGATGATTCCGTGTTTAGTACGGATCCAACGTTTTCGAAAACCAGCGGGGGGGCAATTCAGGTGGATGGGAACTTTGTCCCAGAATCGGGTATCGCGCATTCCGTAGGGAGACCGACCAGAGGCGGGAGAGTGTTTGGTGTGCAAATAGATTCGCACGAAAAGACGGTGAATAAAGGGAAACAGGAGATTAACCAAATCGCAGATCGATTGGCGATGAAACCGAGAGAGGATATTACAATGTCAGCGCACAGACTGTATAAGATTGCGGTGACGAGAAACTTCACGAGAGGACGAAGGACGACGCAAGTCGCCGGGGCGTGTTTGTACGTGATATGCAGGCAAGAGAATCGACCGTACATGTTAATTGATTTTGCGGACGTGTTACAAACGAATGTGTACGTTTTGGGTGGGGTGTTTTTACAACTCTGTCGATTAATGAGATTAGAACAGCATCCGTTGATGCAAAGACCAATTGATCCTTCATTGTTTATTCACAGGTTCGCGGATAAGATGAATCTAGGAAAGAGAGTGCACACGGTGTCGAACACCGCGTTAAGGCTCGTAGCTTCAATGAAACGGGATTGGATGCAAACTGGACGTCGTCCAGCTGGAATTTGCGGCGCGGCGCTTTGGGTTGCTTCGCACGTTCATGGCTTTGATCGATCGAAAAGCGACGTGGTTTCGATCGTACACATCGGCGAGCAAACTTTGAAGAAAAGAATCACGGAATTTAGCTCGACGCCAGCGGCGTTGTTGTCAATGGAAGAATTTGAAGCGCAAGCCGCAAAGTATGAAAGCGACGACTTCATCGGAAGTAAAGAGCAGCAAGATCTCATCTGTAGCGGATCGACGGTGCTGACGTGTAAACACAAGGACGACGACGACAAGCCCGAACACTTTCAACACGGCATGTGTCGAGCGTGCTACATCGATTACGTAAAAGTTTCCGGTGGTACAACTTTTGCGGGAGGGATGGATCCCCCGGCGTTTATCGCTGCGCAGAAAAAAAGAGAGATTTTACGAATCGCAAACTTTGAAGCCGGCCAGGAAGAAGTTCGAGCTGAATTTGAAGGTGCACTTTTAGAAGGCGAGATTGGGGAGTTTGCGCAGATGGCTGGCGTCGTGCCTGCTATTGCGGGTGCCACTAATGTGGCGGCGACGAGGACGCAAACGCAAGCTGAAGCACGACGACCGCCGCAGGTTATTCACCAAGTTCAAGTGCAACGTGTCGTTTTGAAAGAGCCGCCGTTTGAGTTTATGATAGAAGCGGAAAAAGTTTTGAAGAGACTCGTTGGTACAAAGCCTGCGGAAATGTTTTGTTTACCGTTTGTTCATGGTAAATCGAAAGGTTGCGTTTTGAGAGAGCACTTCCGAGACGATATCGCCGAGTACGCGAAGGATATTCAGCTCGAAATCGTGCACTATTTGATCAATTTAGGATGCTTTGACGACGACGCTTTGGAGTATTTGAACACGCTTTACCCATCGCGCGACTTAATTTTGCTCGGTAAAGAAGATTTCAACCCTCCGGAAAATCCAGTCAAGATAGTACTAGATAGTAAAGTCGAGAAGGCGAAGAAAGAAGCGGCTGAAAATATGAGAAAATACAAAGTGAACAAAGAACCGCCGCCGCCTGGTACCACCGTCAACTCGATCATCAAGAACAATGAGGCCATGATGAAGAATAATAATACGAACAATAACAACGCGAACGTAAAGAAAGAAGAGGAAATTGAAACCGGAGTCGACACGCCAACGAACGACGAAGAGGAAGTGAGAGACGTGTGCTCGGATGTAGAAGACGACGACGTCATTGATTACATCAATAACCAAGAGCAAGCGAAATTGAAACGCGTCATTTGGTCAGAAATGAATAAAGACTATTTACAATCGCAGGCGGCGAAGGAAGCGAACAAAGACGCCGCTCGAGATCCTAATTTACCGCCGAAAAGAAAATACAACACGAAAAAGAAAGAAGAGAAGTATCAACGAGCGGAAAACGCCGCCGTGGCTGCGCAAACGGTCCTCATCAAGAAACGCGGTGTTTCATCAAAACTCAATTACGAAGCTTTGCAAAATTTGTTCGAAAAGGGCGACAAGAAGAAGAAGAAGAAATCGTCGGGTACGGCGGAAAAAGCAGAAAAATCAGCACCAAAGGAGGAGACGCCGACGCCGACGACGAAAGTAGGTGCACCATTGGCGAAGAAAGTGAGTGTTGGTGGTACCACGGCGAAACGAAAGCGAGAAAAAGAAGATCTACCTGCGCCGGCGGCGGCCCCAGCAAAGAAGACAGCGACAAAGCCCGTGGCGAAAGCGGCGGCTGCAGTTGCCGAAAAGATGAAAGGGAAGAAGAAAGCACCGCCACAGCCTAAAGAGAAACCAACATCTCGCTCAACCCGAGCGACATCTCGCTCGACCCGAGGGTCTCAAGCCGTCTCCGGTAAGAAATTCATTAGAAAGTAAAACATGCTGTTATGAAAATAATTAAAGTGTATCTCATTTATTAATACCTACAGTAGTATATATCATCATATATCAGGTACGCGTGCCTGCCGTTTCATTCCTACTATATGACTTACTTTTCTGCGAACGCATCGCGAGCTAATTGCGCGATTTCACCGTCGCTCTTACCCTCCATCACCGCCTCGATCAATTTATTTTGTTTCTTGTTGAAGAACATCGCCTTAACCGCGTTTTTCAACGCCGGATGAAACTCTTCCCCACCCACTATTTCCTCTGGCGTTTTCCAGGCGTATCCATCGTATTCGGTGTTCACCATCTCCAGTTTACTCTTCTCCTCGTCCGTGATCGTCGCCGTGGAAACTACGATCACATCTCCTGTACCATTCTCCGTCGGGGCTTGTTTTCTCTTCGCCCACACGTGCGTAGACGTGTGCACGACTTCAAATCTTGTCTCTTCGATATCTATTTTACACTCTCGTTTCACGTTTATTCGTGCCGCTTCGAACACGGAATCGCCGACTTTAATCCTGCCACCAATAAACCAAGGCTTGTTCGCCGCCGGTTCCACGTTTCTGTATCCGATTAAAATCCTCCCCTCAGAATCTTGCAGTAAAACGTCCGCGCATCCTTTCACGATGCAATCCAACGCGCGAGAGTATTCTTCGTCTTCGAGAAACGTCGAATTTTTCACGTATTTCCCAGTCACGTAGTGCCCGTGGCGCGACGCGCGATGCGCGCCCGAGTACACGGAATGTTTCGTCGTCGTCGTCGTCGTCG
>Ga0163180_10001268_pt1 | contig 14452 bp, 10 predicted proteins | sample AtlANTMetagenome_2_FD_109647 | JGI IMG/M metagenome (GOLD analysis project Ga0163180, IMG submission 109647) | Marine eukaryotic phytoplankton communities from the Atlantic Ocean - Atlantic ANT 4 Metagenome | ecosystem: Environmental > Aquatic > Marine > Oceanic | place: North Atlantic Ocean...
CGTCACGAGTATTCCTCCTGAAATGGAAACGAACAATTCGGCAGGAATAGAATCCGATATCGTCAGCACTCGGCTGATTCGCACCTTAACTGGTCACGTAAATAGGAGGAACTTTGTTGGATTGGCGGCGTCTTCCGATGGAAAATCCGTCGCCTGTGGTTCAGAGACGAATGAGGTGTTTGTATACAACAAGAACTTCTCCACGCCTTTAGCTACGGTTTCGTTCGATAAACCCGGGATGTTGAAAAGTTCCTCGAGAGATAACGACTCTGGAAATCACTTCGTCAGCGCGTTGTGTTGGTCGGACGAGTCCGCGCTCATCTCTGCAAACAGCGAAGGACGAATAAAGATCGTTTCGCTCGGAACTTGATACAGAATGGTGAACACTTTAGAATGAGTAGGAAAGTACAATAGTTTATACGCAGATCGATATAATGGTGTGCGATAGGTAGTTACAGTTTTGTATGCATATATATATATATTCGCAATTTCTATCCTCTTACCACGGAATCGGCTTGAACTCCTCTTCCGAACCATCGGTCAATTGTTTTTGCGCAATCAACCACACCGGCGCGCACGACAAAAACGCGATGAACGCAACCGTCTCACCACCAACGGCGGAAGTGTAGATGTTCACGCCCGTCGGATCCGCCAAATGCGCCTTAAAACCTTCGATCGGTCCCATGCCAGTCACCGCATACTGGGAAAGCATGCCCAAAAACGCCACCATCGCCAAGCGACCGTTCTTGACCTCCTTCACTCTGCTCTCCGGAGAGTCCAATCCCACCGGGTCGAACGGAAAGTTCTGCCCCAATCCACTCTCGCCAGTCTTCATGAAACCGCGAATTCTCAACGCTTCCAAGAGGCCCATAACGATAATTTGCGTGATGACCAACGTTTTAAAGTCGATGTCGTAATCCGCCGAGCCAGCTTCCCAAAACTTCGGGAAGCCCGGGTTGGCATCCGTAAACAAAATGCCAACAGTCGCGTACATCGCCCATCGGCCGTTCATCAACTCAGCTTCTTGCAAGTACGGCAAGGTCTCTTTGTTCGCACCCAATCTTAACGGGTCGAAACCATAGTCACCCGCCATGGAGCCATCCAAGTACTCCGGGGCTGTCGCCCCCGGGTACCACAATTCTCTCTCGGCTTTGACAACAACCGACGATGCAGATCTGGAGTTTACGGATCTGGAGGAGGAGACTTTTTGCGCGAACTGCGTGGAATGGATGTCGCAGAGGACGTTTTAAGCGTGAGCGCGCGTTACGGAGAGAGAGAGACGGAGGAAGAGACGGATCGAGAGATCCGAGAGATCGAGCGCGCGAACGCGGGCACACGAATCCAAAATCGCACTCAAAATCCAATCGCAAACAAAAACAGGAGAGAGAAGGAGCACAGCGTATCTTTTCTCGCGCCCAAAAAAAATATATATATGAAGAGAGACATTCGAATCCGCCCCGGGGACCCCTCGACGCGACCCTCAAAATCGAAATCGAACGACGGCATCGCGCGAAAGACGAATCGAACGACGCACCGCGCGAGTCGCAACAGTCGACGATAAGGCAAACATTTGTTTTGAGTTATTATTCCTTGTGCGTGCGTGAAATGTTACGCGCTTTTTCTTTTGTTCGATGGGATTTTCAACTTTTCGTTTTTTTGATACGCCTCCTCCTCCTCTTTTTTTTTTCAACCAACCTCGAGACCCTAAACATATATCGTCTCTTTCCTTTACTTTTTTTAACTGAACGGGGAAGACGCAACCACTTTTTAGTGTACAAGAGAAAGACACACGCTCTTTCGGCGTTCGACCGACCATGACGACGACTCCAGGAAAGAGACGGCGAGGAGGCGGAAGAGGAGGAGGAGGAGAAGGAGGACGCTTCGTGGTCGTGTGCTTCTTTTTCTTCTTGGAGAGTCTTCTGGTGTGCGTGTTGTCCTCCTCCTCCTCATCATCATCATCGGGAGACTTTGACGGATTTGCCACGCGTGTGGGGCTCCCGGCCGACGACCGCCGGGGAAGTCGCGACGCGGCGGCGATGCGAAGGATGCTGCGAGAACAACGAGGCGACGAGGAAGGAGGAAGAAGAGAAGAAGAGGAAGAACGACGCGCGTCCGAAGCGTTTGACATCCTCGCGAAGAATAGAGACGCGAGAGAGGAAGACAGATACGAACGAATGAGAAGAGAGAGGAGAGAAAGACTTGTGCAACAGAAAGGTCAACGCCGCGGTCAAAGAAGTCGAGAAGAAGAAGAAGAAGAAGGAGTAAGAAGAGAACGAGCGGAGTTTCGTCCTCGTCGACCTCGTCCTGTTACACATCTCATGACACATCGCGATCGCCTTCGAAAAATAGAGGAGCAGAGGAGACTTGGGAGCAGCAGCGGTAGAAATAGTAGTAGCGAGAGGAGCACGTCGTCTTCGTTTCCTCCTCATCTTCCTTCTTTGAAGGAAAAAGAAGAAATTCATTCATTCCCCGTGCTCAACCCGGACAACGACCTGTGCGTGCACGGGTACCCGTCGTCTGGAGACGCGCGCGAGTGTGTATGTAACACGGATTGGACCGGGGCAAAGTGCGAAGAAAATCCGGTACCATCGTGTGACCGGTTTACGTACGGTTCGTGCGGCGATGTATTAATCAGGCAACAGATCATTCGAGTAGATAAAATGCCAGAGGTTAAAGATTTTCCTTCCTGCAAATGCGTGGATGAGTGCATTGATTATATGTTGGAAGCGTTTGGGAAGGAGGTGTACGAGGTGATGAATACAAAGGGGCGACGGTTTCAAATGAATTTGCACACGGAACATTTTTGTAAAAAAGTACACGGGGACAATAGCAATGGTGACAATAGTAGTAGTAATAGTAGTCATCAGGGACAGCCGCAGCAACAGGGGGATGAAGAATATATGCGTTCGTACATTTTCGAATACGACAAAACGAAAAGGCACGAGTTGCGAGAAAGGTCTGGGAACGTAAACGCGGATTCACACATGGATAAAGTAGTCTTCGACCGAACGCGCTCGAGAATAATCGCCGTGGTAGACGGTCGAAAAGAATTTTCCAAATCACACGTGCAACATGAAGGAATGTGTTCTCCGTTGTGCGAAACGTACGGAAAGTGCGAATGGTTTGAATGCGCGTGTAATAAAGGACGATTTGGATACGAGTGCGCGTTGTCGGAAGAGGACATTCTTCAGGCGAAGAAAAACAGCGAAAAGCGGTACGCGAAGAACGAACTATCTCTCGCCACGGCGGATTTGCCCGGGAGTATTAAACGGTTCTATCGAGGCCACACGTATAAACAAGGTGGAAGTTACCGAGGAGTGCACTATTTCTTTGAATCTTTAATTGCGGATACGGACATAGTCGATCCAAACGGCGCGGAATCTTTGCAAAGCACGCTCGTCGTCCCGTTTTTCCCGGGAGATTTAGTAGGGAACGTAGGTTGGTTTACGACACTGATGGAACGAGTCATCACGTACGTGGATAAGAAGTACTCTCTAGAGAGAACAGTGCATCCGACCGTGTGGATTAACGCTATGGACAGATCCTTGTGCACAATGCGAGATGATGTGCACTCTGAACTTCCTCCAGGAGCAATCGTCGTTTCGCAGTTTGGCATGTGGCGAGAGTTAGAGGGATTGCATTATTGTTTCTACCCCGACCGAGATATTGTTATTCCATCGTCCATATCCTCGTCACACGGTTATGGTGGACAGAACGACCCAACGCATACGAGGTACGACCCGAGCACGAAAGATGGCATGCTCTTATTCTTTCGCGGACGAGTTAAAAATTTCAAGCAGTGTTTAGGAGAGAATATTTTTACGAACGTCAACGAGTGCATGTATTTGTACTCGCAGGGCATTCGGACGTTTATGACGGATTGGTATAAAGATGAGCCGAGATTTTTCTTGAACAAAGACGAAATGTTGCCGGAATTTGAAAAGTATGGAGGCGTCGGTGGAGAGGGACGCGCCGAAAATATTCGTCTGCGTTCGCATTTTTGCCTCGCTGCGGGTGGGAACGGATGGGATCAACGATTTTTCGATGCCATACATCGAGGGTGCGTTCCGCTCATGACGCAATTGAACACTTCGCATCCGTATGATTTTCTCCTCAATTACGACACGTTCACAGTTTTCATTCCAAACGGGAGTCAAGATCTCAAACGCGTTCCTGAAATTTTAGACCAGACGGTGCTAAGCGGGAAGCATTCGAATATGGTGAAGAACTTACGCGTTGTCCACGAAGCCATGGCATGGCATGAAAATGTTCGAGATACTTCAAAAGAAAAGAACACTTTTCTCGTGTTAAATGGGGCGTATCATCACGCAGTGTGGGCTATTGCGCATCGATTGGGGAGGGAGATACCTTCGAGCTCGGCGGTGCAACTGTGTAGGCTGTATTACCACAATCCGTATCACGCGAAGGCTCACGACATCTTGCACGAAGAAGTGAGAGAGATATTGAAGACCAGGTGTTTTAGCGAAGAGATTTTGTCGAAATCAAAATCGGTGTGAAAACTGCGCGCACGTTTATATATGCGTATATGTATACTTTTAGAAGAGTCCTTTTAATTTAGTGTAAGATGATAGTTTTACAAAACAATTCGTGATTTTTAATGTAACTTTCTTTTCCTCTTCGATTGTTAATACGGTCTGGCGCGATGCATCGGAGCGTCTCGAGAGTCGTCTCGTCTTCTCCCCCCTCCGCCTCTGCCGTAATAATGATCATCGTAATCTTGAGGACCTCGATCGCGTCCTCTTCTTCCTCCTCCACCTCGACCACGATCACCTCTGTCCAATCGATCGGTAACGGATTGTCTCCCCCACCCGGCGTTTGGTGCAGGCATGTTGCCTTGACCCATAACGTACGCCGTTTGCCCGTTCGGCAAATACACCGGAGTCATCGAATTCCCGCCCCCAAACTGTCGAGGCGCGATGCCGCCGCCGTGCGGGCTCATATAATTATTGTAATCACCTCCTCTGGGTGCCCCCGGTGGTCCACCACGTCCTCCCCTATGCATCATTCTTCGACCACCTCTGCCTCTAGGTCCTCTAGGTCCACCTCTTTCTCTATCTCGATGATCGTTGTGGTTTCTTTCTCTCTCGGGACGCGCGATTTCCACGGTCAAATTACACCCTTGCAACTGCACTGCCCCTGTAGCTACGACACCATCCATCGCCGATTCATCACCTGCATTTGCACCAGAAACGCTCGCGGCAGCTTCAACCGCTTTCTCCGCCGAGCTTCTCTCCGTGAAATGCACGAACGCGTACCCTTTTGTCACGTCGCCTCTCGGCAACTTGACCGCTTCGACTTCACCAAACTGACAGAAAACTTCTCTCAACTTCCCTTCCAAATCCTTCTCGTCCAAGGCCACCCCTTCGGTTGGTATTTGTCCGACATACACCGCTTTACTCTGCGCCAACAAATCTTCTTTGCTCAACGGCTTCTCTTTACTCACGTCCGCCCACTTCGCGACAACCGGTTTATTCGCGTTGCCGTTGAACATTCTCGTCGTCTTATCGTTTATGTTCTTCATTGCTCTTTCCGCGCACTCTTGATTAAAATAATCCACAAACCCGTACCCTTTGTGTCGACAAGCAATCCCATTCGTCCCGGTCCCGCTTGCTCTCGGCAACGACACGGTCTCAACGCCGCCGCCGCCGACTTTCAAAAGCTCTGTCACGATATCTTCTCTCGTAGCGAACGGTGGGAACCCGGTCATAAACAAAACGTGTTTCGTCGGTTTAATCGTCGCTCGGATCTTCTTCTCTTCGTTGTTGTTCTCCGCGTCGAGCATTATCGCGTTCGCGCCGTCGTCTTCGCCGAAAAATTGAAACGCAGCTTCGCATTCCCCTCTGTTTGCAAATCTCGCAAACGCGTACCCTCGATTCCTCATGGAATCGTTTGGATCTTTCACCACTTGGATCTCCATCGGTTGCGACGGGCACTCGCGACGCTTCCCTCTTCCTTTCGTCCCGCCTCCTCCTTTAAACAGCATTTCCACGTCTCCCTCGCTGGCTGATTTCGGCACTCCGCCTAAAAACAGCTCCGACCCGTATTGCGGATGGCCCGCATTTGCTTGCATCAATTCGTCGTTTTCCGCGTCGGTCGATAAGTGCAACAAGTTGAGTTCGTTCTCTTTTTCCCACAATTCAAGCTGCGTTTGGCGCCTCTCTCCTCCCGCGTCGTCGTTCGCGGTCGCTCCGCCGTCGTTCTTCTTCCCGGCGTCTTCCTCCTCCTCCTCGCGCGTCGTCGTCGTCGTCGTCGTCGTCATCGGCGCATTGATCAATTCGTCCATCTCGTCGTCCATTTTCGAATCTTCTTCCAAACCCGCCTCCGGCGCGTCCTCGTCCGTCTTTTTTGCGGCCGTCGTCGTCTTCTTCTTCTTCCCACCACTAGTCCCGGTGGTGGCTTTCTTACGCGGCGGCATGATGGGTTTCAAAGCGTCGTTTTTGGTGTTGTTCGCGTGCTGTTGTCGTTAGTGTTTCAACAAAGTCTCGAGAGAGAAGACGACGACGACGATAAAAGCGAATTCTTTACGTCGTTCTCTCTTTTGAATTTAGGGTCTCATTTTATTCGTTTGATACCTTAAATTCATGTGTTTCCTTTTTTGTCTTCTTTTTTCCATTTTTGTACCACCTTTTTTTGACGACTTTGACACAGAAAAACGTTCACAAAGAAGAAGAAGAACCCAAACATTAGTAGTATTGAATGAAAAGCTTTTTTGGCGATGGAGGAGGAGAAGAACGCCGCCGCCGCCGCCGCCAAAACAACGACAACGACGACGACGACGACGACGACGACTCCTGGTGCGAGCGAGTTGTTCGTGCGCTTAGTCACCACCACCCGAGAGAAGAAGAAGAAGGAGAAGAAGGAAGAGAACGAGGAAAAAGACGACATGGAAACATTCATCGCCGCCGTCTCGAGAGAAAATCAACACTCGAGAACGGACGTCGTCTCGGCCGCGCGGGATTGCCGAGATTTTCCATCGGAGACGGTACTCATCGACGCGCGATCACCGGGCGAGTTTCGAAAAGGGCACATACCGAACGCGTGCAATGTGGCGCTGTTTGAAGACGAGGAAAGGGAAGTCGTGGGGACGCTGTTTGCGAAACGAGGGAGGAAAGCGGCGATGGTGAAAGGGATGGACTTCGTGAGAGAGAAGTGGGAAGAGTTGATTGAAAAAGCGCAGAGAGAGGTGGACGCGAAGAAGAAATCACGTGGCAACGAGGAGACGAAAAAGAAGATGCGGGTGTACGTGCACTGTTGGAGAGGGGGCATGCGGTCGTTGTCGCTCGGATGGTTGTTCGGCGAGCGGTTGCGGAAAGAGGACGTGGAGTTTGTGCACGTGGTGAATGGTGGGTATAAAGCATTTCGGACGTGGGTTTTGAGTCGGTGTGGAGATCCTTTGAAAGTGGACGAGAGGTTGTTGAACGGAAGAAAAGCCAGTAGAGGAGGAAGAAGTTCAGACGGCGGTGGTGACGATTTTGGATTGGCCGCCGAAGACGAGGAGGACGACGGAGTAAAAAACAATAACAGCGGAATTCATAACAATAAAAATCATCCCAAGAATCTTAAAAAAAAGGATAGCGTTGGCAGCGAGAAACATCCAAACGACGATCCGTCCGCGCCGCAGGTGTTGACGAACGTGCCCGCGCCGAGAGTATGCATAATCGGTGGACGAACAGGCGTGGGGAAGACTCGTTGTCTTTTAGCGTTGGAAAGATTACAAAACGAACAGATTATCGATTTAGAAGGTTTAGCAAATCACTCTGGGTCTGCGTTTGGATGGGTCGGAAAAGCTGCACAGCCAACCTCGGAACATTACGGGAACGAAGTGGCGTTCGCATGGGACGCGTTAGATCCTAAGCGGTGGGTATTCATCGAAGACGAAGGGCCGCACATCGGAAAATGTTCGGTCGATCCGAAATTGTTTCAAAGGATGCGAACAGCGCCTTTGATTTTACGATTAGTGTGCCCGTTAGAGTTGAGGGTGCACACGTTAGTGAGCGATTACGCGAAGGACGAGTTGCGAGCACAGGAAGGGTGGATGGATGGCATGAGAGAGGCGTGCGAAAAAATGACAAAAAGAATCGGCAGCGAGAAGCAAAAAGCGTTGAAAAACTCGTTAGAAAGCGGCGATTGGGCCGCCGTCGCCGAAAAGTTGTTAGAATATTACGACGGGTTGTACGATAAACATCTGGCGATGAAGCGCGACGATAGTAAAAAACATCGAAGGAAGCAAAAACAATTCAAAGAAATTCCCATGAATACCGATGCGACTGGCGAAAACGTCCAGAAACGTGATGGGGCTGCATTGAACGATATCTCATCCGAGACGTCAACGGGTGGTAGTAATAAAGAGAGACATGGCACGGTTGTTGACGTGGAAGTCTTTCCAGACGAAACCGGACGCAACATCGACGAAACCCGGTTATGCAGAGACGTGCAAATGGCGGTGGCTTTATTCGAGTTGACGAGTCAGAAAATAGACGAAGAGGTGGAAGATTTGCAAAGTGCAATAGATGGATGATAACAAAAGTAGAAGTAGGAGTAATACCGGTAATAATACAGTAATAGTAGTGCTTAAAATGTTTTATAATCCAAATACGTGTTCGTAGAAAGTGTTGTTGATACATTGCTAAAGAAGTGTACTTGTTGGTTTAAATATAAAGTACGTTTCCACGCGCGAAGGACTTTCTCTTCCTCACACATTTAATTATTATTATCCGGCAAAAGAAGCGCGCGATCTTTACGTTGCTATTACTTCTTCGCCATCACTTTGTGTGTGTGTGTGTGTGTGTTCCAAAAAAGTCGTTCGTGCGGTTTGCAATGAGAACGATCATTCCATCGATGATTTTTCGATTACCTTTGTTTTTGTTCTCGAGTCCTCATCCTTTCCGGCAACATCTCCTTCGGCCTAACGTACTTCAACCCTCTCTTCTCTCTCCTCTCTCGTATCCCATCCACGATCTCCTCCAACCTCGGCATTCTCTTCTCCTTCAACTTACTAAACACCTCCTCGCCGTCGTAATAAATCTCAAACGCCCCGGTATTTCCAAAATTCTGTCTCAACAGGTTCCCGACGAAGTGAATGGTTAACATGGAGTGCATCTTATTGGCTTCCATGGAGGTGACCCAGTCGGGAACGCGCGTCCCGACTGGCGAAAACTCGCGATAAAATTGGGAGCCTCTGAACGTCATACCAACCATCCCTAATTGCGCGTAACTCGTCAATCGCGTCAGTATTCTCATCGGACGTTTTGGTGGGAAATTCGTCCCCACGATGTCCACGTCTTCCCCGAAGTGGTGCGAACAAATCTGTCTCACGTGTTCGAACCCACCTCGATACTGTCAGGATTGACAGAACGAGATGTGGATTTTATCGCCCATCGAGCGCGCGTCCGTCCCAACACCGAGACCGTCGCTTTTCGCCATCGGGTCGTCGCCCATCGCATCCTCGCGCAGTCCAATCGCCAGGGAGAGACCGACGAACGCGAGGAGGAACAATTTGGAAAAAAAGGATTTCGATGCTGCCGATGCTGCTGATGATGTTGGTGGATGCGCGACTTTTGCATCGTCTTCCTCGCGCGGACCACCACCACCCTTCGCGTCGTCGTTTCCCTCGTCCTCCGTTTTCGCCATCGTTTTCGTCAAAGTCACACCACCGTCGTCACCACCACGTCAGCGCGCGCGCGTCCGAGAAGGTCGATATATGTATATATACACACACAACGATCCGCGAGAGAAATGAACGACGGTGTGTTGTTGTGGTGTTGTTGTTGTTGGTGTTCGAGAGGACCCTTTTTTTTTGACTTTTTTTTTTTTTTGAAAGTCCTTTCTTTTCCCCTCTCTCTTATATATTTTTTCAAATTGTGTCCCCCCTTTCTTTTGTGTGTCCCTCCTAATTTTTTTTTTCACTTTCGATGACAAAAAAGAAAGGACCCACACATTTTTAGTATTATCGAGCCAAGAGGACGACGACGAAGAGAAACCAACAACATGGAAGACGCGTTCGCGCGCTCGATCGGCGAGGTAGAGAGTCACTTTGACTTTGACGACGGCGTCTTTTTTTTTCGTTTTTCGTTTTTCGAGGGCTTTTGGTGTTGGCGGTTTAGGAGTAAAGCGTTCGACCGAAGAAGAAGAAGGATGATTATTATGTGTGATTTTGATTGATGATGTGATGGGGTCTCTCTTTCTCTCTTTCTCTCTGAAAGGGACCTCGTGCCGTCGCCGTCGTTTACGTCGTCGTCGTCGTCGTCTTCGCGCTGACGAGAGACCCTCTTTCCTTCCCTCCAAACTCACCAACCTACGCGTTTCGGTTCCTTTTTTTCGCTTTTGTCTCTTCCAGGTGCTGGACTACCATCAAGTGGACGCCAATCGCGGATTGTCGGAAAAGACGAATCACATCGAGAAACTTCGCCTGCGATTTGGCGCGAACGAAATGCCCGAGGAGAAAGGGCAAAATTTTATAAAGTTGATTTTAAAGCAATTCGACGATTTACTGGTGAAGATATTAATCGTCGCCGCGATCGTGAGTTTTATATTAGCAGCGGTGGATGGAGACGGAGAATTAGCGTTCGTGGAGCCGACGGTGATTGTTTTGATATTAATCGCGAACGCGACGGTCGGGGTGGTCACGGAGACAAACGCCGAGAAGGCAATCGAGGAGTTAAAGGCGTACCAGGCGGATTTAGCGACGGTATTGAGAGATGGACGGTTGCGAGTGGTGAAAGCGAGCGCGTTAGTACCTGGAGATATCATTGAACTCGCGGTTGGGGCAAAAGTACCAGCGGATTGTAGGATTATTGGGATTTTGAGTTCGACGTTGAGAGTAGATCAGGCGATTTTGACCGGCGAGAGCGGAAGCGTGGAGAAGGAGGCGGGGCACATAGAAGATAGCGAACGAGCCAGAAGAGCGGTGGTTCAGGATAAAACGTGTTTGTTATTTAGTGGGACAGTAGTGAGCGTTGGGAGAGCGAGGGCAGTCGTCGTCGGGACTGGGTTGAACACGGCGATTGGGAAGATTCGAGACGCGATGAAAAATCACGGCGGCGGAGACGACGAGGAAGAATTGACGCCTTTGAAGAAAAAATTGGACGAATTTGGGAGATTGTTGAGTAAAGTAATCGCGGTGGTATGCATTTTGGTGTGGGTGGTAAACATCGGACATTTCGGCGACCCTTTGTACGGTGGGTGGTTTCGAGGGATGGTGTACTATTTGAAAATTGCGGTAGCGTTAGCGGTAGCGGCTATTCCGGAAGGTTTACCGGCCGTGGTAACGACGTGCTTAGCGTTAGGGACTAGAAAGATGGCAAAAAGACACGCGATTGTTAGATCGTTGCCGTCGGTGGAGACTTTAGGATGCACGACGGTAGTGTGCTCGGATAAGACGGGGACTTTGACGACGAACGCGATGTGTGTGCAAAAAATGTGCGTGGTGGATCGCACGAAGCAAAGAAGTAATAGCAGTAGGAATGGTGGCAGTAGTGTGAATGTAGGTAGTAGCACTTCTTTATTAAGAGAGTTCGATGTGGAAGGAAACTCGTACGCGCCGAACGGATTGATTCTCGAAGCGTCCAACGGCGTCATTTCTCCAAGACAACAACGGTTCAATCCCATCAACAAAGACGTGGTGAAACACCCGGCAGATTTACCGTCGGTCCTGCACTTATCCATATGCGCATCTTTGTGTAATGACTCGACGCTGACGTTTGATTTGAATAAGAGAGAGTTTGTGAAAATTGGTGAATCGACCGAAGTCGCTTTGCGAGTTCTTTCCGAAAAGATTGGTCTTCCCGGTTTTGACGCCATGCCGTCCGCGTTGACAAAGCTTTCTGAGCAAGAACGCGCGTCATATTGCGCCGCTTACTGGGCAGGGCAATTCAAACGAGTCGAGCAACTTGATTTCACTCGAGATCGAAAAATGATGAGTACCTTGTGTTCTCGAAAAGGAACAAATATTTTGTTTTCCAAAGGCGCTCCGGAGGCGGTGTTGGCAAAATGCACCAACGCTCTCACAAACGCCAAAGGCGCGGCAGAACCAATGAACGATCAAGTTCGCAAAGATCTGAACGATGTTCTCGCGAAATACGCGAAAACTTCTTTGCGCGTTTTAGCTTTAGCCATGCGTCCAATGCCGGCGAAACAAACGCAAATCGATGCGGAGGATGAAAACGACTTGACTTTTCTCGGTTTTGTCGGCATCGCGGACCCGCCGAGAGCAGAAGTTGCTCGCGCGATTGCTACGTGCAGAGGCGCGGGCATTCGGGTCGTCATGGTAACGGGGGATAATAAAACGACGGCAGAGTCAATCGGCGCACAAATTGGCCTCATCGAAGCGGACGCGTTTGGCGAACCAATCGTTCCGGACGGCGCGAGTTTACAAGGCGTAGACTTTGAAGAGTTGAAATCTGAACGCGAAAAATCTGAAGCCGTGACGCGTTTGTCCATTTTTAGTCGCGTTGAACCCGCACACAAGGCAAAATTAGTGGAACTGTTAAAGAATCAAAAACATGTTGTCGCTATGACTGGGGACGGTGTTAACGATGCCCCGGCTTTGAAAAGAGCCGACATTGGCGTCTCCATGGGTTCCGGCACGGAGGTCGCGAAACACGCGAGCGATATGGTTCTTGCCGACGACAATTTTGCTACCATCGTTTCCGCCGTCGCAGAAGGTCGTGCTATTTACGACAACACTAAAGCCTTTATTCGGTACATGGTTTCCTCGAACATTGGCGAAGTCGTGTGTATCTTCATCGCGGCAGCGTTGGGCATGCCGGAAACCTTGTGCCCGGTACAACTCTTGTGGGTGAACTTAGTCACGGACGGTTTACCCGCCACCGCACTCGGGTTCAACAAACCCGATAGAGATATCATGCGACAGCGCCCGCGATCTCCTACGGAGCCCATCGTTGACTCTTGGCTCTTCATCCGATACTTGATTGTTGGCGTTTACGTCGGCATCGTCACTGTCGTCGCTTTCGCGTGGTGGTTCATGTACTTTGAAAACGGCCCACTTCTCTCGTGGAGCGACTTGACCTCGTTCGAGCAGTGCGTAGAAGGTGCCCACGATTATTCGTGTCAAATATTTAAGGACCGCCGTCCTTCGACCATGTCCATGACTGTTCTTGTTACGGTGGAAATGTTCAATGCGTTGAACGCCTTATCGGAAAACTCGAGTTTATTGAAACACCCACCTTGGTCCAACAAATGGCTCTTAGGCGCTATCTTCATCTCCATGGCTTTGCACGCGATGATATTATACGTTCCTTGGATGAACATCACCTTCAGCGTGAGCTATTTATCCTGGAAAGAATGGAAAGCGGTTTTATGGCTCTCCTTCCCGGTCATCGTCTGCGATGAAATTTTGAAAGCGCTGACGAGAAAATTCAAAAAGCGCGGGGGTAGGTATTTTGGGCGTTTAGGTTTCGGTAGCAGTAGGAAAGCAGATTTGCTTCCCACTAGACACGGTATCGGAGCGGCTTTCAGCGGGAGTAGCCCGAAATTTCACAATCAGCTCTCGCCACACACGATGTAGTAAAGCGCTTCATGTAGTACTATAGATATGGACTTGAGGTACTCTTGTACCTAAGCACAACGAACTCGTTGATGTGTAAATTCTTTATACTATCGCGCGCGCATAAAATCACCTCTTCTCTTCCCGTCTCTCATTCTTTCTGTCGTCCATGCCGTCGTCGTCGTCGTCGTCGTCGCGGCATCGCCAAACGACGCCGCCGCCGCCAGAAAAGAAGCTTTCCATCTGTTTCGTATCCGATTTCTTCCTCCCGCACATCGGGGGCGTCGAATTGCACATCGCGCATCTCGCGTCCGAGCTTCGCAGACGAGGGCACAGGGTGTGCGTGTTCACGCACTCGTACAACGACGATTCAGACGACGACGACGACGATTCAGACGACGACGACGAGACGACGAAGAAGAAAAAGAAGAGCGAGACCGCGCAGAAGAAGCAGACGAAGGAGGTGTTCTCTGGCGTGCGCTACTTGAAGTCGGGCGTGAAAGTCTACCACGTCCCGAGACTCACCATCCGGCACACCAACTGTTGTTACCCGACAATTTTTGGCACCGCGCGCGTTTTCCGAATAGCGTGCATCCGGGAAAATGTGGACGTCGTTCACGCGCATCAAGGAGGAACGCTTTCGCACGAATGCATGCTACACGCGAAAACGCTTGGAATTCCGTGTTGCGTGTTTACGGACCACTCTTTGTTTGGGATGAACGACGACGTGGCGAGTATTCATAGTAATAAGGTGTTACAGATGACGCTAGGAGAGGCAGATAAGGCGGTATGCGTGACGAACGCGGCGAAGGAGAACACGTGTTTGAGAGGTGGGATGAACGTCGTTCTTGCGTCGAGGAGGAATAAGAAGAGGAAGGAGAGAGAGAATGGTTATGATGATGATGATGATGATGATGATGATGATGA
>Ga0163180_10001269_pt1 | contig 14452 bp, 19 predicted proteins | sample AtlANTMetagenome_2_FD_109647 | JGI IMG/M metagenome (GOLD analysis project Ga0163180, IMG submission 109647) | Marine eukaryotic phytoplankton communities from the Atlantic Ocean - Atlantic ANT 4 Metagenome | ecosystem: Environmental > Aquatic > Marine > Oceanic | place: North Atlantic Ocean...
AAGAACGCAAAGCTAACTGGCTATACTCAATTGACTCATTCCTAGGGAACGGCGCTTCGAACTCAACAGTTATTTGCATGTCTACACAAGCTGCATCTACAAACGTAGCTCGGTAATAACGTTTCTTAGGCTCTTTTATATCTATTTGCTCACTCATATTTAACTCCTCCACACATAGTGCGATTACTAAAAAAAGTGCAATAACTTAACTTGCACATAAACTAGTGTACTCCACGTAGCGTCATTTACTGTCGCAAGGACATAAGTTCCACGTGGAACATGGCGAGCGTAGTCACGCTAGCGTGAGATCCGGGCCGTATTGTCAGCCGAAGGTTAGAGCGGACAGAGAGAACTGTGTTCTTCCTGGACGCGACAAGTCGGCGGGATCTGCGCGCGTGATAGCGAGCCGACTAGACATAAAAAAAGGGAGAACTACCGAAGTAGAACTCCCTTTAGTGCTATTGCCACTAAGCGTTAGCAAAGACCGACTCACAATGCTGTATTGACGCATTGTTGTAAGTGTTTGCAACTTTACCTGACGAATCGGCGTGTTGTCTGAAATTCCATTCAGATAACCTTTGTAGTCTTCGCTCAACTTCGTTCTGCACACGGTCACGGTCTAGTGAAGTGCTTTTCAGTCCGAACTTGTCGTCTATAGCGGCTATTGCATCGCGCAACATCCGAGCTTTTCTACCTAGCTGCATCATCTTATCTTCTCGTTGGATGAGCCAATCAGGTATCTCGTCATTTGCATTGATGCTAGACAAAGAGTCACTGTATTCATAAGCAATACTGCTAAACTCTGCCCACGTTCTGGTGTTCAACGATAGCACGTTGATACCAGTTGATTGAGGGTCAACCTCCAACAACTGACTAATACCTTCTACAATGGTATTGACCTGGTTGTCGTAATATATCTCCTCGTCAGCGGCTTTGTCGCCGTTGAATGTAAGAGCTGTTGTAGCTTTCTGGTCGAACACGGCCATGATGCTACCAACTACAGACTCGTTGAACGTCTGGTTACCTTCGTTATCGAGCTTGTATCTCTTGAAGAAGAAATCAGGGAGCGCAATTGCTGGTTTCTCAGCGCGTGCTTCCGAGCCTTCTGGGTCACCGTTGGTGTCAGGTCGAAACGCTGCTTCTTCGGTGAATTGTGGTTGAACCAATTCTGGTCCTATTTCTTGATCGTCTGGATCAAAGTAATCGTCATTAGACATATGTGCCTCCTTTGGCATTTATTATTAATAATATGTACATGGGGTATTGGTGGTTTGCGTCAACACTCTTGGATAATAGTTGTTACGATTAGTGGCCTTGCTACTAGACCAACACCCAACGTACACAATAACCATGTATTAATGACGACGGAGGAGTCATTCCTGTACCGGATGTCTGAAAGTAGCGGTACAGGGCTAAGTGCTTGATATAACGAGAGTTTATGGAAAACTGTACCAGAACGATATTAGTAGTGGTACAGGACAGAAGCCTCTCGGCGTAAGGCTTAGAGGCGTATCTGTACCAGATGTACCATTGGTTATGAATATTAAACCTAAAATCTATAACTATGGTCCACGGTCGATTACTGTTATCTCCTAGAAAGTACTGGTACATTCGGTACAAAGACGTAGTTTTAGCCGGCATCGTAGATCTGCTGTGCGTCTCAGCTGTACCAGCAAGACGTGATGTAAGTGGTACACACGTGGTACAGGCGGTACAGTCGAGACTGCACACCAGCCTAGAGGCAGGCAACCACGTTCCTTGACGATGCATCAGCAAGCTGATGATAGTAGTACGGCACACTGGGATGGTCTGTACATAAAAAAAGGTGAAGGACATAAGCCCCTCACCTTATTGTTAACGTTAACTGTTACGATGCTGCTCGAAGTCGAACTCCATCTGTTGTGGTTCACGTTTAGTAGCCATTGGTTTTGGCTCTTGGTCTTCGGTTGTTAGTAACTCATCAGTCTTATGATAACCTTTCTTGGTTTCATCATATGCTTGTTTACCTACTGAACCGAGTACACGTACTGACTTGTCTGCTACATAGACTGTTGCGCCTATAGCTTTGAAGCCTAAGCTAATGGTGTTACCCACTAGCCTAGTTGTACCTTTGACCATGTCTGTCATTGACATGTTGGTTGCTTGTTGTACATGACCTTTTACTTTATTAGATAGGTTGTCCATTGCTGGCCTCCTTCTTCTCGATAGGGAATAGAAAGATTGGTTCGACCTTTCCGTCTATTACTAATGGTTGAAAGTTAGGGTAGAGCGTGATGCCTTTCCCACCGTTGTTGGCTATACCAATGTCAGTCCAGCCTGGATTGTCTTTGGTGTTACCGTTCTCATCCTTAGATGTATAAGGACGTTTTACTTTTGCTACGTACATTGTGTTACCTCCACGTTGTGATAGTAGTTGTTATGTCTAGATCGACGACCTAGATTCATATGACCTATGTATTAACGCCGACGGAGGAGGCGTTTGATGGGAGGTTGATGATAGTAGAGGGGTACCGGACAAGGTTCCAAAGTCAAATTTTCGGAAACAAGGTTCCAAAAAGCGAATCGGGGAAGGGTACTGGCTCTGGGGCGGAGAGGGGGGGCCTGAGTGAGCGATAGTCTTTACTTTTTCTAATATACATTTTTTTGGTAAAAATTTTTAAAATCACGTATATTGACACTATAATGTTAGGAACATGTCAAAAGTGCTTGAGAAAATAGAACTATCCGATACAGACCGAGCTGAGCTTCAGTCTCACTATCCGTACATGGACGTGAAACTTAACGAGCTATCTGTACAAGAAGAACGCCTGATTTTATTTCATCTACGTGGAATGACAAAAGCTGCCGCCGGCCGTGCAGCGGGATACGCTGACGCAGAACATGTGTACAAGATCTTTAAAAAACCTGTAGTGCAAAAAGCCCTAGGTCATTTGCGTAATGAATTTAAAGAAGACATAAAGTTTGATAAGCACCAGGCAACTTCTATGTACTTAGAAGCGCACCGTAAGTCAGCAACATCTACCGAAGAAAAAAACGTAGTAGATTCTTTATGCAAGCTTCACGGTCTATTTACCCCAGAAAACGCAACCCAGATTAATATCAATGTTGATTCTATAGAACAACTTGAGAAGCTACCCGACTCCGAGCTTTTAAAAATAGCAGGAGTTGATAACCAGTATTTAATACCCAATAGCGGTAAGGGAGGTAAAGATGACTAAATACCATCAACAAGCGCAAGCCACTAAGAACAAAAGGAAAGTTTGGAACGCGGACATTAAACAGGATGATAGAGGTACGTTTACTTTAACTCCTGCCAAAGTACATAAGAATCCAGATGCCAAGAAAAAAAGCTAAAGCAATACGAAGAACCACCGGTAAAGGTGGTAATTATCGTAAGACTAAATCTGGCGCAGGGATGACTAAGAAAGGAGTTCGTGCTTATAGAAAGGCGAACCCCGGTTCAAAATTAAAAACAGCAGTAACAGGAAAAGTTAAGAAAGGTAGTAAAGCAGCTAAAAGACGTAAGTCGTATTGCGCTAGATCTCTTGGACAACTTAAAAGAAGTTCTGCCAAAACGAGAAACAATCCTAATTCTAGGATACGTCAAGCTAGAAGGAGATGGAAGTGCTAACATGAGCTTAGTAAGAAATATAAATAAAAGAAGAAAAGCGGGTAAAAGCCGCTCTAAAAAGAATTCTACAATTTCTAAAAAAGCATATGATGCTATGAAAAGAGGTTGGAAGAAGAAACCTAAAAAGAAAGGGAGGAAATAATGCCATATGGTAAAGGAACTTACGGGTCTAAAGTCGGAAGACCACCTAAGAAAAAAGGTAAAAAAAGTAAGAAGAAAAAAATGAAAAAGGGTAAATGCTAACGCATGCAAATAGACAAACAAGAATGCGAGGTTTGTAAAGCCTTACATCCTGACACACTATTCCCGTCCGACGACGGCGTATGTGTATATTGTAAAGCCGAGGAAGCGGAACGGCTAGAACCCCCTGAGCCAAAACTTACTAAAGCAGAAGCTAAGAAAATTTCTCAGGAAGAAGCTGCTCATAGGGAACTTGCTTTACGCGCACTTTCACGTAAACACATGCTGCCGTTTGTAGAGCGGTTTGATCCTAACTACCAAGCGGGTTGGGTACATAAAGATATCTGTAGAAGGCTAGAACAATTTAGCCAGGACGTAGCAGATAGAAAATCACCAAGACTAATGTTGTTCATGCCCCCTAGACATGGCAAATCGACCTTGGCTAGTGTTGCGTTTCCCGCTTGGCATCTAGGAAGAAATCCAGAACACGAGTTTATTAGTTGTTCATACTCAGGCTCTTTAGCCATGTCCTTTTCTAGAAAAGTCCGACATCAATTAAGAGAGCCAAACTATAAAAATATATTTAATGGCGCAATCCTAGATCCAACATCTCAGTCTGTAGAGTCCTGGTTAACTACTAAAGGTGGTGGTTATGTAGCTGCCGGTGTTGGTGGTGGTATTACAGGTAAAGGTGCGCACGTATTAGTAATTGATGACCCAGTTAAAAACAGAGACGATGCCGAATCAGAATATAGCCGTGATTCAGTTTGGGATTGGTACACATCCACAGCTTACACACGTCTTGCTCCTGGAGGCGGAATACTTGTTATTTTAACAAGATGGCACGATGACGACTTAGCAGGAAGATTATTACAAGCAGCTAATAACGGCGCTGATGAATGGGAAGTAGTTAAATATCCTGCGTTAGCAGAACAAGACGAAGAATATAGAGATCAAGGCGAAGCTCTACATCCAGAAAGATATGACGTGCCTTCTCTAGAAAAAATACAACGAGCTATTGGACCTAGAGATTGGTCAGCTCTATATCAACAGAATCCAGTTGCGGATGAAGGTGATTACTTTAATAGAGAGATGATTAACTATTATGATGAACCTGATTTAGATTATGACAGGTTAAAGTACTACTGCGCGTGGGACTTAGCTATTGGACAAAGAGAACGGAACGACTACTCTGTAGGTTTAGTTGTAGGCGTAGATGAGTATGACAAATTATTTGTGGTAGACTGCGTAAGAGGACGATGGGACGGGTTCGAGTTAGTAGAACAAATACTGGACTTGTACGAGACCTGGAGGCCTGGAGTTGTAGGTATAGAAAAGAGTCATATAGAAATGGCGATTGGTCCGTTCCTACAAAAAAGAGTTAGAGAGAGAAATTTACACGAGGCGTATTTTCGTGATCTAAAAACAGGAAGGAGAGACAAAGAAGCTAGAGCAAGAGCAATTCAAGGTAGAATGCAACAAGGCATGGTATACTTTCCAAGAGACCCTGTTTGGGTTGGCCCATTAGTTGCAGAACTATTGCGTTTTCCAAACGGTGTACATGATGACCAAGTGGATGCTTTAGCATGGATAGGTTTAATGATGACGGAGTTTGCTACGTATTTTGAACCTATAGAACATGTCCCTTCTTGGAAGGATAGGTTACGCGATATAGCAAAAGGTGACAATAAGAAAACGGCAATGAACGCATAATGGCATACGGTAAAAAAGATAAAAGGCTCTCTAAGGCAGAGCAACACGAGTTGGCAAAAAGCCAATGGAACTGTTACACACGTGCCCGCGATAATGGTCACGATGATTATATTGATATTGCCCAACAATGTGATGCGTTTTACCGTGGACACCAATGGGATGCTGCAGATATGGCAGCACTAGATGACCAAGGTCGACCTGCTTTAACAATCAACACGATTTTACCTACTATTAATGCTGTTCTTGGAGAGCAAACTACTCGAAGGATGGATATTAGTTTCAAACCTAGGGGTAGAGGGGTACAACCAGTCGCGGATGTACTCACAAAATTATTTTTACAGATATCAGATAACAATAAACTTGAATGGATAGAGTCCCAAGTGTTTGCTGATGGCCTTATACAAGATCGCGGATGGTTCGATGTCCGCGTAGACTTCGATGATCATATTCAAGGGGAAGTTAGAGTCACCCCTAAAGACCCCTTGGATATACTTATTGACCCAGACGCTAAAGAATATGATCCAAGAACGTGGAATGAGATTTTTGAAACCAAATGGATGACTTTAGACGAGATAGAAGAGCAATATGGGCAAGATAAAGCTGATAAATTGCGTATTACAGTCGAACAAGGCTCTACTTTAGGTACAGATTCAGTCGAATATGAAGAAAATAGGTACGGAGATACCGCTGCAAGCGTTGAATACAACCAAAACAGCAGTACAAACCCTGAAGAAAACAGAACTTTACGTTCAATACGCGTTATTGAGCGTCAATACTACCAATTAAAGGAGTGTATGTTCTATGTAGACTCTGTAACAGGAGATATGCGCGAGATTCCTTATAATTGGACTAAAAAGAAGCGAGAAAACTTCGCAGACCAGTTTGGATTAGAGATTTTAACAAAACAACAGAAAAAAGTACGTTGGACAGTAACTGCAGACCTAGTTGTACTGTTTGATGACTGGTCTCCGTATGACACTTTCACTCTAGTACCCTATTTTCCTTACTGGAGAAGGGGACGCCCGTTCGGCATGGTGCGAAATCTTATCTCGCCACAAGAACAGCTCAACAAAATATCTTCTCAAGAGTTACATATAGTAAACACCACAGCCAATAGTGGTTGGATAGTAGAAACTGGCTCTTTAAACGGGATGACTGCAGATGATCTCGAAGAACACGGTGCCGAAACGGGTCTTGTACTAGAGTTTAATAGAGGATCTAGTCCCCCCGCTAAGATTCCTCCTAATCAGATACCAACTGGATTAGACAGAATTAGCCAAAAAGCTGCTATTAACATTAAAACTATTAGTGGTATTAGTGATGCGATGCTTGGTACTGATAGTCCAGAAGTATCTGGTGTGGCTATTCAAGCTAAACAAAACCGTGGCGCTATGATGATTCAAGTGCCATTAGATAATTTAACTAAAACTAGACAGTATTTAGCAGAAAAAATACTAAACTTAGTACAGTCTTACTATACAGAAGAGCGTTTAATACAGATAACTGATGAATCAGACCCTATGAAAGAAAGAGTACCTATGAAAGTTAATGAAATAACTCCAGAAGGTATAATTATTAATGATTTAACTTTAGGAGAGTATGACGTAATAGTTGGTACAGCTCCTGCAAGAGATACATTTGAAGAAATACAATTTGCTGAAGCTATACAATTACGCCAAGTAGGCGTTCCTATACCAGACGATCTAATTGTTGAGTATTCACATTTATCACGTAAAGGCGAGATAGCTCAAAGAATTCGTATGATGCAAGGTACCGAACCACCATCAGAAGCTGAAGCAGCACTACAACAGTTCCAGGCTGAAGCACAAATTAAACAAACTCAGCTTGAAATTGCTAAACTTGAAGCTGAAGTACAGAACCTACAATCTCTATCAGAACTTAATATGGCTAAAGCCCAAGGTACTGCGGAGATTGATCCACAACTGCAAGTTGCAGAAATGGAAGGCAAGCTTCAAATGAAGCGAGAAGAACTGGCGTTACGTGAAAGGTTATCTCAGATGACTAATCAAGTTAGGTCAGGGCAGAGTGAAACACAAGCAGCATCAAAAATAGCCGTTGCTGCAATGAAACCTACAGGAGGTAAAAATGGCTGAGGACAAAAACGATATAGTACTAGATAGTATGCCAGGAGCAGATGTAAAAACTGAGGAAGAAACAAAACCTTTCGAAGTAGATCTTAATTTTGAAGATGAAGCTCCTGCAGAAGATGCTGTAGAAGAAACACCTGAAGAAGAGGAAGAAGTAGAATTTCCTTCTGAAGAAGTAGTAGAGGAAGAAGAAATAACTTCTGAAGTAGAGGAGGAAGAAGATGCCGAGGATATTGAAGACTCAGAGGATCAAGATGAGGTTGAAGTACCAGGAGAACCTGAAGAAGAAACCGAAGAAGAAGTCGTAGAACTTGTTGAGGAAGAGATAGAAGAACCTAAAGCCTCCGAAAAATCTCCTATGGTACCTAAATCTAGATTAGACGAAGTATTAGCGAAGAATAAAAAAATGCAGAAGCAATTAGACGACATTGAGCAGCAACAAGCTGAAACTCAAGCTGCAGCTCCAACTTATGACTTTGAGTCTAAAGAAGTAGCTTACCAAGAAGCTATTCTAGATGGGGATTCTGCTAAAGCTTCTTCTATTAGGTCTGAGATTAGAGCAGCTGAAAAAGAACAGCTAATGTTTGAAATGCAAGCGCAGATGGGCCAAACAGTATCTATGAGTCAAGCTGAACAAGAACTAGCAGTAAAAGCTCAAGAGATTGGAGACACGTTTGAAGTCTTAAATGAAAATAGCGAAAACTTTGATGTAGAACTTGCGGAAGAAGTACGCGACTTACGAGATGCTTTTGTTACTCAAGGTTACACTCCTGCAGATTCTTTAGCTAAAGCAACTGAATATACATTAGCAGCTAAAAGACCAGACTTATTACAAACCGCAGAAGATACTACTGCAGTACAAACTACTAAACAAAATAAAGCTGTTGTAGAAAAAAGAAAGAAAACAACAGTTAAAAAGAAACTAGAAGCATCTAAATCACAACCTCCGAAGATGAAAGGCGAAGGCACATCTAAGAGGGGAGACAAAGTAGCAGATATAAATGTTCTCTCAGATGATGAGTTTGGAGCATTACCTGACGACACCTTAAAGCGAATGCGTGGTGACTTTGGTTAAAACTGTGATACGATAGTAATAACTTCGTCCGCTAAAACGATATTTAGCCTGGGTCGTTTCAGTAAAAAAACGTATCCGCCTATCACGGCGTAAATCTGGTCAAGGTCGTTCTTGTAAAAAATACGATGTCGTAGCCCCAACGATACAGGGTATACGGGTAAATATCGCCCCAAAAGTCGGTTAGTTTTTAACTTAAATTGGAGTATATAAATGGCTAATACAAACTTTAGCGCACTGACCAGCGAACAGCTTACTATCTGGTCACGTGATTTCTGGCGTGTTGCTCGAAATATGTCCTTCATTAACCAATTTGCGGGTAGTGGCCCTAACGCTATGGTTCAGAGAATATCTGAATTAACCCAATCTGAAAAAGGAGCAAGAGCAGTAATTACTCTTCTTGCCGATATGACAGGTGACGGTATCGTTGGAGATAACACTCTCGAAGGTAATGAAGAAGCATTAAGAGCGTACGACATCGTTGTTCAATTAGATCAATTAAGATTTGCAAACAGACTAGCTGGTAGGCTTGCCGATCAAAAATCTGTTGTCAACTTCCGTGAGCACTCAAGAGATGCACTTGCATATGCAATGGCAGATCGTATTGACCAGTTAGCGTTTCTAACAATGGCTGGTGTTTCATACGGAGTCAAGAATAATGGCTCATTAAGAACTAGCCTGGGTTCAGGTCAAAATCTTAGTGATCTTGCATTCTCTGGTGACGTATCCGCCCCTACGTCTAATAGACATAGAAGGTATGATGCTACCAGTGGTATCGTAGCTGGTGATGTTACTGCAGTTGCTGCAGCTGACACCCTAGACTACAAAGCCATTGTGCAGTTGAAAGCTTATGCTAAAGATAATTACATCAGAGGCATGAGAGGCGCAGGAAACGAGGAGATATATCACTTATTTATATCACCTCAAGTAATGGCTGACCTTAAACTTGATTCAGATTTCTTAGCTAACGTTAGGAATGCTGGAATCAGAGGACCAAACAATGAGTTATTCTCAGGTTCTTCAAGCTTAATGGTTGACGGCGTTATGGTTCATGAATTCAGACACGTGTTTAACACAAGTGGCGCGACTTCAGGAGCTTCTGGTAACGCTGGTTCTAACGGATACAAGTGGGGCGCTAACGCTGACGTTAACGGTTCTGCATGTTTATTTGTTGGAGCGCAAGGTCTTGCAATGGCTGATATCGGTCTTCCAGAAATTGTCGAAGATAGCTTTGACTATGGAAACCAAAATGGTATCTCTATTGGTAAGATTTTCGGCTTTAAGAAACCAGTTTATCATTCAGATGTCTCAGGACAGAGTGAAGACTTTGGTATCGTAAGGTTGGACGTTGCTTACTAGAGCACAGGTTGTAGGTAGCCCTTCGGGGCTACTTACTTTTATTAATTCTTTTTTAGGAGAAAAAAGTGAAAATTAAATCAGATACAGATCTCCATGTTACTACTACTTGGGGCGCCTCTATCTTTTTAGCAGCAGGCGAAGAACGCGAAGTAGGTGACGATTTAGGTCTTCAAGCTCAACAGCAAGGCGCAGTTGAAGTTAAAGAAGCAGCTAAACCAGCACCGAAAGCTAAAAAAGCGAAAGCTAAGACTACTGCAAAAAAGACAAGAGCTAGGAACGAAGATGGGCATTATGTTGCCGACGATCCTAGCACGCCAGACGTAAACGAAGCTTACGTACAAGAAGAAGCAGCAGGAGAAGAAGAAAAAGCTGAGTAATTAGCGAGGTAAATTATGGCAGGTACAATAACAGGTGCCAACTTAATATCTCGTATACAAGACATCCTTCAGGATACAACGAGCATTCGTTGGCCTGAAGCGGAGTTGCTACGATATATTAATGACGCACAAAGAGAAGTTTGTAATCTTCGTCCTGAGTCTACGGCGACTACCGCTAACATGGCGCTTGTAGTTGGAACTAAACAATCACTACCTTCGGGTGGCCTTAGGCTTATTAAAGTTACAAGAAACATGTCTTCAGCTGCAGGTAGTGCTACTGGTAAAAGAGCAGTACGACTAGTAGATGCAGATATACTAAATACACAGGAACCCAATTGGCATGACCCAACAGTTTCTGGAGATGCAGCACATGCTACTACAGTAAAACATTACATTTTTGATGAAGATGACCCTAGATCATTTTATGTTTACCCAGGAGCATCTACTACAAGTACTTTCCTAGAGATTGTTTACTCTGGAGCACCTACGGATTTAGCTAATACAAGTGCAACTATTTCAGTAGACGATATTTTTGCTAATGCAATCATCGACTATGTGTTATTTAGATGTTACTTAAAAGATGCGGAATACGCAGGAAATCAACAAAGAGCAGGTAATCATTATCAATTATTTGCTAGTAGTCTTACCGGTGGAGGTCAAGCGCAGTTTGGATTAAGTCCTAACCAAGATACTGGAGCTGTCCCGCCCGCAATGCCAGCAGGCTAGGATAGAATATGGCTAGTTATGAGTCGTTAGTAAAAGAAATACTACCTTATGTACCAGGGTGTCCTGATTCATTGGTAGAAAGTAATCTACGCTCTGCAACTATTGAGTTTTGTGAAAAAACAAAAGCATTTGTTCAAGACTTAGACCCTATTACTACTATATCAGGCATTTACGAATACGATTTTGATCAACCTGTAGGAACGTCTGTACACAGTATTCTTTGGATGACGCATGATGGAGATGATTTAGACCCTATTAGTCCAAGAAGTCTGGAGCTTAACTATCCTGACTGGCGAGATCGTTCTACTAAACCCCAAGTTTATTTGCAAAAAAGTGCGGATACCTTTTGGGTTATACCTATACCTAACTCTAAATTAGTAAACGGCATACATTTGTCTGTGGCGTTAAAGCCCACTCGTACGACTAATAATATTAGTACTGCTTTTTCTAATGATTACAGAGACGGTATTATTTTTGGCACTTTATACAGGTTAATGCGAATCCCTTCTAGAGAGTGGAGTGATCCTGCAGGAGCAAGAGACTATTTATCATTATTTAATGAACAAGTTAGCAATGCAGAATTACGTGCGCGTAGTGGAGATTTAGGTGTAAAACGACTTGTTAAATATAAAGGCGTAGGTCTTAGTTCTAGAAATAGATACAAAAGATACGGCAAAGAGATAGACTATTAATATGACAGATACAGTAACCCCAATAACTAAGAACAAAGAGTTTGTACAACCCGTAGTAACTGATATACGTACGTGTTGGGAAGAAGTTAGAGAGGGGATACAAAACATATTAGATAGAAGTCCATCTCTTACCTACATGCCCGAAGATGTATATAGCGAGTGTGTGAATGGCAGATCTATGTTGTTTACATCACCTTTAGGTTTTGTAGTTTTAAGTGTAGACACAGACCCGTTTACACATGATAAAACCTTAGTAGTATGGATAGGGTATGTATATGAAACAGGGCAAAACAACTGGTTAAACCATATAGATTGGTTTGAACAAATAGCAACTGAATGCGGTTGTAGGTTTTTAGAAGCTAGGTCTGATGTAAAAGAACTAGAATCTTACTTTACAAGTACAGGATGGGAGTTAGAAACAAGAATATATAACAGGGAGATAAAATAATGGGGACAAGAAAACCTACAAAAGGCAAAAAATATATAACAAGAGATGGCGATTCTTATAACGTTACTAAAATGAAAAGTGTAACAGTTGGGCCAAGTGGTAAAGTAACAGGGGGCATAACTAAAGATGGCGCTATACTTGTATTAGGAGAAAGGAAAAAACCAAAGAAAAAAATAGGCCCTCCAAAGCCAAAGAAAAAAATGGGTCCACCAAAACCAAAGAAAAGGAAAAAATAATGGGAAGTAGAAGTAAACCTAAAGCAGAAGACTACAAGCCTAGTGAGTTAGAAAAAACACAAGCTGCGGTCGCATCCGAAGAGCAAAGGTATTTTGAGAATACTTATCAGCCTTTACTAGAACGACAAAGAGACATAGCAGCTCAAGAAAAATTCGCTCCTACTCTAAAAGGTAGAGCGCAAGCAGATACGATGCAAGCTTTAACAGGGCAAAGTAATTTAGCTCTATCCCAAGGGCTAGGTCAGTCTGGAAATATAGCATTAGGCGCTATTGGTAATCAGCTAGCTGCAAACACAGATGCTGCTAATGCGTCTGCAGAAAATCAATTAAATGTATTAGGTACTGCTACAGGCCAGCGTATGAATGCTGGAGATGCTTTAGCCAATGCTGCAAGACTAAAACAATCAGAAAACTTATCAAAAGCTCAAGCTAAACAAACCGTACGACTAGCTCGTAACCAAGCTTTATTTAATATGGGTAAGAATGCTATATCTATGGGTATGGGTAATATGGCATCTGGTAGTGGTAGTGCTTTTAAAAGACAAGTCTCTGGGTTTAATTCTGCGGGACAAGCAGGAACTTATAACACAGGTTTTTTTGGTTTAAAAAAACAAGGTAAATTTACGCCTTACACAGCAGGTTAATTATATATGTTAGGAAAAATGGCACAACAACACACAATGATGTCCCCTGAACTTAGGGAACTTTATCAACGTGACAAGAAATATGGTCAGGGCTATTTTTCTGTTGATGCAAATCCTACACAGACACAAGCTCCTATGCCTGTAACTCAACCCGTAGGAGAACCCGAGCAAGTACAAACTCAGTCTAGTAATCCTGCATCAGATTTAGGTACGTTAAACTACGACCCAAATTCTAGCCAAAATTATTCGGCATCCAACCTACCCCAAGTTTCTGATCCAGATAGGGCTTTTGCTGATGTGACTAAAAGGCAGCATGAGTTTTTAATTAGAGAGTTTAGACCTTTTGAACAATCTTTAATTGATAGTGTTAATGACACATCTCTTATAGATGCTGTTCCAGAAGAAGTAGAAGAACAAGCTCGTATATCGCAAGAGATAGATGAACGTAATAGATCTAGGTACGGGTATAACAGAACTGCAGTAGAGCAACAGGAAGTAGCACGAGAAGCACAAAGAACTAAAAATATTGGGCTAGCTGGAGGATTAAATAATTCTAGGCTAGCACAAAGAGAAAGAAATCAAAATTTGTTAGCGCAGCTTGTGAATATTGGTCAGGGCCTTAATAGAGGATCCCTTGGTCAAATGGGAAGCGCCGCTGAAATGGCAATCAATCGTAAAAATGCTTTTACACAAGCTAAAGCACAATCAAAAGCTCAACGATGGGGCTTTTTAGGATCACTATAAGATTATGGCAACTAACTTTTTTGGACAACTAAGCAATCAAATGGCTAATACTAGGGGCCAGATGTTTCAAAATGAAATGCAAGGGCGTGCGTTTAATCTTGAGATGGATAAAGAGTCTAGGGGGTTTTTTGGTAACAAAACCAATCAAGTTTTTAGTGCTACTAGAAATGATTTAGATAGTTTATTTAGTGCTAAAGAAAAAAATATGTTTCAAATATATGGTGGAGCAGACGGCTCTGGAAGAGCACCTGGGGAACAATCTTTTGATGCAGATGAGATTATGACTATTGCTTCTAGGAAGTGGGATGTAACTCCTGCTCTGCAAAATGAAACTACTAGAGATCAGTATGTTCAAAACTACTTAACCAGGTATTTAGATGATTCTGGTTTTTCAGCAGCAGCTGTAGGAACTAATAAAAAAATAGGTAAGCTAGGGTATGACTCTGAAACTAGAACTTATAACCCTACGGTTGTTACATATGATCCAGAACGTAGGCAAGCGTATGAAGCTGATTTTACAGT
>Ga0163180_10001270_pt1 | contig 14444 bp, 11 predicted proteins | sample AtlANTMetagenome_2_FD_109647 | JGI IMG/M metagenome (GOLD analysis project Ga0163180, IMG submission 109647) | Marine eukaryotic phytoplankton communities from the Atlantic Ocean - Atlantic ANT 4 Metagenome | ecosystem: Environmental > Aquatic > Marine > Oceanic | place: North Atlantic Ocean...
AAATCAACAAGGAATGATGCCAAATGAACAAACTAACTAATAATCCACAAGTAACTGGATTAGATGGGTTTCCAAGAAATAAAAATTTAGAAGAAGAAGTATCTTTGAATTTTACACATTTATTTTCTCAACCAACTGGTCAAGCTATTTTACAGTATTTGAGAAGTATTACCATTGAAGCTGTGCATGGATCAGCAGTGACAAATGATGTATTGCGTCATGCAGAGGGTCAAAGGTATATAGTTGGATTGATTGAAAGACGTATTCAACATGGTCATAAAGTAAAGAAAGGTTCATAATGGAAGATCAAGTTCAAGAAGATGTTTCACGTGAAACAGTAAGTGAAGAACAACCAGTAAACTCTATGGGTGAAAGACCTGATTGGTTGCCTGAAAAATTTAAGAGTCCAGAAGATTTTGCTAACTCATATCATAATCTTGAATCAAAGATAGGGCAAAGTAGAGATACTATAAGAGATGAAGTTATTGCAGAGATAGAAACAGAAGCGTATGCTGACAGACCAGAAAGTGCTGGTGATTACCTTTTGCCTGAATCTCTTGATCCAGAACTTGCACAAGATAACCCTATGCTCGATTGGTGGGCTGAACATTGTTATAGCTCTGGTATGGGTCAAGATGAATTTGAAAAAGGCATCGAGATGTTTGGTGAGCAGATGGGAGCTGACTATGATGCTGATGCAGAGATTGCTGATTTAGGAGATCATGCAGAAGAAAGAATAGAAGCTGTTGGATTGTTTGTAGATCAGATTGTTCCACAAGAAAGTCATTTAAGAGAAACAATAGATGATTTTTGTTCTACATCAGAAGGCATACAAGTTGTTGAGTTGCTCATGTCACAAATGCAACAAACACCATTTTTAGATGGATCACAACCAGTACAAGTTATGAATGAAGCAAAACTGAAAGAAATGATGCAAGATCCTCGATATTATGGTCATAATAAAGATATGGATTTTGTACGTAAAGTAGATGAAGGATTTAAAAAGATCTATGGCTAAGAAAAAAGTAAAGAAACCGATAAAGTATTGACATACATCAGAAGAGGTAATCTTGAGTTTCGACCATGTGTTATTTCTGATGTTGATATTATTGTCGATAATATGCGTTTACCTGATATCAGGGAGTGTGCATTGGTTGGGGTTACACCCAAAGTAGCACTTCATGTGCCTTTTGTAGAAGATGGGTCAAAAGGATTTACAATCACACACAAACAGAAACCAGTTGCCATGTGTGGTGTTACACCACTAGATGATTACAACTATCGTGGTAAGATATGGTTTCTTGGAACTGATGACATAGATAATATTGCAAAATCTTTTTATAAATATAGCAAACTTATACTCAGATTTTTATCTTATGAATATGATTATGTAGAAAATTATGTTCCAGTAGATCATGAAAAAACTATTAAATGGCTACAATGGATAGGGTTTGAAATAGAAAAACAACAATATTTTGTAGATGAATACGAGTTTTTAAGAGTTTTTTATTGCAATCCTGAGAGAATTGAGTGTAATAGTAAGTTAAGTGAAAGACCCGTACTGCATTAGAGAAGCCCTATATGGATAACTTTTATGACAAATGCAAAGGACAATCTGAAACGTAAATTGTAACTTTAACTTTAAGGAGCTGAATAATGGCAAATACAATAGATACTGCCTTTATCAAACAGTTCGAATCTGAAGTGCATCTTGCTTATCAACGTATGGGATCAAAGCTACGAAATACTGTACGTCAGGCAAACAATGTAACTGGAAGCACAGTTCGTTTCCAGAAGATTGGAACTGGATCGGCAACAACCAAGTCACGAAATGGCTTGATTACACCGATGGAACTAGCACATACAACTGTTGAAGCAACTATGAGCGACAAATATGCCGCTGATTTTATTGATAAGTTGGATGAGCTAAAAACAAATATTAACGAAAGACAAGCTGTTGCAACTTCTGCGGCGGCGGCTTTGGGTAGAGAAACAGATACTATCTTATATACAGCAATGGATAGTGGTGCTAACTCAACTCAAATACATGACACAAGTTCAGCTGTTGAAAAAGCTGATTTGCTTTCTGTGTTTGAAACTTTTGGTACTGCAAACATTCCTGAAGATGGTGGTCGATATATTGCTATGCACCCAAAGGGATATGCGGATCTGTTTAATATAACAGAATTTGCATCATCTGATTTTGTTGGTGAGCAAAACCTACCATTTGCTGGTGGTATGACTATGAAAGAATTTCTTGGATTCAAGATCTTTTCAACGGCGGCTATTACAGCTGGAAAGAACATGGCATATCATACTACAGCAGTTGGTCTTGGTGTTAATTCTGATGTTCAGACGGAAGTAAACTATGTTCCAGAAAGAGCATCACATCTTGCAACATCTATGATGTCTATGGGTGCTGTTGTTATTGATGACAATGGTGTCTATGAACTCTTAGATAACAACTCATAGGGGGTATTAATATGGCTTATAGTGCTTCTGGTTTAACCCTTTGGACTATGAATGGAGTTGGTCCAAAACTTTGGAACTACTCAACAACGGACACAATCGCAACTGTGAATAGTGCTGGTTATTTTAATGATGCGGCAAATATGTTGAGTGTTCGTGATGTTATCTGTGTTTCAGATACTAATACTCCAACGACCCATTGGGTAAATGTCCTATCAAACACAGGTTCTGTAGTAGATGTATCTGATGGTACAGTTATTGTAGAAACAGATGGTGACTAAATATGTCTAGCACAGCGGCAGATAGTTCGATTGATATTTGTAGTCGAGCATTGATTCTGATTGGAGCTGAACCGATTACCTCTTTTACAGATGGTTCAACAGAATCTTTGGTAGCTTCAAATCTTTATGAGGACATCTGCCGTTCTGCACTTCAAAACTGTAGATGGCGATTTGCTACAGATCAAAAAGTTTTAAATAGAAGAACTGATGCACCAACTGGTAGATATGATTTTGCGTATCAATTACCAAATGATAATCTTATAGTTCATGCCATAACTGTAAATGATAATCTTGTAGAGTATCAGATATATGGTGATATGGTGTATGCTGATACAGATCAGGCAGATACTGTTATAGCTGATTATACATTTCGACAAACTGAAGAAAATTTCCCAGCATATTTTACAGTAGCATTACAGTATGCTTTGGCATTAGCATTTGCATCATCGATTGCAAGAGATGCAACAATGGTTACACAAATGTCTGCACTTGCAGATAGGGCTATGATGAAAGCTCGGAGTGTAGATTCACAACAACAAACAACACGAAAGCTCGTTTCAACAAGATTTATTGCTGAAAGGAGGAGTTAATGCGAAAAGCAAAAGTTCCTCTAACTAACTTTCAGTTTGGAGAAATAAGTCCTAGTTTAATATCAAGAACAGATACAAGGGTATATAATAACTCTGCTCAAAAGATTGAAAACTTTTTTTTGAGAGCAGAAGGTGGTGTAATAAAAAGAGCTGGTTTATCAAAAATATATGAGTTTGATACAACTATAGATGCTACTAAAGTTCAACAACATAGATTAGTTCCTTTTATATTTTCTGATGATGAAAGATATATTATATCTCTTGAACATCAAAAGATAAGAGTATTTCAAATAGCAACTAATAATACTGTTTCTTTAGCAACAACAATAACACAAGATGCTAGTAGTGCTACGTTACCTTTTACTAACGAAAATATACATCAGGTAACTTATGCTCAATCTGGTGATGTAATGTTTATTGCTCATCAAACATTCATGGTTAGAAAGCTTACAAGAACTGGTCTTACATCATTTCAAGTAGAAACAAAAACATTCGATACACAATCTGCTGGAGCAAAAATATATCAACCATATTTTCAGTTTCAAGATTTGGGTGTAACTCTTGATCCTTCTGCATCTTCAGGCAATGGAATTACATTAACAACAAGTGCGGCTTATTGGGATTTAACTGGTTCACAATCAGGTGGTAACTATCCTGATTCAAAACACGTGGGTGTAACAATTAAGTATCACGATCAAGAAATTACAATTACATCAGTTCAATCAGCAACTCAGGCAACTGGTAATGCTTTAGCAACTTTGAAAAAAAGATTAACTGTTGATTCATTTAGAACAGATAATGGTGTGGCAACTGTAACTGTTACTCTTGCTAATCATGGATTTTCTGCAAGTGACGCTTTTACTATATCAAGTGCTAATAGTGTTGGTGGTATTTCTGCTAGTAATTTAAATGGATCAAGAACTGTTGCTGAAGTAATTGATGATAATACTTTTACATTTACTGCTGGTGCTAATGCAAATGATTCGGCGGCTGGTGGTGGTACACCATTTTTAGAAACCCATGCACCAGCTACTAACTGGTCAGAACAATCTTACTCATCATTAAGAGGGTTTCCAGGTGCAGTTACATTTCATCAGAATAGATTATGGTATGGGGGGACAATTGCTCAACCTGATGGATTATGGGCTAGTAAGTCTAATGAGTTTTTTAATTTTGATATTGGAACTGGTGCAGATAATGATTCGATTGATATTACTGCCGCAATAGGTGAAGTGAATACAATTAAACACTTAGTATCAAATAGAGATTTACAAGCATTTACATCTACGGATGAATTCATTATACCAGCTTTTGTTGAGAAGCCTACAACCCCTACAAATGCTACAATCAAAAGACAAACACCTTTTGGTTCGTCTTTTGTAAGACCTTATGTTTTTGATGGTGCAACTGTATATGTTCAAGGATCTGGTAAAATTATAAGAGAGATGTTGTTTGATGATGGTCAGCAAGCCTATACCGGTCAACCTATTTCCTCACTGGCATCACATCTTATTAATACACCAATTCAAGCAAGCACTTTAGCTGGTGGTATTGATCGTGCTGAGAGTTATTATTTTTTAGTAGATGCAGATGGAACTCTTGGTGTTTTTAATTCTAATAGGGGTGAGCAGAGATATGGTTGGACACAGTTTACAAGTCAGGGATCATTTCATTCTATTTGCACAGTTGATACAAGAGTGTATGCTGTAGTTAAGTTTGATAAAGGTGGGGGAACAAATAAATATATTCTCTGCGAGTTTGATAGTACTTTTAATACTGATATGGCTAAAACATATTCTGGTAGTAACGGAGTATTCGATGTTAGTGCCGACTTCACAAATGGTGCAGTCCTTGATGTGGTCAGCGGTACTCATTATCTTGGTCAGTTTACTGTGGCTAGTGGCAATATCGATGTATCGGCTGTGGACAATTCTCTATCATCAGCAGAGATAGGATTTAAGTTTGATGTTACACTCACAACCAACCCAATAGACACAGTTGGACAAAGTGGTGCTATAACTGGAGAGCCAAGAAGTTTGAATAAAGTTATTGTTGATTTAAATGCTACTTTATCAGTTTCTGTAAATACAAAAGATTTAATTATACGACAAGTAACTGATGATTTAAGTCAGGCTCGAACACCAGTTACAGGAAAGAGAGAGTTTAGATTACTGGGATATAGTAAAGATCCACAAGTTACTATAAGCCAGTCTGCACCTCTTTCCTTACAAGTCAATTCATTAATAGCAGAGGTAACATTCTAATGGATCCATTTACTATAATGGCACTAGCAAGTTCAGCTTTAAGTGCAAGTGCGGCGATAGCTCAAGGTAAGGAAGCAAAAGCTCAAAAAGAAGCTGAAGCTCAACAGATAGAACAAGAACGACAACAAACAATCATTAATACTATGCAGAAGCATAATGATAGATTGCGAGAGTTTGATAATGCTGAAGATATAAATGAATCATTGTTTGCTTTTATGAATAGAGATGATGATAGATCATTGAAAGCATTTAGAGAAAATGAGAAGTTGATAGCTTCTGATGATGCAAGACGTATTGATACACAAGGTTTATATCGAGGAGAGCAGTTACGATTGCAAGCGGCAAGTGCAAGGAGAGCTGGTAGATCTGCTGAGAAGATGGGTTACCTAAATGGTGCAGTTTCATTACTTGGTGGTGGAATGGATGCTTATAAATATAGTAGCCCAAGTTCATCAGGAACAAGGGGGAGATAATGGTTAGTGTTGTAAAACAAAGACGCCAGTTTCAAAACACACAGATAGGAATCAATAGAGCAGATATGTCTGTGGCAAATGATCTTGGTCGAGTTTCTCAACTTGCAGATCAAGTAACTAATCGAATGTTTAGAGAAGCCGCAGATAATGCGGCCAAGTCTGCAAAACAGTTTATTGATGAAATGCCAAACAATGCAATCTATGGTGTTGATCCAAAGACTGGCAGACCAAAAGTAATTGATCTTCAGGAATCTTTACCATCAAAAGGATATGGAACGTATGCACAAGATCTTATTAAGAAAGGTATTGATGAAAGATTTACTCGATTAGCAACAAACGAATATAAAGAAAAGTCTGCTGAGTTTGCATCTAAATATCCATTCAGTCCAACAAAGTATAAAGAAGAAATGTCACGCTTTGTTTCTGAAATGAAGAAACCTTATAGCGGTAAATATTCAAATCTTATTGAGATTGGTGCAACAGAATGGATTGGTAGAACACAAGCAGTTATTCTTGAAAATGCTATTAAGAATCAAAGACGATTAGCTGGTCTTGACTTATCTAATTCACTTAATGATTTTTCAAAAGATATAGCTTCTATTGGTATCGGTGGAGGTACCGATTCAAAACAAATGCTTGCGATGATTGATGAATATGTAAGCTCAAATAGTGAAGCCATTGCTAGTATGCGTAATATGGGCAACTTCCGACAAACACCAAAACAAGTTGCAGATGCTCTTAAGGCAGAATTTGCAGTAAATAGAATCATGCACATTTTTGAAAGAACCACACGAACAGATCCAAAAGGTTTAAATGGTGCAAAGTTTATAGATGCTGTTTTAGTTGGCAGATTTGATTTTCCTGAAGAGTTTAATGTTTCAAAAGAAGAAACAAAGTTATTGTATAATCATGTTGTCAAAGGTGGTCAACAAAGTGCGTTAAGAACAAAGTTAATAGGATTACAAGAAGATAATAATAGAGTTCGCAGATCTCAAGATGCAATAAAAATTGAAGAGGATAGAAATAAAGCTGATGCACAAATTTCACAATTACTTTTTGATAAAGAACAAATAAAAGATAATTATGATCCTACTATTGAGGGTAATGCTTATAATCAGTTTGTTTCAAATATCGCACCAATGGATCTTAAAAGTGCAGTAGGTTTTTATTTAGATGAGATAGAAAAAATAAATGAAGCAACAACATTACAAGAGATTGCTGGATCAGTAACACCAAGAGCAATACTTAATCCTACTGAAGCAAATAATATAAAGAATGAACTAACAGATGTTTTTAGAAATCATGTTGGGGATCAGATTGTATCTGTTTTTGGCAGAGATAAAATTAAATTAGAAGCTGTTGGTGAATTTATAAACATGACTAATTTACCAGATGGTAAACTTAATATGGCACCTTTTTCAGAAAGAGGTATTAATCTTTCGCAAACAGAAAGAAAAGCATTACAACAGTTTGGTCAGTTTAATGAGTCGGCTGATCCTCGAGCATCAATGTATGAGAACTGGGGTGGAGATAATAGAGTACGATTAACAAATTCATTACGAGCTGAAATCAATAAAGAGATTGCAGAACGACAAGGTTTTATTGAAACACCATCACCAATATCAGAAGCAAAACGTAGAAAGCTAATTGATTTTAATGAAGGTATGCAAACTGGTTTTACGTCTACAACAAAAGACCAAAGAGAAATTTTAGAAGATTCATTACTAAGTGATCCTACTTATGGTGCTGAACTTGCTCAGATTGGTGTGATGGGTGCATTGAGAGATGCTAGGTTTATGACACCTGGGGGTGAGTTTTATAAATTTTATGAAGATATGAATGCAAACTTAGTAAATAAAAACATTTTACCACAATCAGCAGTTATGTTTATGCAAGGTATGGAGAATGGTTCTATATCTGCTGGTGAAGGTCGATATATGTTGAACTTCATAAGAGCAAATATTCTCAGACCAATAGATCAAAGAAATATTGTTGCAGATCAAATGATAGAAAAAACATTACCGAATGGTAGAAAGATTCTTGCACCTGATACTGGTGCTTTAAGCACTACAACAACTCGACTAAATTTATTTAAAAGAGGTCATGGTCTTGATGGTCAAGCAAACTTCTTTGCTGAATTTATACGATCATCTCAAGCCTTTGGTACTGATGCTTTACCATCATTGTTTGCTAAAGCTGTTGAGTTGCGTAATGACTCTAGTAAAAAAGAAGATGTATTAAATGATTTACGAAATAAATTTGAACTCAAATCAAATCAAGATCCAATAGCACATGGTCGAAGAATATTATCTAAGATTGCTGGAGGACAAAATAATCCTCTCTATAATATGCTTAAAGATTCTATTGATGAATGGGCTGTTATAAATTTTAATAATAAAGGAGCATCATTTGAAGATTGGGTTGAGAATATAAAGGATACTTCTTTTGGTGGAAGTGATGATATTGTTCTTGATATTAATGGTGTTATATCAACTAACAATCCAAAAGATATAAGAACACCTTATTCACCACAAAGACTATTTGGAGATAAATCAGAGCAATTTAAACTTTGGGCTGATTCATTAATACGAGATCAAACCAATAATATTTTTAGTCTTACATCAGGTGACAGAGGTGGTATGACTCAAAGCAAGGGTTTATTAAGTACAGTTTTTGGTGGATTCAAACCAATGAAAGCTGGTGATCCACATACAAAAGTATGGTTAGTTCCTGATCCTTATACATCAATGATGCCAACTGGAGAGCCTGATTTAGCTACAACTATTTTTAGACCACATTACATAAATGATTTGGGTGAGTTAGTTCCAGCATTATTCTTTGATGCTTCAGCAGATAAAGGTAAAGAAATAATTTATCCTGAAATAAAAGTAAGTGACTTTTTAGAATATTCACGATCAGATCAGATGCGTAGGTATAACTAATGATTTATACTAAGAATACGATACTTTCTTCTTCTGCACCTCAATACAATCAGAAACTATATAGTGACATTCCAACGTCTACAAGTTGGACAGATACATTGGCGGCAACTCTACAATATAACTATCAGCCAATGATAAATGCTTATTACAATAGACAAACATATAATGATACAGAGCAAGGTAATTATATTCCTATGGAGAATATACCTGATGAGTATATGGAGTTTAGAGATGATTTGATTCATGCAAAGAATCAAGATCACATGAATGATTTGATTGCTCAGATTGATGGTATGAGAGAAGTGAGGTCAAAGTTAGCTAATGCGTCATTATTCAATCAATTTACTGCTGGTTTGTTTGATCCTATTAATCTTGTTGCTTTACCTTTTGGTGGTCCAACTTATGGTATTGTTCGTTCTGGTCTTAGGGTTGGTACTGGTGTAGCGGCATTACAAGCTGGACTTGAAGTTCCAAGACAAATGTTTGATCCAGTAACAACTATGGGTGAATCAGCAATGAATGTTGGTGGTGCATTTATTGTAGGTAATGCTCTTGGTGGATTGATGGCAGTTCCTATTACACAAAGAATAAATGCAATGACGAGAACTGCTCAAGAGAATGAAGCGTTCTATAATGCTACACGACAAGTAAATGCAGAACACATGGAATTTTTAGGACAAAGAGAAAGTAGAATATTTCAACCTCTTGGCACTCCTATGAATAGATTGAATGATGAACAAATTGCAAGTTTGGTAGATGCACGACAACTTGATGGTGAAACACTTGAAAATATAACTGGTGCTGTTGATCCGCAGTTTGCATATAATAGACAACAATTTAATGATTTATCTGCACAACAACAGAGTGAGTTGCTCGATGGTATTGCAACTGAAGCTCGATCAGAACAAGCAATCCGACAACTTGAAACAACTGCTGGATTGGAAAGAACAAGAAATGACCTTGTAAAAAATTGGTTTACCGATTCTTTTGCTTGGAGGTTTATAACTACACCATTAAAAAGAACATTACAAAGTAAGTTTTCAGCCGAAACAAAAGAAGCAATGTTAAACTTGATTGGCGATGGAGGTCATTTTCTTGTTGGTATGAAGTATGGACAAGGTGGTAGGCAATCTATTCATACAAAAGCGGCAACATATCAAGGTGAATGGTTGCAAGTTCATAAAGAAAATCTCAAAATTTGGGGTGAGTATACCGGTCAAGGTGTTCCTTTGGAAACAAAGATGGATTGGCATTTTGGTAAGAAACGATATGACCAATGGTTAGAAGATACTTGGAAGAAATCACAAACAGATCCTGAGAATCTTACACAATATGAAACAAGATTGGTTGATACTTGGAATAAGTTTTTTAAGAAATGGGAACAGCGATTGAGAAAGTCAGGTGAGTTACCTGATAAACTTTCATTACAAGATGAAGTTCGTAAACTTGATACTGATTATAGAACATACAATGGCAAGCTAAGACGTATGATGAATCAGGCTGGATACGATCCAAGAAGTGAAAAAGTCGTTACACTTAAAAAATTAGTATACAAAATAAAACAAAATAGAAAACAAGCTCGTATTAATCTTGATTCTATTGAAAGAGGATTTTTACCTAATAGAATGATGCGAGATAGTTTTTTTCCAAGAATATGGAATGTTGAATATGTTAAACAAAATAGAGAAGCTCTTGCAGAAAAATTGAGAATACATTTTCGCAACAATCCAGAATCTGTTGTGTATGATCGAGATGAAATGGTATATACCACAACTCGATTATCTACTCGAGAATCTGATATTGAAGCAAGAGTACAAAACGCAATAGATGCTATAGTTAATGAGAGTGATCCATTAGGACAAAACATTTTATCTTATGGATCTGGTGTATCTTCTCACCTCAAACACCGACAACTAGATATACCTAATGGAGATGTTGCTGATTTTATAATGACAAATCCTATTCAGGTTATGCAAACCTATACTCGCAGAACAGCGGCAAGACATGAGTTTCATGAAACATTTGGATATCATGATCCTGAAATTGTTATTGGTAAGATAATAGATAAAGAGTTAGATGCTGGCAGATCTATAAAAGAAGTAAATAGATTGCGTAGAGATTTTCTTGCGTCTTATGATCGAGTGGCGGCAACAGCAATACAGAATCCTGATACGTTAAGTATGAAAGTTGCTAATACTTTGAAAGATCTTGCAACATTAAATTATCTTGGAAGTGCTGGTTTTGCGGCATTACCTGATGCGGCAGTTACAATAATGCAAAGTGAGATGGGTCCATTATTCCGTCAGTTGTTTAGTGTCTTGAATGATAATAGAGTGCGAATGAATGCGATGGAAGCACAGCAAGCTGGTGAAGGATTAGAAACAATACTGGCTGATGTTCACATGAGAATAGTTGCAGAAGAAACTGCAAACCCTTTTGCTAATTCAAACTTTGAAAGATTGAGAAGAAAAGGACGCCATGTATTCTTTCAGTTAAATTTACTTGGCCCATTTACCAGAACATTCAAACAGTTTTCTAGTATGGCTAATAGTCATAATATTATTGAGTATTCTACAAAGTGGGCTGATGGTTCTATTACACAAAAACAAAGAGATTTTCTTGTACGTCATGGGATTGGTGAACGAGAAGCAAAGTTAATAGATTCTCAAAGAGAAGAAAATATTAAGATTGTTGATAGAGTTGCTTACGAAGATGCAAAGTTTTTACAAACACAATCTGTTCATAGACAGTTAAATGAAGCACTCAATGCAACTCCTGAATCAAGAACACCTACACAAGAAGCATATATATCGGATCTAAGCTCAAGAGATAGAGAACTAATTACTAATTTAGAGCCTGATGATTTAAGATTTGAGGATTTTGTAACACGAAAATTTCCATTTATGTTAGATACGTCTAATAGACAAGCTAGTATTTTTAATCAAGTCGAGTTGCAAAATTTTATACAAAGAAGTCAAGAAGCTGATTTTGATCCAGTAGCAGAGGGTTTACGAGTTCCATCCGATCAAGAAATAAAACGATATAAAAATGCTTTTAGTCTTGATGGTTCTCCAAGATTTATGGAAGAGGGAGCTGGTATGCAGAAAAGTGAGAAAGGCTTTTGGTATGCAAACTCTAGCACTTGGACAAATGACGAAGCTTTAACAGTATTCCGTAGAGCATTGAATATGTCTGTTAGTAATAATGTATTAATGGGAACACCAGCAGACAAACCATTAGCAACTGATGGTGTATTTTATATTCCAATGCGTATTGCAAGAATGGCTGGTATGAAAGAAGATTCTCGAGTGTCAGGATATGCTCGAATAGAACAACCATTGATGGCATTACCATTTCAGTTTTATTCTTATGCGTTTGCGGCGGCAAACAAGATTACTGGGTTGTATGCACAAGGAGCAGTTACAAATAGACTTACTGGTGTGGTTACAATGATGGGATTAGCGTATATGGGTATGCAGTTAAAGTATATGAATAATCCTTATGTATTAGAGAATATGTCACTTGAAGATAAGATTGCTCGATCTTTTGATATGTCAGGTTTGGCGGCAATCTATAGTGATATATTCTATACTTCATTACATACATCACTTGCATTGGGTGGCCCAGATATTGGAATGGGTGTTATTAGTCCAAAGTATAGACAAGAAAAAGATTATATTGACGCTGTAACCATGCCTATGGGTGCTGGAGTGGGTATTGGAACTGATTTGGTAAGAAGTGCTGGATCATTTGTTATGGGTGACTACGGCGAGGGTTCTAAAGATTTTATTAGCAATTTACCTTATATGAGGTTATGGTTTCTTAAAGACTTGGTAAATGATATGACTAGATCAATTTCTGATGGACTCGGTGCAAATAGATATGGGGGTTAATAAATGACAATATCAGTATCGAATAATACACCAAGAGTTTCTTATGCTGTAGCAGAAGGACAAACACAAACATCCTTTACAGTAAATTTCGAGTTTTTTGCAGAAGCAGATCTGAATGTTTATGTTGATGATATATTAAAAAGTTTAACTACTCATTATACAGTATCAGGTGGCAATGGTTCTACTGGTGCTGTTGCTATAAGTGTTACTGGTGCAACTGGTGGATCTACTGTAGTTATTACTAGAGATATTGCTCTTGAGAGAACAACTGATTTTCCTACTTCTGGTGCTTTCAATATTTCTTCTTTAAATACAGAACTAGATAAACTTGTAGCTATAGATGCAGATGTTGATGATACAATAAGCAGATCTATTAGATTACAAGATCAAGACGCTACAGCATCTATGGAACTTCCTCTTAAAGCATCAAGGGTAGGCACAGTATTAGGATTTAATGCAACTACTGGTGCGGCAGAAGCTGGACCAACTATTACTGCTGTGCAAAGTTTAGCTGATGTAACTACATCTATAAATCTATTAGGTACTTCTGCTGTAGTAGAAGACATGGGGTTGCTTGCTACATCAGCAGTTATAGAAGATATGGGATTGTTGGCTACATCAAGCAACATATCTGCTATGGCATTATTAGGAACAAGTGCTGTTATTACTGATATGGGATTACTTGGTACATCTGCTGTTGTAGAGGATATGGGATTTCTTGGAACATCTGCAAACGTAACAGCAATGGGTAATTTAGGAACCTCTACTGTTGTAGGTCACATGGCGGCACTCAACGCATCAGGTGTTATATCAAACATATCAACTGTAGCTACTGATATTTCAAATGTGAATACAGTTGCATCTAATGTATCAGGCATAAATGACTTTGCGGCTCGATACAGAGTAGCATCCTCCGAACCAAGCTCTTCCCTTGATGTTGGTGATTTGTTATTTGATACTACAGCTAATCAGTTGAAGGTGTATAAGTCTGGTGGCTGGGAAGCGGCAAGTGCATTTGGTAATTTATCATCAGATAGTACACCGGAACTAGGTGGTAACTTAGATGTAGTTACACATAGTATTGTATCATCAAGTGATAGAAACATAGCCATAACACCAAATGGTGCTGGTGTTGTTAGAATAGATGGTAATGTAGATATATCAACTGGTGCTATAGATTTAAAGAATGGTGGTACGCAGTCGTATATTAGATTCTATTGCGAAAGTTCTAATGCTCATTACGCACAACTACAAGCACCAGCTCACTCTGCTTTTGGCGGTAACATTACTCTTACAATGCCAGCAACAACTGGTACATTGGCTCTTACATCTCAACTTCCAACATCAGGAATATCAAGTGGCAATGTTGCTACATTTACATCTGGTGTAGCTGATGATGATTTCTTGAAAGTTAATGGTACTTCTATTGAGGGTAGGAGTGCTTCTGAGGTTGCTTCAGATATAGGAGCGGCAACAACAGATGATGCAACAGCTCTTGCTATAGCGTTGGGATAAAGGAGAAATAATATGGC
>Ga0163180_10001271_pt1 | contig 14439 bp, 11 predicted proteins | sample AtlANTMetagenome_2_FD_109647 | JGI IMG/M metagenome (GOLD analysis project Ga0163180, IMG submission 109647) | Marine eukaryotic phytoplankton communities from the Atlantic Ocean - Atlantic ANT 4 Metagenome | ecosystem: Environmental > Aquatic > Marine > Oceanic | place: North Atlantic Ocean...
AGCCTGACCCCGAGCCTGAGCCTGAGCCTGAGCCTGAGCCTGAGCCGGAGCCCGAGCCGGAGCCTGAGCCGGAGCCCGAGCCGGAGCCGGAGCCCGAGCCGGAGCCTGAGCCTGAGCCTGAACTCGAGTTGGAAATCGAGATGGAGCCTGATGAGCCGGAGCCGGAGCCGGAGCCGGAGCCGGAGCCCGAGCCGGAGCCCGAGCCCGAGCCCGAGCCTGAACCTCAGCCGAAGCGTCAGCCAGGGCCATCTCCGGATAGAACCGCAACGACATCCACCGATAGTGAAACGGTTTTGTCCACAGAGTTGCCATCCAAAACGGATGACGTTCCGCGGTGGTTAGGGGCGCGAGGAGTCACAAACACTTCGGAGCGTGAAGAAGAACTTGGGCTCGGAAAGTGGACGGAAGTATCGGCTTCAGTTCGCAATTTCACCGCTGAAATGGATTCAGCACCGGTTCGAGAACTGGAGATTGAGGAAGCGGGCCTACCTTGGATGCGCCTGGTGATGTTCGCCTGTTTTATGGCGCTTCTTGGATGGTGGTTTTTCGGCGGTTCCGCCGATGGAGAGAAACGTGTCCCTGTGGAGAAAACACCAAAGGTGGCCACGGTGACACCCGATATTCCACGTGTGACTGTCGACACCTCCCCTGCGGGAGCGCGAGTGTTTTTAGAGGGGGTGGACTACGGTTTAGCTCCAACCGCTGTTCCTGTTCCCACAGACAGCAAGGCTCACGAATTGTGCGTCGAATACAAAGGTCAACGCACTTGCCGAAGCCTCACGGGCGAAGCTCTTGCGTTTCAGGACCCGTATCGATTTGTCATCGTGGGCGAATGAGGTTCGTCCGTGGTTGACGTCCACGACGGCGTTCGAGATGCCGCTTCCGTTCTGCCGGAGACCCCCGGTGTGTACCTGTTCAAGAACAGCCGGGGACGGGTCATTTATGTGGGTAAGGCCAAGAATCTACGCGCCAGGGTCAAGCAGTACCTCATGGGCCAAGATGAGCGGATGATGGTGCCCCATCTCCTTCGCGCCGCGACGGCGCTGGACATCACGGAAGTGCGCACCGAGAAAGAGGCTTTCCTACTTGAAGACACGCTGATTAAGAAACACCGGCCCCGCTATAATGTGCAACTCCGGGACGATACAGGCTTTCTCCATTTGCGGATTGACCCTGCCTCATCATGGCCTCGGTATACCGTCACCCGAGAGATGGACCCTAAAGTGCGCCATTTTGGTCCTTATACTTCTGCCCATAAGGCGCGTTTGACTTTGGAGTTTCTTTCCAGACGATTTCCACTTCGGACCTGTACAGATGACGAACTAAAGCGTCGAAAACGACCTTGTCTACTGCACCAAATGCATCGGTGTCTCGCCCCTTGTGTCGATCTGTGCGATGACCAAGATTACCGGGCCGTAGTCCATGAGAGCATGTTGTTTCTCGAAGGCAAGAACAGAGAATTGCTGGACCGTTTGCAGACGCGCATGTCGGCTCATGCCGCTGCGGAACAATTTGAAGAGGCCGCCCGTGTCCGTGACTTGATTCAGGCCGTTGAGTCCAGTCTGGAGTCCCAGATTACGGTGGATAGGCGTGGTGGGGACCGGGACTGCTGGGCCATTGCTCGAGATGGCGTTCGGGCGAACGTGGTGCTGTTGCCATTTCGTCAAGGACGCATGCAAGAAGCACGAAGTTTTCCGGCCGATAGTGTCGTTGGAGATGACTCGGAAGTCATCAGCACTTTATTGATGGCCTGGTATAGCAGCCCCACGCGAATTCCTGATTCGGTACTGGTGGGCTGTTCTCTCTCCGATCAAAGTGTCATGGAATTGATCCTTAAAGAGAGAAAAGGACGCAGGGTCGAAATCCGTCATCCTCGGCGGGGGGACAAGTCCAAAGCACTGGATTTGGCGCAAAAAAATGCGGTGAGCGCCCTCCGTCGGGCCATGCTCAGGGATGCTCGCACCGATCAGGCTCTGGATAGACTGCAAGAAATCGCTCGGCTCCCCAGGAGACCCAGGCACATTGAGTGTTTTGATAACTCCAACATTCAGGGAACGGACCCTGTAGCCAGTCAGGTGGTATTCGTGGATGGTGTTCCCGATCGGCAACGATATCGGCGATACAAAGTGCGCAGTGTTCAAGGTCCAGACGACTATGCCACCATGAGGGAAATTCTTGAACGGCGGGTCAAACGGTCGCGCAAGCCAGATGGAAAGCCATCCGATGTCTTGCCCGACCTCATTGTGGTCGATGGAGGTAAGGGACAAGTCAGTGTCGTCAGAGCTGTTCTCGCCGATCTGGGGTGTCATGATCAAGCGGTTGTGGGGCTGGCTAAACCGCGGGTGGAACACGCTCGCGGTGAGCGTATGGCTGTGGACAAAATCGTTGTGCCCGGGTTGAAGGAACCCATCAGACTCCGCTCAGGCGACCCTGTATTGATGCTGCTTCAGTCATTAAGAGATGAGAGCCACCGAACCGCTGTTCAGTTTCACCGGAAGACGCGAAGAAAACGCCGGCTGGTGAGCGAGTTGGACGGTATCCCGGGTGTAGGGCCTGCTCGTCGTAAGGCGCTGTTGATCCGGTTTGGCAGTGTGGCCGGAGTGCGCGGCGCCACGCCAGAGGAGCTGTGCGCCGTCTCCGGAATAGGAATAGAACTGGCCCTAAGCATTCGAGACAAACTCAATAAAAACGGATGAATCTATTCGAGGTCGCTCAACTTATCGTCTGCCAACGTCGCGTTGACGGTACCGTTCTTTCGCCATTGGATGACCATCGATGTGTCGATCAGATAGCTCCGGGTATTCAAACGCTCTGACCAGACATCATGTGTCGACATGTTGGTGTCCCACAAGACGGGCGAAAAGCCGTAGGTGCTTTGAACTTCGGCGGCGCAGGCCTGGTTGCATTGGGCACCGGTGGCGTCTCTGCCGATGAAGGCAATAAACGACACATCCGAGTGGTCGGAGGCGATGCTCTGAAAATTTTGCAGCGTGTCAACCGTGGTTGCAATGTCGAGATTTGCAATCACTAAAGCAATTTTTGATCCCGCCCGGTCATGAAGAGCGAAAGGTAATCCGGTCTGATCGGTGGACACCAAATTGTATGCGGTGTCTCCTTCTCCATAGCCCGTACCCTCTATCGAAGGGGTGCCGGTATCGTCGATGTCGGCATCGGCATCGGCATCGGCATCGGCGTCGGCGTCGGCGTCGGCGTCGGCGTCGGCGTCGGCGTCGGCGTCGGCATCTCCTGTCGGTATTCCTGTATCGCCGCCGCTATCTCCCGTGTCGTCTCCGTCGGCATCGGCATCGGCATCGGCATCGGCATCGGCATCGGCATCTTCATTATTCGAGTACATGCCGGTGTCGGCTCCCTCTGTGCCTAAGCCTTCCACATCGTCACCGGAGTAGAAGCCAAATCCGCCTGAGGATTTCCCGCAGCTAGTAAATATGAACAAAAGGAAGAGCCGTTTCATGAAATCACTGTAGCATGACTGTGGCGCACTTAAAGCCGATTACGGCCAGAGTAGTGACGGGCCCATACTTAAAGGCTCGTGGGGCATATTAGAGGCGCTTCTTGGCCCTGAATTTCCCACGCCGCACAACCGTCGCACTGGTCCTGCCCATTGTGGGTAAGGCCATGGTGGCTACCTTGGTAAAGCGAGAGCATGCCCGAAGTGGGCTCGTCAGCACAGGCGCTGCGATCAATACTCCAGGCTCCGTTCAGAGTCGTCGTTCCGGACTCTGTGGCCACAGTTCCGCTCACAGTGGTGTCGTAGTCTAAGGGAAAACCGATGGCTGGATAGATGGTGTAGCTCAGATCCAGGCCCAACACGCCTTGCTCACAACGCCAATTCGAGGCCCCGCAAGTGGCGGCTGCGACTTCGATCAGCCACAGTGCGTTCGTGGTTGGGATGATTTCGATGGCGCCGTCCAAGCCGGCCAAAAGCTCATCACCCTCGAACACTCTAAAGTCCCGACCCACGATCCATGCACCTTCTGGACTGTCGAATCGTTCCAGTTCCCCGACGACGGTTCGTCCGTCGGCCAGCGCGCAATCGCCTGTCCACAACTCGTGAATGGACTCAGCGGTTTGTTCAATCACCCGGACCGATGGGCACTCGGGTAGGGCGCCGATCATTGCTCCCGGTTGTTCTACCCAAGCGACCAAGGGGTCGACATCGATGGCCGTCATCGCATTCACGACGGGCTGTGCATCAGCCTGGACAGCACGCTCGGTGTCTCCAGGAGTGCCGCAGGCGGTCAGCAATGATGTGAACAGAAAGAATCTCATATGCTCTGGAATACGGCAAAAAAGGTGCCATAGTCAAGGAAAACTGTATTTACTGAGGTCCCTCATCGGATGCTTTGGCCGCAGCTTCAGCTTTAGCAGCGCGTGCGGCATGCACGCGCTCGTACAATACGTTGGCGATATCGGTGACTTCCGCATCTTCAGATTTGGCGACGTCGAGCATCCGCCGACACCCTGGGCATGAAGTGACCGCTTTCTTTTGACCGGTTGCGGCGAGGTCGTCCCAACGGTTTCTGTTTACTTTTGCAGGGGAGTCCCAAAGGAAACCGCCCCCACCGCCCCCACAGCAGCTGGGAATATTGGGACTCTTTCCGGCGGTGTACGCCTTGACCCCACTGACCTCCAACAACTCGTCCAACATGGCGGTCTCGTCGTTATGGATGACTTTGCATGGGTGGTGCACGGCCATTTCTTCCGGCTTTTTCTCCACGATCAGTTTTCCGTCGCGGACTAATTCCGCCAAGAAGTCGACGTGCGATCGAACCGATGTGAACTCATGGCCTGCATCTGCGTATTGAGTACCGATAGAATCCTTGCAGTGAGGGCAAATGGTCAAAATGGTTCGACTGCGGTCCCCTGCCAGGCTGGTGTCGAGCTCCTCGATGCGTTCCAGCTTCCAGAAAGGCCAGTCTTCCATAAGCCCGCCACCATGGACCAGGGCTTCTCCCCAGCACGACTCCGTTTCGGGGACTCCGTACTTGACCCCGGCCGCTTCAAGCAATCGGGCAGTGGCGGTAATGATGGGTTGTAAATCGGGTGAATTGGCGCCCTGACAACCCAGCACGAATAGCACTTCATGTTGCTCGTGATCGTAGACCGGAAGTTGTTCTTTTTCCAGTAGAGCCGCCCGGGTCTCGGGTCCTTCTCCAAACAGGTTGCCCGTGCCCATAGCCGGTGCAGCACCATCTGAAATTCCGGGTACGGGATACAAGCCTTCAAAGCTCATCCGGCCTCGGATCTCAAGGCCTGCTTTTGATGGCCGGTTCCCCACCGGGCAAACGACATCGCAGGCTCTGCACTGAGTGCATGTGGCCAGGATGTCGGGTGTGATCAGTTCAGCTAGCCCTTCCGAATCGACACTTGGGTCTCGTAAGGACAACACAAAGTGATCGCGTGGCTGTAGTCCGGCTTCCGCAGACGGACAGGCATCGTTGCACCGTCCACACTCGATGCACGCGGCGGTATCGAACAGAGAATGGAAGCTGAAATCGGCGACCCCTTCTGGCATGCCCACGCGGGCATACTCTGCCTCGAATAATTCCTCGTCTTCTGGCATTTCAAAGTCGCCACCCGAAACGGGTCGATCTGATGGAAGCTCTGTCATGTGTTTGAGAACAACATTCAGAGGGGCGACCAGAAGATGGAGGTGCTTGCCCCAGGCGATGAGCGACGGAAAGGCACATAAAATCAAGTAGTGGACCCACCAATTGATTTTGGCGGCGGTCCCTTCGACACCCAGGTCGACGCCGAACGTCGGGCGCTCGAGCATATAGGTGACCATAAGTCCCGAGATAAGCCCCAGCACGAGCCCAGACTCCACCGGGTGCGTCAGGCGCTCCTTCATATAGAAATAGCGACGAATGGCCATCAGAACACAGGCCACGAAGACCAGAACAGCGATGACATCCAGGAATGGGTCGATCGGTCCCAGGTGAATGGGCTCCTTCATGTCGAGAATGCCCGTGACCACATGTGCAGCACTTTTGACGCCGAAGGAGACAAAGCCATAAAAGATGACCAGGTGAATAATCCCGGCCACGGGTCGGTTCGCGATGACGCGTGTCTGGAGGGCGACTTCCGCTATTCCGGTGATCAAGCCCGCTTTATTTACGAGTTTGATTTCCTTACGCTTGGGCCAGATGTGACCGATCCGACGGGTCCAAAGAATCCAACCAAAGCTGACGGCTCCGGCGGCTCCAGCCAAAAGAATCAGGGCGAGTTCAACCCATCGCATGCTGCCTCCCAATGACGAGAAGGGTCCCACCTATACAGGCGTCCTCACCATCGACTTCAACCCTTTATCCCACCGACCTCAAGCTGGCCTGCATTGACCCCTGCGGTGGGCTGGTTAGTTGTGTTGGCCGGAGGCGAAGTTGAGCGAAAAAAAGTGGTATCAGACCCCGAAATTTAAATGGACTGCATGGATGGCATCCATCTGGCTTGTGCTGGATCAGGTGACCAAGATCTGGGTCGTCCAGAATATTCGTTATCGGACCGAGGAGATCAAGGTCATTGATGGATTCTTTTCGCTGGTTCACGCCCAAAACAAGGGCGCGGCGATGGGAATATTGAATGACTACGAACACCGCATGCTGGTGTTTGCTGTGTTTACTCTCGTGGCGCTTGGCGTTCTTTGGCAAATGTACAGGGAGATACCCTCAACGGATCGTTTCCAAGCGACTGCATTGGGACTCATCCTGAGTGGGGCCGTCGGAAATGCGATCGACCGCATCGACAAGCAAAGCGTGACGGACTTCTTGCGCGTGTATACGGAAAACCCCACCCTTAAACCCAAATTGATTGAGTGGTTTGGTACCTATGAGTGGCCCAGCTTCAACGTGGCGGATGCGGCAATATGTGTGGGCTTAGGGATGTTCATTCTTCATTTTGCGTTCATGCAAGAGGATGAAGACGATCTGGAACCGGAGCCTCCCGAGGAACCCGTAGAGCTTTAGTCGAGACTCGCGCGCCAGGCGTCAAACATCACCAAGGTCCACAGCTGCACGGAGTAGTCGACATCGCCTTCCAGGTGAGCGTTCATTCTTTGTCGCAGCACCGCGGGTACGAACAAGTCGCTGCAACGCTCTGCCGTGGATTCGATTCGTTCTCTTAGGAAGGCCTGTCCTGGACCCCGTAGCCATCCCGCCATCAGTGTGGGTTCGGCTCTTTTGGGACGATTGAGTAGACGTTCCGGGAGCCGTCCTTGCATGGCCGCCCGCAATGGCGCTTTTGAAACATAGCCCACACCTTTGCGTTTGCATTTCTCGGGTCCTGGAATGGCGGCAGCCACGGCCATGAATTCGCTATCGAGTAATGGGAAACGGGTGTGGATTCGGTTGGCTGCGGCCATTCCGTCGGTTCGGGCAAGCACATCTTCACTGAGCCAGCCCCGTTGCCACACGTGCAGGATTTCGTTGATCGGGTCTGAGGATGCTTCTTGGTAAAAGGGATCGAGAATCGCCACGCGTATGCCGGGTCTGGCCATTGCGGGGTCTCGGAGTAAATCCACGCGCTCTTCCACCCCAAACACGCGTGAGCCTCCAATTTTTCGCTCCAGACCGAAATGGGCGGCTGGGCTTGCCAGATCAGAAAAGCCGGCCCGGCGAGCGAGACTACGACTCACGTTTCTCGCAGGGCCAGGAAGCCGGCCAAGGGCCCTTGAACGACGCAGACGATGTGCGATTTGAGGCATGGTTCGGCCGGCTAGAACTTCATCTCCTCCGGCCCCTGAAAGTAGAATTTTCACCTCTGATTGAACTTTATTGAACAGACAAAATTGGACTAAGGCTGCCGCGCTGGGCAGGGGCTGGCCCATATGTCGCGATGCATTGTCGGCGGCTTTCACGAGATCTTCATGAGAGATGGAAACCAATGTGTGCTCTGCACCGTAGGTTTTGGCGACTCGACCGGCGAAGGCCGATTCGTCCGTCTTGTCTCCCACCATCGTGACTGTATAAGTGGGGACGTGAGCGCCACTCAGAGCGGAGGCGTGATGAAGAATGGCTGCGGAGTCCAATCCGCCGGATAACAGAATTCCGAGGGGTTGTTCGGTTCTTAGACGGCGCTCCACAGACCGTCGAAGCGCGGTATCTATACGGTCGACAATGATGGGGAACTCGGGGATGGCCTCACCAGGTGTCCACCACTTGGGACTCCACCAGCGTTCCATTCTCACGCCCGAAGGGCCGATTCGAGCCACGTGTCCCGGTGGAACCGTATTGACGTCCCGCAATAAGGTGCGTGGCGCATGGGTGTAGCGGAAGCTCAGGTACTCCGCGAGATGATCAGATGCGATCTCTCGGCTGACCCAGGGCAGTCGGAGCAGCGGTTGCATCGTGCTCGAAAAGGCGACCTTTCTTCCCTTCCGTGAAAAGAAAATAGGACGAGTTCCGGCTGGATCACGCGCTAGCCATAGAACGTTTTCTCTGCGGTCCCAAATGGCGACCGTGAAGGAACCATTCAGTTCTCGGAACGCGGCAGGCCCATTTTGTGCGAAGGCCTCGAGGAGTCGTTCTCCGCCCGAATCCCCATCCCACAAAATCGCGTATCGTTCATCATCGAAAGGCGGTTTTGCCCGATTGCGATCCGATGCATAGACGCGCTGCGCCAACACCGCGGGCGGGTCGAATATCAGCGCTTTGTCGTCGGGTCCGCGATGGGCCACTCCCGTAGACAGCTGCATCACCTGATCGCGATCAGGTGGTTCGCCTTTAAAGTGAATGATTCCAGCGATGCCGCCCAAGTGGCCCCCAATTCGGTGCAGTGTAGCCTGTGGAAGCACGTTAAGGGCTATCCATGTTCTGGTCCTTACTTTTGGCTTGCAATAGTCAGCCACAAACTCCGCCCACGAAGCCAGATATTGTCGTGGTGGTTGTCGATACCTTGCGGGCCGATCATGTGGGTATTTATGGTCACGACCGTCCCACCAGTCCATTTATGGACACGTTGGCGCAAGACGGCATGTGGTTTCACCGCGCCTATGCGGCGTCGGGTTGGACGCTTCCCAGTATGACCACGTTGTTGAGCGGGCTGTATCCTCACCAACATTTAGTGGGTCGATTGGCCTTTCGTGGAACGGAGTTTGGGAAGTTGGACGACGGTGTGGTCACCTTGGCCGAAACGCTAAAGGCTCAGGGTTATGCCACGGGTGCTGTCGTCAACAACACCTTTACCGCACCGGCATTTGGGATTGATCAGGGCTTTGATCGATACGACTATCAAGGGGCAACCAACACCGAACATCGCAGCGCAGAAGATACGGTGCGAGCGGGGTTGAGTTGGCTGGATCAGACAGAAGGGCCCGGGTTTCTTTTTCTTCACTTTATGGAGCCCCATCTCAATTACGCAGCGACCGATCCGCACCTCGGGCGGTTTTCTAAGGGCAATCCAGCAGCGGCAGACGTGGACCTTGAAGCGCTCGTCGGAAAGTCCCATCGCAAGACGCCGCCCTCGATAGAGGCGCAAGAGTATGTGCGTCAACGATACGATGAGGAAATTCTCCACGTCGATGATGCGTTGCGGGCCTTGGTGGCCGCGCTCAAGGAACGCAACAGGTGGGACCGCACGATTTTGGCCATCACATCCGATCATGGCGAAGAGTTTTGGGACCATGGTGGCTTTGAGCATGGGCATACACTCATGGGTGAGCTCACTCGCGTGCCTCTCATCCTGTCGGGTGCAGTACCGAAAATAGGACGCGTGGACGCTGTTGTGGAGCACGTCGATTTGGTCGAAGGATTAGTTCAGCAGGCCGGCGCTCCATCGATTCCGAATACCCATGGGTCTGATCTGTGGGCGGTGGCCGAAGGGCGGGCCACAGACCATGACAACGTCGCTCTTTCAGAAAATATTCTCTACGGACCCCCTAAGGTCAGTATTGTCGATGCCACTGCGCGGCTTGAGTTCGCTTTTGAGACCAACAGCGGTTCGCTGTGGGCTGTGGATTCGGACGGGATTGAGCGGAAACGAGTTCAACCGGTAAACAGACAAGAAACCGGCAAACGTCTCAGCACAGCCATAAAGGCTAAGCGGGGCGGGTTGATGCCCATTGATGGTGTGGGTGGCGTCACGATCGCTGATAAAGAGATGTTCAATCAGCTCCAATCTCTGGGCTATATCGATGGTCCAGATCCGACCCCATCGCCGCCGTCAACCCCGACAGATTCGCCGGTACCGGAGAACACACCCTAAGCGTCTCTCGTGTCATGGGGTGGGTCAACGAAAGAGATACCGCATGTAGGGCCAGTCGTGGCCACAGGCGACTCGCCGCACCGCCATGTCGACGGTCGCCAACGATGGGGTGGCCGGCTCTGGAAGCGTGAATCCGAATCTGATGCGTTCTCCCGGTTTCCAGGCGCGCTTCGATGAGGCTCATGCCATCACTATGGCCGATGCGTTCAAAATGGGTGGTGGCGGTTTTACCATCAATGTCATCGCTCCATGTCCCTTGTGGGCCCGGGTCTCCGACTACTACCGCTAGATATCGCCGATCGATGGCATGGTGACGAAAGCTCGAACCGATTTGCTTGTTGGCGGCGGGATCCACAGTGAACAGAACTAAACCCGATGAGGGGGTGTCCAAGCGATGATGGAGGCCAGCGTTGGGAAATTGGGCGAGGACATATTGGTACAGGTGCGGTTGCTGGGGATTTCGAGTGCCTTGGGTGGGTAGACCGGAGGGTTTGTCCACGATCACAATGGCCTGGTCGACATACACAATCGTCAATGGTTGATCTGTCATCATGGACCCTTGACCGGGCCCGAGATCCGCCAGGCCTTCACGCTGGCATCCTGAACCGTCCAGGCCTTGATGAGTGACTTGTCTCTGCCGGTCAGCAGCACTCCAGCCGGTTCGCCGTAGCTGGTTTCCAGCACGACGTCGCCTGGCTGAACGAATGTCGCCTGTGTATTGACGCTGTAGACCTTAAAGCCATCGATGGGCTCCGATGTGATGCCTGCGATGGGTTGATACAAGCCCGCAGCTTGGTGTGTGCCGATCCATAGGGTTTCGCCACTCTCGATCAGGGCGCGGATGTCTTTGGCGGCCAGTTTCTCTGCACGGCCTTGGTCGAGCCCGAACAGCGAAGCTTCTGGCCCATAGGGCGATGCCACGTGCAACCAAAAGAAACCGAGACCGGCTAGCCAAGGTCGGTTTTTGGCCAGAACCACCACCGCAACGGCAAGCCCAGGCAGGAGGTATCGGACATGGGTATACAGATCTTCCGTGCCTCGATTAGCGAAGAAGCCGACGACTGAAAAGAACAGCAGCCATACCACCACAAATGCGGCGAGGGGCAGATGTCGCTTGAACTCAGGCAGGCCGATGAGGAGTAGAAAGCGACCTTGAGCGATGAACACGATGACCAGCACAGTGAGGACGTCCTGTAGCCACCCACTGACCCCATCCGGCAGTCTTTCAGGGGTCGCCATCCATCCGTGTAGTAGGGCCCAAAGGCCAAGTGTGAGCAGCGGTACGAGTGCAGCAATACGCCATTTTCGCTCCTCGAATGCCACCACAACGGCCGGTACGGCCAGAAGCACGCCGGGTTCCTTGCAGCCGACGGCTATCGCAGACAAGAGGGCAAATCGTCCCCAGGCGCGGTCGAGAAGTGCAATCAGTGCCCACGGAGTGAGGGCGAGCAGGGGCAGGTCCAGTTCCGGTCGCAGCAACTGGGCCATGAACGGTGGGGCAGCGAACACGGCGAATCCTGCGGCGGTGTTTCCCATCCTTCGCCCCAGAGCCACAAAGCCGGCTCCAGCGGCCATCGCCGGAACCAGGGTGGCTATTTTTACAGCCAGGAAGCTGGGCGCGGCCATGGTCCAAAGCCCGATCCACCAATACCAGAGAGGCGGGTGTGCATAGTCGGGCAGGCCGCCGCTCCATTGCGGCAGCCCCATGGCGGCCTGCCCCGAATTCAGCATGACTTCGGGAAGGTCGCCCATGGGCGATAAGGGGAAGCCAGTTTGTCCGGCCTTCAGGCCTTTAGGGACCCACCAAAATAGACTGTCTTCGACCAGTGGGGCATCCAGGTTCAATAGGACCCAGGCCGCAGCTATGGCTGCACCCAGCAATACCCATGGTCCCTGTCTACGTTCTGTCATGGATGGATGCTACCGCTTGCGAAGGGGAAGGAGGGCCTCTATCCTCCCCTGTACTTGAAAAAGGGGGGCTGAAATGATTGCGATGGTGTGTGCACTGTGGGTGTCCATGTTCACTCCGACGGCTCAGGCGGAGCCTTACCTGATGAACGACGTCGGCGGAACGCTGTCCATGCCTGCCGGTTTTGAAATGGTCCGATGGTCGGATTGGGATTTCAAAGCCAAGGGCGCCAATGGCACCATTATGTATAAGCTCTGGCTGACCCCATTCCAGCTGCCGATCACGAAGGAGTCGGGCCGCATTTTTGCTGAGGAATATGTCGAAAAGCTGGGAAAAGAGGGGGGAGGCGATGGCGTTATCAAACGCACGGAGTTGAAGACCTTGGGCGGCCGAGATGTGGTTCTGAGTGAGATCCATTTTAAGGCCAAAGGCGGAAACGGGGCTTCGGGTGTGTATCTGGGGGCGGCCTTTGCTGGTGCTGGGCAAGTGGTCCATAGTCGGGTCATTTCGTCGGTTCGAAACGCAAAAGCTGCCCGGGTGGCGTTGGAGTCGACCCTGGGGTCATTTAGCCTCAAAAAGAGCCCTTTAAAGACGCGAGAAGGGGAGGTCAGTTCGGGAGCGGGGTTTGCAGCGACGCTTCCTGATGGATGGCGTGAGCCTGTGGACCCTGAGCGGCCGGGTGTTTTGGCCATTACTTCGAAGATGTGGAAGTCTGAGTTGGGGGCGGACGACTGTTTTGTCGGGGTTCGCTTGGAAACGGTCGATGAGCCCGATGTGCTCTTTGCCTGTAAAAAGTTCTGGGATGGCAGTCCTGTGGATGCCTTTTCTTTTTCGGAGATCGAATCCGAATGGAGGGAGATCTTTTTTGGTAAGGCCGGCGCCGAACTTCCGCCGGGTGAGCAAGTCCATGTTGGCGATAGAGTCGGTGCTTTGTTTCGGCCCCGAGATGGTGCCAATCCCATTCGGCTTTTGGTCGCTCCCTACGATGGCGGCTTGATGGCGACATGGTATCGCGGAGCGACGGACGATTCTAAATCGGCAGATGCGGTGATGTTGGAGTTGGCTCCCTCAGTGAAATTTACCGGTCCTGAAGGAGGTCAGCCGCTGATTCGCCCTGACCGGTGGGTGAGCTATTATCTCAGTCATCGGCCGACCCATCCCTTTGTCCTGGCACCGATACTATTAGTCGTTGGTGGGATCGTCGTTTTGGTGCGCCGGAATCGCGGTCGAAACCCGTACGAGGATTTTGAGGACTAGACTACGTCATCTATGGGTACGCACAGGCCGTCTGTGTTGCACTCCAAGTCCGCTTCATCGACCTCTGGACAATCATCCGTTGAGAAGCAGGTGGGGACGCATACACCTGAGGTTTCCAGGCACGTGCAGGCCAGAGATTCAGGTGGGCATTTGTCTTCTGTGCAGTCCGTAGCGCTCTCGCACTCGCTTCCAGGTTCGGGTTCTCCACTGGATACAGGGACGCAGCGGTATTGTTGATCCCGCTCGTACCCATCCATGCACCCACCTTCATCATCGGGTGAGGCCTTCAGGCCCGTCGCACAAGAGATCAATACCGTCAGGAGAAGAATTAAAAACTTCATGAAACGAGCATACACGAAAGCACTGTTTTCGGCTCTTATCTAAAGACGCTTTGCTTACCCTTCGTCGGGCGGCGGTCCTTCATCGGGCGGCGGTCCATCATCGGGTGGGGGCCCGCCATCTCCCGCTTCTGGAAGGCTGAACCCTGCCAAGTCTGAGCAATAGCACGCATTGACACCGCCCTCAGCGCCTTGGGAGGGATCGAAGGAGTCGAGATTGACTCTGGCCTCGAAGCGGTCTCCGAGTTCGATGTAGGTGACGGTGACGGTGCCCGTTTCGCCATCCAATGGGAATGAGGTGCCTTCGGCTTCATCCCCCTCACCAAACCACACGAAAGCGTTGGCTTGCACATCAGGTTCGCCGTCTCCGGCTTCGATCGTACCGCCGTCTAGGGTGTCGATGGTCAGCTCACCCGGTCCATAGCTTTCCCAGTCTGCAATGATGACTTGGAAGGCCGCTCCGGTGTAGGTGCCCAGTTCGATGTCTCCGTAGATGTCGCAGGTGTTTTCGTCTTCACTGACCACCAACATCGCTTGGTCTTCGCTCGAGTCCCAGACCCAAGCGGCAGAGTTGAAGGTGACGAATCCGCCGCTGCCGGTCCAATCCGGGAGGGAGCCGAGAGCGGTGGTGCCTTCAGGTACACCATCGCTGCACGCTGCTGTGATGTCGAACTCGTCTGGGGGATCGCCGGTGTCGTCGGCGTCGGCGTCAGCGTC
>Ga0163180_10001273_pt1 | contig 14437 bp, 8 predicted proteins | sample AtlANTMetagenome_2_FD_109647 | JGI IMG/M metagenome (GOLD analysis project Ga0163180, IMG submission 109647) | Marine eukaryotic phytoplankton communities from the Atlantic Ocean - Atlantic ANT 4 Metagenome | ecosystem: Environmental > Aquatic > Marine > Oceanic | place: North Atlantic Ocean...
CATAGTGGTGATGAGTATGGTAGTTCTGCTGGTGGTGGTGCGTCGGCCGCCGAGGATGAGTATTGCCCTTCTTCATCGAGGCGCCGCGGCCGCAGAAGAGCGAAAGGATCGCTCGCGTCCTCCTGCTGCTCATGTCGTCTCGAGAGGAAAAGAGAATTTTAGTGAGGAGAAAAAGAAAAAAAAAAAAGTCATGTTTAACCCTAAACATAGGGTTCTTCTTCTTTTTTTTTGTTTTTGCTCCCTTTGAGTTGAATCGTGTTGCAAACTTGAAAAGCGCGCACAAAAAAAAAGGGCGTTTGTGTTCTCGTGGAAAGGTCTTTGGTGGAACACGCAACCTTTTGGAACGCGGCATGCATCTGTACAACGTGACTCTGCAACGGCCGGGGACGTGCCAAACGGCCATCAATGGCAATTTCTCGGGGCCGAAAGTGCAAGAAATCGTCGTGAGCAAAGGGACGGCCATCGAATTATTGAGACCGGACCAACACGGGAAATTGAAGTCGATCGCGTTTCGGGAGTGTTTTGGAATCGTGAGATCGATGTCCGCGTTTCGCTTAGCCGGGGCGAATAGAGATCACGTGGTCGTGGCTTCTGATTCGGGGAGGATCGTGGTTTTGAAATTCGATAAAGAGAAGAATCAGTTCGAGCAAGTGCACAAAGAAACGTTTGGGAAATCGGGCGTGAGGCGAGTAGTGCCGGGGCAGTTTTGCTGCATAGATCCGAAAGGGAGGGCAGTTATGTTAGCCGCGGTGGAGAAACAGAAAGTGGTGTACGTTTTGAATAGGGATTCACAGGCAAATTTGACGATTAGTAGCCCTTTAGAGGCGAATAAAGGGAAGACAATTGCGTTCGACGTGTGTGCCCTCGACAACGGATTGGAGAATCCCGGGTTCATGGCGATTGAGTTGTTTTATGGAGAAGCCGATGTGGACGATACTGGAGAAGCAGCCGCGGACGCACAGAAGATGTTGACATATTACGAATTGGATCTAGGATTGAATCACGTGGCGAGGAAATGGTCGGAACCGGTCGATAACGGCGCGAATAAGTTGATTCCAGTGCCCGGAGGAAGCGATGGGCCGGGTGGAGTTATCGTCTGTTGCGAAAACTTCTTATTGTACAGAGCAGAGAAACACGAGGAAATTCGATGCGTCATTCCGAGACGAACGAGCTTGGATAGCGAAAGAGGCGTTTTGATTGCCTCTTTCGCGTCGCACCGAAGTAAAAATGGTTTTTTCTTCATCGCGCAGAGCGAATACGGAGACTGTTATAAAGTAACGTTAGATTGGACGAATAGAAAAGTTTCCGAGTTAAAGATGAAATATTTTGATACTTTGCCTGTCTGTAGCGCGTTGTGTGTGTTGAAGACTGGATTTTTGTTTTGCGGGTCCGAGTTTGGCGCGCACGCGTTGTTTCAGTTCATTGCGCTCGGAGACGATGAAGAATCCGCAGAGTCTTCCTCGAAAACTTTAAAGAAAATTGATACAAAGAAAGGAAAGCAAAAAGACGATGGAGACGATGAGAACTTTCAACCGGTGTTCTTTAACCCGAGAAAACTGAAAAATCTCGCCTTTATCGACGAAATTGAATCGTTTTCGCCAACCATCGCGCTCGCATCAAACATCTCGCGAAAAGAAGAAACGCCTCGCTTATTAGCTCTGTGCGGCCAAGGCCCGCGCTCAACGTTTCGCGTGTTGCGTCAAGGCGTACCGCTTTCAGAAATGGCGCGCTCGCCGCTCCCTGGGAATCCAAACGGCGTTTATACCATTCGTAAAGCGAAAAGCGATACCACGGACGCGTACATTGTTGTCTCGTTTACGAATGCGACTTTGGTGTTATCCATCGGCGATACCGTCGAGGAGGTTACGAATACTGGTATTCTCGCCACGTCGTCGACGTTAGCTGTTTCCGCGTTAGGAGACGACGACGATGGATCTTTGATTCAAATTCATCCTAGCGGTGTTCGACATGTTCGTGGGAACAACAAAGGCGTAAACGAGTGGAGAGCACCGGGTAGGAAAAAAATAACGGCGTGCGCGTGTAATCGAGGCCAAGCGATTGTAGCGTTAACCGGTGGCGAACTTGTGTATTTCGAATTAGACGAAGCTGGACAACTCTTGGAGATTGAAAAGATTGAAACAAGCTCGGAGATTGTCAGCGTAGACATCCCGCCGATCCCAGATGGATCTTTGCGAGCCAAGTTTGCGGCTGTCGCTGGGTATGATTCCACCGTTCGAGTTTTATCTTTGAATCCAGGGGAAGCGCTGCGAACGGTTGGCGTCCAAGCAACTCCGGCGCCGCCGGAATCCGTCTTGCTTTTAGAGGTCAATAATAAGAACCTGAAGAATAAAAAAGCAAGCAGCAGCGCGCCGCCATCCATGTTTTTGAACGTTGGCTTATCCAATGGCGTTTTAGTTAGGTGCGAAGTCGATCGCGTTTCCGGTGCGCTTTCCGACGCACGCTCGCGCTTTGTCGGGCAAAGACCTCCGAAATTAAATTGCATCGAAGTGAACGGCGAGGCTGGATTTGTAGCTTTGTCCACGCGCCCGTGGTTGGGGTTCAACGAAGATGGTCGATTCTCAATCGTACCAGCGTGTCACGAAACTATCGACCGCGCGTGTGGCTTTGCTTCGGAACAAGTTCCAGAAGGTATTGTTGCCGTCGTGGATGGAAGTTTGCGGATTTTAGCATGCGAAAAGCTCGGCGAAGCGTTTTCGCAAAGCGTGGAAAAAGCGAGATACACGCCACGCGCCATGTCGACGCATCCAGACGACCCAGATGTCGTCGCGGTAATTGAAACTGATAGGGGTATAATTGGATTTGAAGATAGAACAGGCGAAGAGACAAGGAATGAATACGTTGTCGATGCGCCTCCGGCAAAGAAAACGAAGAAAAACGAAGAAGACGATGAATCCGACGACGAAGACGACGCGTATCAATTAGCACCCATCGAACAGTTTGGCGCGCCGAAATCGACCGCGAATGACAATAACAACTGGTCGTCCTGCGTTCGCATCGTCGATGCGGCGAACGCGGAAACCTTGTGCGTGCAAGAGATTGGAAATAACGAACGCGTTGTTTCCGTCGCGCATGCCTACTTTGCCAAAGCCGACGAACTTTTATTGGTCGTCGGTTCCGCGAAAAATTTCGTGCTACAACCTCGCGATTGCGATGGTGGTATGATTCGATGCTACAGATACAAGCGTGACGGTAAATCATCCAATGGCGAAACAACGAAAGGGAAATCTGGAGGTAACAAAGCCATCACTGGTTTAGAACTAGTCCACGAAACCCCGTGCGAAGGCGCGCCGTTTGCGTTGCGAAATTTTGAAGGCAAACTCTTGGTCGGTGTCGATGACGTTTTACGCCTGTACGATTTCGGTAAGAAGAAATTGTTGCGCAAAGCGGAGTGCACGCAAAAGTTCCCGAGTTTCATCAACGACATTCGATGCTCTGGCGACCGCTTTTACGTCACCGACGCCTGCGAATCCGCCTTCTTCGTTAAGTACGTTCGCGAAGACGACCAGGAATGTTCCATGCACATCTTCGCCGACGACGTCGCGCCGCGATACGTTACCTCCATGCTCCCCTTAGATCGCGACACGGTGGCCGTCTCGGACAAATTCGGCAACTTTGCCGCCTTGCGCCTCCCCAAAGACGTTTCGGACGAAATTGAATCGGACATCTCCGGCGGCAAACATGCTGCCTTGCAATCCTCCGCCGCCGCCGGCGCACTCAACGGCGCCAACAACAAACTCCAAGCGTGCGCGCAATTTCACGTCGGCGACGTCATCTGCTCTTTAACCAAGTGCGCTTTACAAACCGGCGGTTCCGAGGTCATCGTCTACGCTACTCTCGGCGGCGCGCTCGGCGCTTTTGTCCCCTTTGCTAGCAAAGATGAAGCCGATTTCTGCTCCCATCTCGAGATGCACTTGCGCATAGAGGCGCCGCCAATCCTTGGCAACGAGCACGGTGCCTTCCGTTCCTCCTACTTCCCAGTCAAGGCGGTCGTAGACGGCGACTTGTGCGAACAATTCGGCCGACTTGGCGCGGATGCGCAGCGACGCATAAGCGAAGAGATGGACCGCACGCCGAGCGAAATCGTCAAGAGGTTGGAACAAATTCGCGCGCGAGCTGGTTAAGGCGCGCGCGCGCACACACACGTATTTATATGCGACTATTAGCAAATATCTGTGTAAAAGAATGAGAAATACAGAGAGTTCACGAACGCGTAGAGACACGTCGTCTCGCGTTTCCATCATCCGTCGCGTACATATGTATGGGTACGTACCCAGGACCCCTTTTCTTTTCACGAGATTTTTTCTTTCAAAAAAAAAAAAAAAGGGGGGGAGTTTTGGATTGGATAAAAACGAAACCATCAGATCGATCGCGTCAAAACCCGAACGCGCGCCGTCGTCGTCGTCGTCGTCGTCGTCGTCGTTATCATCATCATCGTCATCATCCGCGCGTCCGCGTGCGTGTCGTCGTCCGTCCTCGTCTGGTACCGCCCTCTTTTTCTCTTTTCCCGATGCGGCAGCGCGTCGCCCAAGGCCTCGTTCTCGTCCTCTTTTCCTTGCACTCGTGCATCAAACCCGCGCACTCCATCGCGGGCAAATGTAGCGCGTGTAAGGCGGTCGCGACTGAGTTACAAGATGCGTTAAATAAAGAAAACAAACAGAGAAATCACATCGACATGCGAGGCCGCTTAGATTCCAAAGGACAGCGATACGGAAAATTAATCCCGTATTCAGTATCCGAACAACGATATTTGGAATTGGTCGAAGATTTTTGCGAGAAGAGCAGAGTGCCGGATTATCAGTTGAGCGCCGCCGACGCGAGTCGAAACGAAACCGAGGACTCGTGGTACAAAGCACCGCGAGGAACGGTCCGAGGCGCGCAAGCGAAAACGGAACAGAAAGAGATACAGACGTACTGCGAACGAGTGATGGAGGAAGTGGAGGAGGAATTGCAAACGTTATTATACGAGGAGAAGTTGAACGAGACGAACGTGGAGCAGTACGTGTGTTACGAGTTGTCGCCACAGTGCATCTCGAAAGCAGAATGGAAGAAGAACAAGAAGAAGGACGAAGGGATGAATAGGCACACGGGTAAATATGACACGGCGACAATGAAGGAGTTGTGAATGAGTGTACCACTCTCTGCTAGAGGGGTTTTATACCGTAATATATAGCATCGAACTAGCATCGATTAGCATGCGCAGTGTCGAGCTTTCATCAATATTTTAATGAAATATGTAATTATGAGCTTTATACTATTAATACGAGCTACTGTAACTATCATCGGAATCCGAGGAGGTATAGGAGGAACTGTACGAGGAAGAATATCTGCTGCTCTTTTTCTTCTTCTTGTCTTTCTTTCTGCTCTTCCTTTTTTTCTTCTCTTTCTTCTCGCGCTTCTTGCGTTTTCTACTACTCTTCTTTGATTCTTTCTTGTCTTCTTTTCTCTTCTTTTCTTTTTTGACTTCAGGGACGTACCCTTCTAATCCGTGACCAAACCTAGGTTTGGAATAGTCGTCCGCTCTTGGTTGGTGCTTTTGGTCGTCTTCGACATCGACGACAAAATCGTACGCATTTTTGCTTTGCTCTTTGACATCGGCTTTTTCGTGTCCCCACTGGACGATGCCGCCTGGTTGCACTTTTTCGCCCGCGTCTGCGCCGACGGGTTTCTTGTTAAATCTTCCGCCGGTGGCATCGTCTCCACCACCTACGTCTCGTCGTTCGCGAAGCTTCATGTTTTCCGGATCTAAATCTTCGCCTGATTTCTGATCAACGAGTCGAATAGACCCAGACAGTTTCATTCGATCGCGTTCACTTTCTGGCGGTTTCATTTCGATGATTTTCACGAAACACGATTCGCCGACCGACAAAACGCCTTCAATTCCCATGACCTTATCCTCGTCCGTGTCCCCTCTCGAAAATCGTAAATGTTCGCTAATTTCGGAAACGTGAACCAAAGCTGACGTTCGAGTGTTTTCTAAATTCACAAACACGCCGTACGGTTTAATTGAAGACACTTTGCCTTTGTACACACCGAATAAATCAGCCTCGAATGATGCCGACGGCGCGTTGTTAGGACTTTTATTAAATACACCTTCCTTATTCTCCGGATCCTTATCTTCCCCAGTCTCTTGATTGACAATTTTCATCGATAAACTCACCTTCCATCCTCTCGCGGGATCCTCTTCGCATTTTAAAACTTTCACAAACACTTTCGTATCTACCGGGAAAAAGTACGACAACGACTGCACTTTCGCCTCGTCGCTATCGTCTCTTTGGAAGGTAATATCGTCAGAAACTTGACTCGCGTGGACCAAACCATCCGGTAGTCTTCTCGCGTAGTATCTATCGTCGACGTCGTCGTCCTTCCCGTCGTCCTTGTCCTCCATCATCAAACGCACGAACAATCCGTACGGTTGAATCGATCGCACGACACCTTTTCGAATCTCGTGTTGTACAAATGGAGGATGTTGTTTTCTCGCTCGTTTATCCAAAGGAGATTCGTCGTATTCTTCTCGTCGATGGTCCCGTCCGCGTCCGTCGTCCTCCCCGCGGGGAGGACGACGCCCTCGCTCTCGAAGCTCGTCGTAACGACCTCTGCCTTCTCTCTCGCGATGATGATGCGCAGGCGACCACGACCGGCTGCGAGAATAACTTCTGCTTCTGCTTCGTCTTCTTCCGCGAGAAGGATGTTGCTGCCGTCGTCCTCTGTCGTCCCTTCTTCGTCGCTCCTCGATGTCTCCGTCCGAAGACATCGATCGACTTCGTCGTCGTCTGAATCGTCTTTCGACATCATCATCATCATCGGAAAAATCGGAATCGGAAGAGTCTCTTCTTCCGCGGCGTCTTCTTCTGGGAGAGGACGACGGAGACGATCGTCGCCGCCGTCGCCGATGTCGTCTCTCCTCGTCCTCGTCCTCGTCGTCCTCGCTTCGAGAAGAAGACATCACCTTTGTGAATTTTTCCCGCGCGCGCGCGCAAAAAGAGACGAAATGAATTCCCCCCCAATTTTCTTCATAAAAGAAAAAAGGAAGAGGAAAGGAGCCTTTGCTTTGTTGATCCGCACACCACAACGACGCGAAAAACGCGCGAGAAGCAGAGACGCGAGGAGAACGCGACGACGACGACGACGACATGACGACGGATACCACCTCGAAGTTCTCCTCTTCAAACAACGCGGTGCGACGCATCTCGCAAGAGATGAAGGAATTCATCGACTCGGAAGCGCACATGGACACGGACCCGAGCGCGTTTGCCACGTGGGCAGAACCTTTGGAAGACGACATATTCGAATGGCACTTCGCGTTATACGGCGCAGAAGGTACGCGCGATGCGGCTTTTTGCACCCGCACTCTTTCTTTCTCCCTCCCTTTGTTTCGTTTCTCGGAATGACTTTTTGACCTTTACGTTCTGTTGTTGTGTGAAACACGACGCGCGCTCGAGCAATCGAACTGACCATCGAACTCCTTCCCTCTCTTCCTCTCCACGAAATATCGTAACAGGTACGGCATTTGAAGGTGGCATATACCACGGACGCATTCTACTCCCGGTTGATTACCCGTTCAAACCACCGAATTTTATGCTCTTGACGCCGAACGGCCGCTTCGAGACTTTAACGAAAATCTGTTTGTCGATCACGTCGTATCACGAGGAACATTGGCAACCGAGCTGGTCGGTGAGGACCGCATTGACTGCAATTCGAGCGTTTATGGTTACACCGAGCGAAGGTGCCTTGGGGGGGATAGATTTTAGCGAAGAGCAACGGAGAGAGCTAGCGGAGAAGAGTCGAGCGAACGAGGTTAATTTTACGTTCGGGAGCGAAAAGAGAAGAGAAGTCACAAGATTGATCCACGAGAAAATGTTAGGACGCATGGGGAAGGCGAAACAAGCCGCAAAGAAAATGGCCATGGAAGCAAGGGAAAGAAAGGAAAAAGAAGCGCGGGAGAGGAGTTCTGCTCAGAATGGTGACGATAATAATGCGGAAGTGCGGACGACAACGACACAAGCAGTAGCAGAAGAAGTACCACAAAGAGCACCAGTGGTAGTATCACCACCCACTCGTGTATCATCAGCACACTTAAACCAGCAGCAGGAACAACAACAACAACATGCAGAACCGGGCGAAGACGAACATCATCAAGCACCATCCCCCACTCGTACTCCTCGAAACGCCAATGCTGCTGCAACATACCAACGCCCGCCGGCACCGGCAGACAATAACAGACGAACACAACCACCGGAAGACGACAGAACTTCCGCCATTAAACTTTTGGACTCTCTCTCCGTTTGCTTAATCGTTGCCATCGCAGCTATTCTGTTGAAACGGTGCATGTGGGTACCTCCGTTGTAACTTTAACTTATTGTACTTGTAGTGTTTTGCCTCGTCGAAATTTTTGTTCGAAAATTTGTCGGGGGTATCCAAATAAAGATAGAGCAGTCATTCGTTCCCCATAACACCTTTGCGCGTTCGAGGGGTACACGCGCAAATATTACCGCAATGACCACCCGATATTCCACGCACGCGTTCACTTCGACGTCTTCTTCTTCGTATTTATCTTCTCAAAGGCAATCTGCGCCTCTGACAAGGAGAAAATCATGTCATCCTCAGAGAGGATTAATGAACAAGTTCGCAGCCGATGAAGTAATGGAAGTTGAGACCATCAGCATCGACGGCTCGGCGAAACCGTCCGAGGCGTCCCCATTTCCGCTTTTATCGAATAAACAACCGCTATATACGCACGTGTCCCCTGGTGTCTGCGATATGCACGCCTCTGACGTCACCATTCGCGCCGCGTGGGTGGTGTTGCTGAGAAGTCAACACGCGTCGCACAGAGCAAACGCGAAACGGACGAAAGACATGTTTCACGAGGAAGATGAAAGTTTTCTTGATAGGTATCACGAATGGGAAGCGAAGTACGACGATTTTTTATCGAGAGTAGAGAGCGACTCTTATCAAGGCGGGACGTTGTTAAACGTGGTCAGCGAAAAGGAAAAGTTGCTGAGAGAATATGGGTTGCCGGATTTGTTTCGCGCAGTGAAAGCGGCAGAGAACGCCTTGTGTTCGGACGTTTTGTTTCAATCATTGAGGGATGACGTGGATAATTCTGAGGATTCTTTAAAAGCGTCGATTGAAATCGCGTTGGCCGGAAACTTGTTTGATGCTGGGGCGGCGCAGGCAGTTCAAAATGTCGTCGGAGGAACTGCGTTTAAAGGTGACTCGAATAAGTTTGCATTTAAGAATAGCGAGGATTTACAGTTTGCGTTTGAAGCTTCGAGGAGACGAGTGAGAAATAGCGAATGGTTGTGCGATGATTTGGATAAGCTGCGAGCGAACGAGTACGACCGCGTGTGCGTGTTTTGCGACAACGCTGGCGCGGACGTTTTAGGGATGACGCTGTTAGCAAGAGAATTAGCCAAGAGAACCAAAGGTGCGAAAGTCGCGTTAATCGCGAACGAATTGGCAGCTTTAAACGACGTCACTATTAACGAACTCGAAGAGTTTTACGAAGCTTGCGAACAACACGACCGGAATTGCCTACAAAAGTACCGCGAAAATGGCAAAATCGTCCTCCTCTCTTCTGGCCAATCGTCTACTTTACTCAATCTGAATACTACCGGCAAAGATGTCAACGATTGGGTCAAATGCGAAGACACTGTCAGTCGTAGCGACATGGAAGGGGGGAAACTAAGATGGCTTGTCGTTTTAGATGGTATGGGTCGCTCCTTAGAATCGAACTGGGAGTGCGGCAAGTACGTTCAACCACACGTGGACGTGTTGAACTTGGCGATGGTGAAATCCGAGATTAATGCTAATCGCTTAGGCGCGAACGTGTACGATTGCGTGTGTAAGTTGTCCAACAGCAGATAGAGATAGAAAGAAAGATGGAATATACTAGTATATATATATATATATAGTCTTAAAGTTGTTTGGTTGTTATATATGTGTCATCATTGTTGTATTGTCATTATTTATCATCGGCGCTATAAGCGGAAATTTTACTCACATCCCCTATCCACTTTTTTAGGGGAATGTCACTAATCACCAAAAAATGAGCGCGATGACGATGTCATCGTCCGCGCGTTGTCGCCTGTTCTCGCGTACCACAAATACCCCGTCGACTAGTAGCCGAACACCCGTGGACAGAGATGTGAGAATCTATGCGCAACAGCGACAAAAGAGCAAATCGAACACGAAAAAGAAAACGAAGGACAAATACGAATTCCCTGGCTCCATGCCCGCTTCGTTTCAAAAAGATGTAACGCGCGCGCTCGAACAGGCAAAAAGAGCGGAGAAAGTCTGGTCGTGCGAGATTACGGATTTTTATTCCCCACCTTTATGCGATTGGATTGAAAAAGCGGTCAAGAAGAACTTTGGGGACGCGATAGTTTGCGATAGGACGGGTGGTTATCGAGGAGCAGAGCAACAGAGGATGTTGTTGGCAAGACCTGAGAATAGCGAAGAGTTATTCGAGTTAGCGAAAAATGACGAGTTTTTCTCGAACGAAGGAGAAGATGGAGAAGGAGAGGTGGATACGAGCAACTGTGCCATCGCGTGCGTGAACATTAGCGGTATGTTTGCGTTCGATCCGGCGTCGCATCCAGACTTTTTAGGGGCGGTGTTAGGTGCAGGCGTGAAACGGGAGAAGATTGGCGATATTTTAGTGAATAGCTCTTCCGAGGGTGGAGCGAAAGTCTTGGCGACTCCTGCGATTGCAGTTTTCTTGACGAGAGCATTAGAGAGCGTACGAACGGTTAAAGTCAACGTGGATCTGTTCCCTCTGAGCGAATTGGAAGCAGGCCAAGGGGCTCAGATGCAGGAGCCTATGCGCACGTACGAAGCGTCGCTTCGGTTAGATGCTATCGCCTCGGCGGGGTTTCGGTGCGCGAGAAGTAAGATGGGGGACGATATCGTAAAAGGCAACGTTAAATTAAATTATAACGTGTGCGAAAAGAAGAACGCGACGGTCGGAGAAGGCGATATGATTAGTTGTCGAGGAAGAGGAAGAGTTGAAGTCAAAGAAATTTTAGAGCAACAAAACGATAGGTATCGAATCGAGTTGGTGCGATTCAAATAGAAAAGAGTTGTACCAAGGTATGTAGTCATTATTTATAATTTTTGTTTCATATTTCGTATTTAATTCTTTTCTTCTCCGTTCTTATGTTCTTCTTTTTCTTCTTCGTCACTGTCTCTGTTGAACAAGCCGCATGCGTACTTTTCCACGTGTCCTTTTTTAGGCGGCGGCGATGGTCTCATATCCCAAATAGCTGGCAAGGGAGGTTCCGCGTCCAGTGGGAGTTTTGTGGTCACCAAAGTAGTCATCTCCCAGCCCATATCCAAATCGAGCGTACCTGTACCTCTCATTTCATCTTGGCAATCAAGCGTTTCATGTCCTAAGAGCAGTTTCGAGCACAGCGAGCCTAAATGGCCAAGTTTCTTCGAGTATCGAATCGAGGATTGGATGGCCATCCATAATTTGTCGCGCGACATGGTTTGCGGGCATTTGATAGCCGTAGCGAGCGAGCGGACGGTGGTTGATGTCGATAAGGGCCGTACACATCCCCTCTGCGTGACAGCGTGTTTATGGTCGTCGTATAAAACGCCCTTTAAGAGTTTCTCAGACTCGGCGAATATGATTTGCAAGTTGTCGCTTTTCGTTTTGTTCGGATCTTCCCAGAAAATCACCGAATCCCACGTGCCGAAGAGCATGCGTTTGACTTCGTTCGTCTCTTTCTTTGACACGACGCCAGTGACGATATTGCGCATCGCCGGCGAAAACTCGGCATCATATTCGTGAAATTTCAGAATGGCTTCTAAACCGGTTTTTTCGCACTCAATTTTTATGTCGCCGCACAACTCGCCAATGGGTTTGCGCAAGTAAAACTCGTGCGCCTTAAGCGTCGGTAACGTGTACGTGTACACTTCCGTATCAATACTTTGCTCCGATTTTGGGCAGTTATCGCGTCTTCTCCAGCGAGATAAGTAATCCGGATGTCCACTCGCACCGTTCAACTCCACGTAACAACCTTCTCGGCAAACGTCATTTGGCGTGCTCTCTTCTCGATCCATCGGACCGGGCATTTCCATATGAATCAAAAGAGACGCGCCGTACATTTCTGCTCTCGGAATGGCTTGAATTTTTGTTGAACTTCGTATTTTTTGCCTTGAACCGTCTAGAAAATGGTCCGCGGTGCGTATATCCTTGAAGTTATACGCGTTATTTTCTTGAAAATAGACGCTTAACGGCGTCCCGTCTGGGAGAGATCGCACGAAATCCATATTTTTAGGCGTTTCGACGCATCGAACAACGTGCGAGCCGAGAGGTGGAGGCAGAGGTAGAATTCCAGTATCGCTGCGAACGGCTTTGTCTTCATCACTCGAATCGTACGCGTCGAAAGGATCGGCATGCGTAAACGTAACCTCCTCGGTTTCGCTCTTTTTCTTGATCGACTTGTCTCCCTCTGTATCGTTTTCCGAGGGTGACTTCTCGTTAAACCCAGGACCGCGCGGACGTAAAAATTCCGCAATTTGAGCAACGATCAACCGTGTCGCGAGTAAAAAACGTTTCACTGATTCTTCTTCGCCGTCGAAGTGTAAATCACTCTCCACCATCATCGATGAGCCTTCAGCAGAGGCGTTCTCGTTATCTCCATCATCGCACACAATATTACCCTCGTCATCGTATGTCGTTACCTCTCGATTTTGAAACACCGAATCTCTTCTTAAACACTCACTCAACTTCAATCCAATATTCACCGCAGAATCCGCGTTAGCCACATCCGATCTCAAATTCGCTGTCTTCGGCACCACGTTTTCATCGAGGCGCATAAATTTCCCGTTCAAATTCGTATGCATTCTTCGTTGCCCCGAGCGGGTCTGCTTTTTCGCCGCCTGCCTCATTTCGTGCTCTTGTAACTTTTGATGCGACTGGAGTCGATGCACTTTCGCGCGCAACCGTTCCGCGGCAACTTTAAACTTCAAAAAGTGTTCATCTTTCTCATCGTGTAGCTGCGGTTTGATGAATTTTTCGACATCTACTGAAGTTGGTGTAAAAAATTGCGAGTGTAGCGCCGAAAACGCGGCGTCGACTTTTACGTCCACATCTTCGATGCGATGTTCGAGTCGATTTGAACTCATAATCGCTCGTTCTTCGTCGTCCAGGAACTCGAACGCACCCAAATCCAAACAGTCATCGTCGTCGTCGTCATCTTCCGAAGACGACGACGACGAAGCGGCTTTTTTCTTGTTCGAGAAAAAATTCTTCTTCTTCTTCTTCTTCTTCTTCTTCGATGTCGTCGATTGTTCTCGCGACTGTTGAAGAGGCGGAACGAGGACGTCCACGTCGTCATCGTTTGCCTCGTCGGAGGACGAGGAGGAGTCCGTCACGCACTCTTTGACGTCACCATCCATGATTCGTTGTGGGGATGACTTTTCGTACTTTCTCGTATTTTTTAATAATTGTTCTCACGAGAACCTCGGATTTTCTCGAAAAATGCGAGGCGTGTTCATACGAGGAGTAGGCGGTCGTAGTAATAATAGTGATAGATTTAAACATATGGTACACTTTTTAAGACACCCCTCCGCTGGGTCGTTTACCTTGACTCACCGCCCTCGCAATGCGGCAATCGAGTTCCGCTGGTTGCTCTGCCGGCACGGTTAAATCGCACCCGTTCTCGAGCAAATCTCTCGCGCTACTCATCGCATCCTCGGGGAGCTGCGCCAATATTTCGTCGATTTGTCTATCAATCAACCCAAAATATTCCGCCGGCGCTTTAAAATTCACCGCCACTCTCGCGTTGTTCGCTTTCAGTTGCGTCTCCAACTCTTGAATCGACTGTTTCAACGCCTCCACTTCGTACGGATCTAACCCATACGTCTCTAACATCGTCGGCAATGCTCGAGTCATCGGTCCGGATACCCTCGTCGCACATTTCACGTTCAGTTGCGACAAATCGCAGTTATATACAGGGGCGTCGCACGTTTTACGAAAGTCTTCGTTTTGGTCCGCAATGTCTCTTAACGCTAATTTCACAGCAAGCACCACAGCCACAGCTCTCGAGGGGTCTTCTATCGGAACGTCTAAACCAGAGTTAAACATCGCGCGTGCCACCATATCGTTCGGCCGAACGGTACCAGCCGTCGAGCACAACAACACCGCGTTGGTCATAAATAACGCCTCTCTTCTCGTTCTCTTCTTCTCTTTCCTTTCTTCCTTCTCCTCCCGCGCGGCATCGTCGCCCTCCGTTCCCGACGATGACAACAAAGACGTCGACGCCGTTAAATTTTTTCTCGCCGTCGTCGTTCGTCTCGCGAAGTTCTTCCCACCGACGCGCGTTCCTCGCTCTCTCCTCGCGTTGACCGCCGCGGCTCCTCGCGTCGCCGAAGATGGAGCACCTCTCGAGGCAAACATGACGACGCAAGA
>Ga0163180_10001274_pt1 | contig 14429 bp, 19 predicted proteins | sample AtlANTMetagenome_2_FD_109647 | JGI IMG/M metagenome (GOLD analysis project Ga0163180, IMG submission 109647) | Marine eukaryotic phytoplankton communities from the Atlantic Ocean - Atlantic ANT 4 Metagenome | ecosystem: Environmental > Aquatic > Marine > Oceanic | place: North Atlantic Ocean...
CCCTTGTCGTTTTGCGCTGCGCCCAATCGGAGGAACTCATCATGCCGAAGGCGGCCAAGGCCCGCACCAAGCGGACCAAGATCGCCGCCGCCTATCGGCGCGGCGAAAAGGGCAAGCTCGACCGCCACTGGCGCGGCTTCTTTCTCGACCATCTGGCCGAGACGTCCAACGTGACCGCCGCCGCTGACTTTGCCGGAGTGAACCCCGCCCGCGCCTACAAGGTGCGCCGCGAGGATGCTGCATTCGCGCGCAAATGGTATGCCGCGCTGCTTGAAGGATATGAGCATCTCGAACTCGAAACGCTGCGGCGCCTGCGCGAAGGCGTGCCCGCCGACGGGCCCAAATTCGACATCGCCAATGCGCTGCGCCTGCTGACGCTGCACCGCGAGACGGTGGCGCGCGAGCGGACCCAGCTCGAAAATTCGGACGAGGCCAGCGTGCTCGCCTCGCTCAACGCCAAGCTGGAAGCCATGCGCCAGAACGAAATGGCGTTGCAGGCGGCGCTGGCCGAGGACGAAACCGATCCGGTTGACCCCGCCGATGCTGGGTGACGGGTTCCTCGACTGGCTGCGCAAACAGGACGACCGGACCAAGACCGGGCTGATCGCGCAGCTGGAGGAGCGCGAACGTGCGCTGATCCGGCACGACTGGCCGCTCTGGCGGCGCGAGGCGCAGTCCCCGCCGCGCGGCGCCTGGAATTGCTGGGTGATCTGCGCCGGGCGCGGCTTCGGCAAGACCCGCACCGGGGCCGAATGGGTGCGCGAATCCGCCATCCTCGATCCCGATGCGCGGATCGCGCTGGTTGCCGCCTCGCTTGGCGAAGCGCGCAGCGTGATGGTTGAAGGCGAAAGCGGGGTGCTGGCGATCTGTCCGCCGAACTACCGGCCGTTCTACGAGCCCTCGCTCAAGCGGCTGACCTGGCCGAACGGGGCGATGGCCTTTCTCTATTCGGCCGCCGAGCCCGAAAGCCTGCGCGGCCCGCAGCACAGCCATGCCTGGTGCGACGAGATCGGCAAATGGCCGGGGGTATCGGGCAAGGCCGAAGCGGCATGGGACAATCTGGCGATGGGGCTGCGGCTGGGGCTGCACCCCAAGGTGGTCGCCACCACCACCCCGCGCGCCACCGCTCTGGTACGGCGGCTGGTGGGCGAGGAAACCCGCGGGTTGGCGCATATCAGCCGCGGGACGACCTATGAAAACGCCGCCAATCTGCCGCCGCGTTTCGTCGCCACGATCCGTGAGCGATATGGCCAAACCGCGCTCGGGCGGCAGGAGCTCGATGGCGTGCTACTCGAGGAGATCGAGGGCGCGCTGTGGACGCGGTCGCTGCTGGAGAGCTGCCGGCACGAAGGGTCGACCGATCCGCTTCGCCGTGTGGTGGTCGGGGTCGATCCGCCCGCCAGCGACCGCGGCGACGAATGCGGCATTGTGGTCTGCGCACTTGGCGCAAGCGGCATCGCGCAAGTGCTGGCGGATTGCTCGGTCGCGAAGGCCAGCCCCGAACGCTGGGCGCGCGCGGTGGCCGAAGCCGCACGCGGTTGGAATGCCGACCGCGTGGTGGCCGAGGCCAACCAGGGCGGCCAGATGGTCGCCAGCGTGCTGCGCGCCGCCGATATCGCGCTACCGCTCAAGCTGGTCCACGCCTCCAGAGGCAAAGTTGCGCGCGCCGAACCCGTCGCCGCGCTCTACGAAGCGGGCCGCGTGCGCCATGCCGGGATGTTCGCGGAGCTCGAGGACCAGCTCTGCGGGTTGGTTGCCGGTGGACCGTACGAAGGACCCGGCAGGTCGCCTGACCGCGCCTATGCGCTGGTGTGGGCGCTGAGCGAATTGATGCTGGGTCGGCGTCAGGAGCCGCGGGTTTGGCAGATATGAGAAGCAGCACTCGCCCGGATCAAGTCCGGGCCGACGAGTGACGGGATGGGTACCCCCTCGCCGTCGCCCCGGACCTGACCCGGGGCTGGTGCTTCTCATCGTCAAAGAATGACGTCGTAGAGGTCGTCCCAACACGGATTCGCCTTTTCGATCAGGGCGAATTTCCATTCCCGGCGCCAGCGCTTCAGGCGCTTTTCATGCGCGATGCAGTCATCGATCGTGTCGCCGCGTTCGGCCCAGACCAGACGCGTCAGACCGCGCCGCGAGCAATAATCGGAACCTGTTCCTTCACGGTGCTGGGTGACGCGCGCGGCGAGTGAACTCGTCACGCCGACATAGAGTGCGCCGCGATAGCGGTTGGCCATGATGTAAACCCAGCCGCCAAGTCTTCCGCGATCCATGTAGCCATTCAAGAAGGCAGCACCGGCCCGGGTCAAGCCCGGGCCGACGAATAGAAGAACAGGTTCCTGAGTTGCCGTCGCCCCGGACCCGGATCCGGGGCTGGTGCTCGACTTAAAAAACCTAATCCGGAGACTTCCATGTCATTCCTCACCAGTCTCGTCTCCGCCTTCAAGGGTGGGGGCGGATCGCGCGTGCCTGTTGCGCGCGGCTTCGTCAGCCCCTGGGCGTCCAGCTTCGACGGCGGGCCGCTGCAGCGCGCGCCCTTCGATTACAATCGCGAGGTGGCCGAGGCCTATCTTGCCAATCCGGTCGCGCAGCGATCCGTGCGGATCGTCGCCGAGGGGGTCGGCAGTGCGCCGGTCGCCTGCGATGATGCGCGGCTGGCGAAACTGCTTGCCAAATCCTGCGGGTCGCAGCCGCTGCTCGAAGTGCTCGCCGCGCAGCTGGCGCTGCATGGCAATGCCTATGTCCAGCTGATCCGCGATGGCGCGGGCGTGCCGGTCGAGCTGTATCCGCTACGGCCCGAACGCGTGCAGGTGGTCGCGGGCGAGGATGGCTGGCCGACCGCCTATCGCTATGTGCTCGCCGATCGCACGCTGACGATCGCGCTGGAGGACGAGCACGGCTGGCCCAACATCATCCACCTGCGCGGCTTCCACCCGACCGACGACCATTATGGCGCGGGCTGTCTGGCCGCTGCCGCCCCCGCGGTGGCGGTGCACAATGCGGCGAGCGAATGGAACCGCGCGCTGCTCGCCAATGCGGCGCGGCCCAGCGGCGCGCTGGTCTATGCCGGCGAGGACGGCGGCGCGCTGAGCGCCGAACAGTTCGAGCGGCTCAAGGCCGAATTGCAGGCGGCCTTCCAGGGGCATGGCAATGCGGGGCGGCCGATGCTGCTCGAGGGCGGGCTCGACTGGAAGGCGATGAGCCTCAGCCCCGCCGATATGGATTTCGCCACGCTGAAGGCGGCGGCCGCGCGCGACATCGCGCTGGCCTTTGGCGTACCGCCGATGCTGCTCGGCCTGCCGGGCGACAACACCTATGCCAATTACCGCGAGGCCAATCGCGCGCTGTGGCGCCTCACGCTGCTGCCGCTGGCGGGCAAGATCCTGGCCGGGCTGCACGCCGGGCTGACCGACTGGTTCGCCGAGGCACCGCAGATCGATGTCGACCGCGTCCCCGCGCTGGCCGAGGACCGCGAGAAGCTGTGGGCGCAGGTCAGCAGCGCCGATTTCCTGAGCGACGCGGAGAAACGCGCAATGCTCGGCCTGTCCCCAATGGAGATGTCCGCATGACCAGGGAAGACATGCTCGCGCGGCTGATCGCGCAGGCCCGCACCGAGGGGGGCGAGCTGATCACCCTGCGCGCGGTGGTCGAGGAAGCGAGCGAGCTGGGCGCGAGCCGCGTGCTCGACCGGCTCGGCCTCGCCGACCCCAGCGCGCAGGACGACCTGGACGAATTGCGCGAACTGCTCTCGGCCTGGCGCGATGCCAAGGCGAGCGCGTGGAAGGCGGCCATCGAGTGGCTGGTGCGCGGGGTGCTCGCGCTGCTGCTGGTCGGCATCGCGGTCCGGCTTGGCGCCGCGGACATGCTCTCGTGAGCCTGCGCATCGCGGGCTATGCCGCGCTGTTCGACCTACCCGATGGCGCGCGCGACACGATCCGCCGCGGTGCCTTCACGCGCACCCTCGATGAGCGCGATGACCCCTACCCGCTCTATTGGCAGCACCGCAGCGACCAGCGCATCGGCTGGGTCGAGACCGCGGCAGAGGATGCGCGCGGACTGCGGATCATCGCCCGGATCGACCAGCCGCAGGGCCGCGCCGCCACGCTGCTGCGAACGCATGCGGTGAGCGGACTCAGCTTCGGGTACCGTGCGCGCCGCTTTCGCCAGACGCCGGGTGGCCGCGAGCTGGCCGAGATCGACCTGTTCGAAGTCAGCGTGGTCACGCACCCGCTGCAGCCGCAGGCGAGGATCCACCTCACCGCCTGACCAGCCCCGACGCTCAAGCCCACACCCCTCGCCGCCTTCCGGGCGGCTTTTTTGTGCCCTGAAGAAAGAGGACCCTTCTATGGAAACGACCACCCCCACCGATCCCGCCGAAGCCAGCTTCGATATCGTCGCGCGACAGGACAAGACCGAGGCCGAGGTCGCCTCGGTGCGCAGCGATGTCGACGAGGTGAAAGCGCGCGTCGACAAGATCGGCCGCGCCGCGGCGCGCCCGGCGATCGGCTCCACCGATGAGCCCGCACCCGAGGTGAAAGGCTTTGTCGATGGCTATCTGCGGCGCGGAGCGACCACCGAGATCAAATCGCTCACGACCGGCGTCCCCGCCGACGGCGGCTATGCCGTGCCGCGCCAGATCGACGCAGCGATCGCCCGCGAACTGACCGCGATCAGCCCGATCCGCGCCATTGCGCAGGTCGTGCAGACGGGCAGCGCGCTATCGCAAGCTGGTGACCACCGGCGGCACCGCCAGCGGCTGGGTCAGCGAAACCGCCGCACGGCCCGAAACCGACACGCCCGAATTCGTCGAGATCGCGCCGCCGACGGGCGAACTCTATGCCAACCCGGCGGCCAGCCAGGCGATGCTCGACGATGCCGGCTTCGACCTCGAGAACTGGCTCGCCAGCGAAATCGCGCTGGAATTCGCCCGCGCCGAGGGGGCCGCCTTCATCGGCGGTTCGGGCACCAACCAGCCCCGGGGCTTCCTTGCCGCCCCCACCGCGACCACGGCGGATGGTGCGCGTGCCTTCGGGACGCTGCAATATCTGGGCTCGGGCGCACCCGACGGGCTGGGCAGCGCGGCGGATACGCGGCTGATCGACCTGGTCCATACGCTCAAGGCGGGCCACCGGCAGGGGGCGAGCTTCGTGATGAATTCGGCGACGCTGGCCGAAGTGCGCAAGCTCAAGACCTCCGACGGCGCCTTCGTCTGGCAGCCGGGGCTGGCCGCGGGCCAGCCCGACCGCCTGCTCGGCTATCCGGTGGTCGAGGCCGAAGACATGCCCGACATCGGCGCGGGCACTTTCCCGATCGCCTTCGGCAATTTCCGCCACGGCTATCTGATCGCCGAACGCAGCGCGACGCAGGTGCTGCGCGATCCCTTCACCAACAAGCCCTTCGTCCACTTCTACGCCACCAAGCGCGTCGGCGGCCAGGTGCTCGATGGCAATGCGATCAAGCTGCTGAAGATCGAAGACTAGCAGCTGGCAGGCGGGGCTTCCCCCTGGCCCCGCCTGCCTTTCGTTTCCCCCAAGGCTTCCGCCCGACGCCAGAGAAGGACCCCCCATGCCGACAGACCCGTCCGGCCAGCCGCTGGCCGAGCTCAAGCAGTGGCTGGCGATCAGCACCGCGGGCGAGGATGCGCTGCTGCTCCGCCTGCTCGAAAGCGCGTGGCAAGTGTGCATCCAGTTCACCGGCAGCGAGGCGGCGGATTGGGCCGAGCTCGACCCCGCGCTGCGCCATGGCATCGTGCGCTTCGCCGCGCATCAATATCGCGAGCGGGACGAAGGCCCTGCAGAGCGGTTGCCAAGCGCGATCGCCGCGCTGTGGCGCCCCTATCGCATGGTGCGGCTGTGAGCTTCGCCGCGCTGGCGCAGCGCCTGACCGAACGCGCCGCCCTGCTCGCCGCGGCCCACGCCGAAGCGCGTCTCCATGCCCGCCGCGGCATTGGCGGCCAATGGCACCGCGCGCATCTGCTGTGGCCGCTGTTCGGCCGGGGAGAGCGCTAGATGGAAATCGCCTTTCGCGCCGCGCTCGTCGCCTGGCTCCGCGCCGATCCCCTCCTTGCCGACATGCTCAATTCGATCGAGGAGGACGGCCCGGTCGCCGCCAGCCCGCCGCATCTCGCGCTGGTCGCCAGCGCCACCACCGACTGGTCGACCAAGACCGCGCGGGGCCGCGAAATCCGCCTCGCGCTCGAGCTGGTCGGACGCAGCGACGATCCCGCGCAGACCGCGGCCCTCGCGCTGCGGGTAGAACAGCGCATCGCCACGCTCGCCCCGCAGCAGGGGGGGTACCGGATCGTCGTCACCCAGTTCCTGCGCAGCCGCGTCGAACGCCGCCGCCGCGCCTTGCGCGCGGTGCTGCTCGAATATCGCTTCTCGCTTCTCGAAACGGAGTAACCCGACATGACCGCCCAAAAAGGTGCCGCCTTCCTCCTCAAGATCGGCGATGGCAATTCGCCCATCGCCTATGAAACCGTCGCCGGCCTGCGGACCACGCAGATGACCGTCAATGGCGATACGGTGGTGGTGACGCACAAGCAGAGCGGCGGCTGGCGTGACCTGCTGTCGGGCGCGGGAACGCGCTCGGTCTCGGTCTCGGCCTCGGGCATCTTCCTCGGATCCGATGCCGAGGGCAGCGTACGCGGCCATGCGCTTGCAGGCACGCTCGCCAATTACGAGCTGAGCTTCGAGGACGGCGCCAAGATGCGGGGCCAGTTTCTTGTCCAGCGGCTCGACTATGCCGGGGATTTCAATGGCGAGCGGACCTATGCGCTGCAGCTCGAAAGCTCGGGCGAGGTGGTCCCCGCATGAGCAATCCGGTTCGCGGCGAAGCCACGCTGACCATCGCCGGCGAGGCGCATTTGCTGCGCCCGAGCTTCGACGCGCTGGTGCGCGCCGAGGAGGAGCTGGGTTCGCTGTTCGCACTGGTCGACCGCGCGGGCGAAGGGCAGCTGCGGCTGGCCGAGATCGCCGGCCTGTTCTGGCATTGCCTTGCCGATCGCGGCGAGCTGACCCGCGCCGAAGTGGGGCAGGCAGTACTCGACCGGGGCCTCGCCGCTTCGGCCGCGCCGCTGCGCGCGCTCCTCGGCGAAATCCTCAAGGGGTCGGGATGAGCACGACATTCGCAGCGCAGGCCGTCCGGCTGGCAGCGCTGGCGGCGGCGCATATGCGCTGGACGCCGCCGGTGTTCTGGGCCGCGACGCCCTCCGAACTCGCCGCCAGCCTTGCCCCACCCCTTTCCGCCGACACCCCGCCCACGCGCGCCGAAATCGCGGCGCTGATCGAACGAGATGCCCATGGATGACGAAATCGACGAGCTGATCGTCGCAGTGCGCGCCGATACGCAGGGTTTTGCCGCCGACATGCGCGCGATGCGCAGCGAGTTCGACACCACTGTGCTGGGCGGGTTCGAACGCGCGGGCAAGGTACTCGAACGCGGGCTGCTTTCGGCAATCCGCCAAGGCAGTCTTGGCTTCGACGACCTGCAACGCGTCGCCGCCGGCGTGCTCGACCAGATCGCGGCGCAGGCGCTCCGCCTCGGGCTCGATTCGCTGTTCGGCGGAAGCGGCGGCGGCGACGGACTTGGCAATCTGGTCGGCGGGGCGCTGGGCGCCTTGTTCGGCCTGCCCGGCCGCGCCACCGGCGGGCTGGTCGCGCCCGAGCGGCCCTATCTCGTCGGCGAACGCGGCCCCGAACTGTTCGTCCCGACCAGCGCCGGCCGGGTGGAAGCCAGCGTTCCACACGGCCAGGCCCGGCCCGACGTTCGCGTCGCGATCAACCTGGCCGCCCCGCGTGGCACTGCCGCCCCCGTCGCGCTCCAGCGCTCCTCGCGCCAGGTCGCGAGCGCGGTGCGGCGCGCGCTCTCGGTCTAGGAGACCCGCCATGTCATTCTGGCTTGCCCGCGACCGCAAGGGGCAGCATTCCGACTATATCCAGCGCTTCGACCCGCGCTTCTGGACGATCAATTTCCCGCGCCCGATGATGGCCAGCGTGGTCACCACCGCGCCCGATGCGCTGCGCGTGGATTGCACATTCTTCCACGAAGGCGAACTGGCGGGATTGATCTGGGAGAGCGAAGACCGGCTCGACCACCCGCTGCTCGGCTATGAAACGCAGCGCGACTACGCCCACTGCGTACTGCGCTTTCGCTGGCGCAGCGGCGGGGTCCTGGCGCTCGACGTGCCGCATGGGCCGACGCTGACGATCGAAGGCCGCGATGCCGCAGGTCAGACACGCGCCTGGTATGTCCGCCTGTGGAACTATGCCAGCGGCACACCGAGCGATGCGCAGATCGAGCTGCCCTTTTCCGCGCTGCAATCGGGCTATGGCCTGCCCGGCGAGGCAGTTCATCCCGCCGATATCGACCGCATGTTCATCAGCCTTGTCCCGCAAGGCTATATCGAGGGCAGCGAGGCGGTGCTTTCCGCACCGATCGATGGCTGGGCGGAGCTGACCGCGCTCTCCTGCGAGGGAGAGAATGCCTCGCTCGAAATCGGCGATGTCCTGATCCCTGCGCATGGCGAGCAGATCGCCACCGCCTATGATGACAGCTTCAACCAGACGCCCGCGCGCCTGCTGCGCAATATCGAGGGCCTCGGCTATCGCGGGCGGATCGTCCACTATGTCGGGATGAGCCATTATTTCCGGCTCGAGCCGCTGGGCGGCGCGCATTACGTCAGCCTTGCCGGCGGTGTGCTCAACGCCCCTTGCGAGGCTTGGCACCGCGCCTATGCCGCCGCCGCGCGCGAGCACGGTTTCGACCTGATCTGGTCGCTATCCTACGAATTGTTCGATGCGCATTGCTGGAACGACTGGAAGCAGCGCGCGCCCGATGGATCGCCAGCCCTGACCGGCTGGGTGCCGTCTTCGACACTGCTGTCGCCCGCGCATGGCGGCGCGATGGCCTATCTGCAGCAGGTCGCGCGCGCCTTCGTCACCATCGCGCAGGACGCGGCATTGCCGGTGCTGTTCCAGATCGGCGAGCCATGGTGGTGGACCGTTCCCGCGACCGGTGCCCCCTGTCTCTACGACGCCAGCGCGAAGGCTGCGCTGGGGGGCGACCCGGTGACGATCGTGTTCTTGCGCGGCCCGCTCGACCCGGCGCAGGTCGCGCTGCTCGATGCGGCGGGACAAGTGCTGGCGGATTCGACGCTGGCACTGGCCGATGCGGTGCGCGACGCGGCGGACGGGCAGGCCGAGATTCTGCTGCTGACCTTCACGCCGACCGTCCTCGATCCGGCCACCCCCGAGGCCTGGCGCGCCAATATGCCCACCGGCTGGCGATACCCCGCCTTCGACCGCCTGCAGCTGGAAGATTACGACTGGCTGACCGCAGGTGCCGAGGCAGCGCGGCGCCAGGCGCATGCCTTTGTCGACCGGCACCTGGCCTATCCGGCTGCCGCGACCGACTATTTCTCAGGTTTCGTGCTCGCTCCCGAAGATAGCGAGGAGTTCTGGTCGCTGATCGACCATGCGCTCGATGAAGCGCGGGCACGCGGTGTGTCGCAGCGCTTCGTCTGGGCGCTGCCGCAGGTCGCGCGCGATGGTTACACCCGCCTGCCTCCCGGAGATGACGAGATGATCCCCTTCGACGATGTCGCCTATCCCCTTGCACTTGGCCGCGATGCCGCGGCGAGCCCCGAGTTTTCGACCTCGGTCGCAGTGACCGCATCGGGCTATGAGCATCGCAATGCGTTGTGGTCCGATGCGCGCATGCGGTACGATGTCGGCCCCGGTATCCGCTCCGAGGCAGAGCTAGGCACGCTGATCGCCTTCTTCCGCGCGCGCTACGGCCCGGCGCGCGGGTTCCGGCTCCGCGATCCGTTCGATTTCAGCTCGAACGCGATGACCGGCATACCGGCGGCGACCGACCAATTGCTCGGCACTGGCGATGGCGCGGCCAGCCGCTTCCGCCTGGTCAAACATTACGGTGCGCAGCAACGCTCGATCACGCGCCCCGAAGACGGCAGCATCCGCGTCGCGGTCGAGGGTGTCGAAACCGCCGACTGGACCCTGGAGCACGGGGGCTGGATCGTCTTCGACACCGCCCCGCCCGATGGCGCAGCGATTACCGCCGGTTTCCTGTTCGATGTGCCGGTGCGCTTTGCCGAGGACCGGCTGGATGTCAGCGGCCTCTCCTTCGCCGCGGGAGAAGCGCCTTCGGTCCCGCTGATCGAAGTGCGCGAGGCCGCATGAACAGGATATTCTTCGCCAATGAGCTCGAAACCGCCGCGACCTGGTGGCGCGTCTATCGCCGCGACGGGGTGACGCTGGGTTTTACCGCGCATGATCGCGATCTGTGGTTTGGCGGCATCCGCCACCGCGCCGCGCCGGGCATGCTGCCCTCCGCCATCCGCCGCACCGCCGGGTTCGAGGACGATCCCGGCGATGTCGCCGGCGCGCTCAGCCATGCTTCGGTACGCGCGGAGGATCTTGCCAGCGGGCGCTTCGACGGCGCGCGCGTGGAAAGCGGGATCGTCGATTGGGAAACCTGCGCGAGCGCCACGCTCTACGTCGGCTCGATCGCGAGCGTGAGGCGCGAAGGCGCGGGTTTCAAGGCCGAGCTCGTCTCGGCCAAGGCGCGGTTGGCCGGGGATACGATCCCCCTCTCGAGCCCCTCGTGCCGGGCGCATTTCTGCGGGCCCGGCTGCGGCCTCAACCCGGTTGCCTTCGAAACTCGCGTACGGGTTGTCGCGGGCGATGCCGATACCAATTCGCTGCGCGTCGATCTGGCGGAGACGTGGCCCTATCGATACGGCGAACTGCGCTGGCTCGACGGACCCGCGACCGGTCTTTCGGCCCAGATTATCGACGCGGTGGGCGACACGCTAACGCTTGCCGAGCGCATCGAGCCGGAGCTGCCTGTGGGCCTGCGCGTCCGGCTGCGCGAGGGCTGCGACCGGACCATCGCCACCTGCACATCGCGTTTCGGCAATGCGGTCAACTTCCGCGGCGAACCCTTCCTCCCCGGCAATGACATGCTCGCGCAATATCCGGTCGCGCGGTGAGCGCGCGTGGCGACGAACTTGCCAACGCCGCCCAGGCGCTGGCGGGAGCACCGTTCCGGCTACACGGGCGCGAGCCTGTGACGGGTCTCGATTGCCTCGGTCTTGTCGGGCGGGCGCTGGAAGATTGCGGGTGGAGCGTGCGCTATCCGCAAGGTTACCGGCTTCGCAACACCGATATCGCGCCGTGGCTGGGCTTCGCCGCGCGCAATGGCCTGCGCAGTTGTGCCGGCCCCGTCCGGCGCGGCGATGTCCTGCTGATGCAGCCCGGACCCGCGCAGCATCACCTGCTGATCGCGCTCGGCGACACGCGCTTCGTCCATGCGCATGCCGGGCTGCGGCGCGTCGTCATCCAGCATTTCCCATACCCTCGACCGCCGCTGGCGCAGTGGCGGCTCGATCCCGACCCGGAGCAGATATGGCAACGCTAGTACTCGGAGCGATCGGCACGCTGGTCGGCGGACCGCTGGGCGGTGCGATCGGCGCCACGCTCGGCCGCGGGCTCGATAGCATGATCATCGGCTCGCCAAGCCGCGAAGGCCCGCGCCTGAAAGAGCTCGCCGTCAGCACCTCGAGCTACGGCCAGCCGATCCCCGCGCTCTACGGCAAGGTGCGTGCGCCCGGCACGATCATCTGGGCGACCGATCTCGAGGAACAGCACGAAAGCAGCGGGGGCGGCAAGGGCAAGCCGAAGACAACGACCTACAGCTATTCGATTTCGCTCGCCGTGGCGCTATCGAGCCGTCCGATCGACCGGATCGGGCGGATCTGGGCCGATGGCAATTTGCTGCGCGGTCGTGGCGGCGACCTCAAGACCGGCGGCACGCTGCGCGCCTATACCGGACATGGAGACCAAGTGCCCGATCCGCTGATGGCCGCGGATATCGGCCCGCAATGCCCCGCCCATCGCGGCTGTGCCTATGTCGTGTTCGAAGATCTCGCGCTCGAGGATTTCGGCAACCGCATCCCCGCGCTCAGCTTCGAAGTTTTTGCGGGCACCGCCGCGCATTTGGTCACCGAAATCGCCGGGCGGCAGGGCATGGAGAGCCGGCAGGCGGCCTTTCCCGCGCTTGAGGGCTTCGTGCACGAGGGCGGCACTCCGGCTGCGGTGTTGACGCTGGTCGACCGGCTGAACCCGCTCTCAGCGGTCTCGCGCAGCGAGCAGTTCAGCCTCGACGGGCTCGCGACGCCGGTCGGCGAAATTCCGACACTGCCGCCGGCAATCGCATGGGAGGAAGGCGACTTCGGGCAGGAGGACGGGACTGCGCTGGCGCGCAGCTCGGCAGAGGGAAACAGGCTGACGGCCTTGCGCTATTACGATCCCTCGCGCGATTACCAGCCCGGGCTGCAGCGCGCGGATGGGACGGCGACGGGAGCAGCCCGCGCGGTGCTGGAGTTCCCCGGCACCTTCTCGGCAACCAATGCCCGGTCGCTGCTGGCGCAGGCTGCAAGCCGCGAACAACAGCGCGGCGAGACGCTCGCCTGGCGGATGAGCGCAATCGATCCGGCGCTGGGCCCGGGAAGCATCGTGCGCGCTCCGGGCCTGTCCGGACTGTGGCAGATCATCGGGTGGGAATGGCGTGAGCGCGGGGTCGAGCTCGAGCTGGTTCGCTATGTCCTCCCGAACGGCGCCAACCGCACGGCCGATGCCGGGACGGCTTGGACGCCTCGCGACCGGATTGCAGTTGGCGCCAGCCTGCGCGTGTTCGAACTTCCGTGGGATGGTAACGGGGCGAGCGGGTCGATCCAGCGGTTCGCCGCGGTTGGGGCGCCGACCGGGCGCTGGTCCGGCGCCGCGCTGTATGAGCTGGCGGGCAACGCGCTCGTCCCGCTGACGGAGAGCGGCCCCGTCCGCGCCGTGAGCGGAAGCTTGCTCGTATCACTTGGCGCCAGCCCCGGGTTGCGGTTCGAGGGCTCAGCATCGATACAGGTCGCGCTGGAAGATCACGAGGCCGAACTCGAACCTGCCACGCCCAACGCTATCGCGCGCGGCGCCAACCGCCTGCTGGTAGGGAGCGAGATCGTCCAGTTCGCGCAAGCCCAACCTGTGGGCGAAGGCGTCTGGGAGCTTACCGGATTGCTGCGCGGCCGCGGCGGTACCGAGATCGAGGCGCTGGCGGGGCATGTGCCCGGCACGCTGGTCACGCTGCTCGACGATCGTCTGGTCGAACTGCCTGCCACGCTCGCCCTGGGCGAATGGAGCGAACTGGCCGCAATCGGATCCGCTGATCCCGATCCGGTGGTCGCGCCGCTCGAGAACGGGGGCAGGACCCGGCGTCCCCTGTTTCCGGTCCAACCACGAGTGCATGCGACGCCGGAAGGTGGCGTGATCCTCACCTGGACTCGCCGTGCGCGCGGCGGCTGGAGCTGGCTCGACGAAGTCGAGCAACCGCTCGTCGAACAGGCGGAAGGCTATGAGGTGGGGCTTGGCGATCCGGACAAGCCGCACCGGGTCTGGGCGAGCCCTGCGCCGCATCTGCAGCTGGCGCCCGCAGAGATCGCCGCGCTTGCCGCGCTCCATCCCGGACAGTCATTGTGGGTCCGGCAAAAGGGCAGCTTCGCGCTCTCGGCCCCGCTCCATCTCACCCCCATTCCCGCATCCAGCTGACAGGATATTGCGATGACCGAGCCCGTTGCCTTCGACACCACGACTCCGCGCCAGGCGCTCCCCATGTTGGTGGCGGGGCAGGCGCAGAAAGAATTTTTCGTCAACGAAGCTTTCGCGCGGATCGATGCACTGCTCCATCCGGTCGTCGAGGGTGTGGCCAGCACACCACCGGCCTCCCCCGCGCCTGGAGAGAGCTGGGTAGTCGCCGATCCGGCCAGCGACGAATGGGCAGGACATGCACATGCCTTGGCCAGCTGGGACGGCGCACAATGGACCTTTTGCGCCCCTTCCGAGGGCATGCAGGTCCTCGACCGCAAGCTCGGTGCGCGCCGGGTCTTTCTTGGATCATGGCAGGTTCCGACGCGGCCCACCCAACCGATGGGCGGGACCGTAATAGACACCGAGGCACGCGCAGCGGTCACCGCCATTATCGACATGCTTGCAACACTTGGGGCTATTCCGCCAGAATGACGGGAACCGCAGGCCCTCACTGTCGTTCGGCTGTCACGGAAGGGGTCCACACGACGGAACTCGTTCTCATCGTGCGGGAAAAGCGGTATTATTACCACAGTTCCCGGCGATTGTTTGCTTGCCACCTTTGGGGTAGAAAGTTAGATATGTTCCACTCGGTGGCTCCAATTCGCAAAAAGGGGAAACTATAATGCGGAAATTCGTCATAGGAATGGCGATGGCCTCTACGGCCCTTGCATCGCCTGCCCTGGCAAAAGACGACAGCTGGTATATCGGCGCCGAATTCGGCTCGATGCTTGTCGAAGATGCCGATTTCGACATCAATGATACGGCCGAAGCGCA
>Ga0163180_10001276_pt1 | contig 14417 bp, 28 predicted proteins | sample AtlANTMetagenome_2_FD_109647 | JGI IMG/M metagenome (GOLD analysis project Ga0163180, IMG submission 109647) | Marine eukaryotic phytoplankton communities from the Atlantic Ocean - Atlantic ANT 4 Metagenome | ecosystem: Environmental > Aquatic > Marine > Oceanic | place: North Atlantic Ocean...
CAAGGGGGCAACTGGCTAGATCTGCAGAAGTAGCTTCCATGTTGAAAGACATGATATCAGACGACAGCGATCTCGAAGAATGGGTAGAGTCAAAGATTACGAAAGCGACTGACTACCTCACCACGATCCTTGACTATATGAAGGGCAAGCAGGGCTCTTAAATCCCCAACCTGCACAGATCTTCATTGAGCTCTTGGATTAAGAGCTGATGCTCGACAGTCCACCCATAGTGCTTCAAGCCTAAGTGGTCAGGATCCCCGTCAGTTCCCTTGATTGCCCAGATGCTAGCGTGTACTAGTTCGTGGATCAGCGAAGTTTCACAAAGCAGTTCATGTGTAGACACTTTGACCCATATCATCCCAGCCGTTCGTGTCAACCCTGAAAATGATGCGTTGTGGATAAGCGTCCCATCTACTGAGTATCCGGACCCCCCTCTATCTTCGCTGCTAAACTCGATCAATATGGCGTCGAGGTTCGTGTTGACCCTATCTGATATACCAAACCTCTCTGCCCACTCGAGCTGGAAAAGGGCAATTGCGATGGACACTTTCTCAGCTGGATAGAGCTCACAATCACTCACTATTTCCCATGCACTATTGAGCCCTGGTATCTGTATCATTTGTGGAAATTTTTTTATTGGGTCACACCTTCTGTAGGATGGGACGTCCTTTGGCTTTGCAGACCATGTCGTTGCGCAGCTTACGAACATCAATGACATTAGAGTGATTATTATTATTCTTAGCTTCATAATATTAGGTATGCGCGTGTAAATCGAACGGAATGGTGGTATAATATAAACAACAAAGGAGATCTCTATGTCAGCCAATCTAGGCTATGCCTGTATCAACACAACACTTCAAAAGCAGTCAAAAATTATGTGCAACAGAGGTATGATCAAACGCACATGGCTCGCTAAAGGCTTGCCTTATGCTAGTCAATTGGCACTATCAAATGTCAAAGCGCTGCAAGAGGTAGTAAAGTGGAACGCTGATAATGACATCAACGTATATCGCATTACATCATGCCTATTCCCATGGATGTCAGAGTACGAAATCACTTCGCTTCCTGACTATGCAGAAATTGCTGCTAGCCTTTCGAGGACCGGCAGTATTGCAAGGCGCCTTGGCCAGCGGCTGTCGTTTCATCCAGGCCAGTTTTGCGTTCTTGCTAGTCCCAACGAGTCAACAGTGCTTAAGTCATTACGCGAGCTAGACCAGACTGCGCAAATCATGGACATGCTCGGTATGCCAAAGTCACCTCGTGCTAAAATCAACATCCATGTCGGTGGTGCATACGGCGAACATGACAAGGCACTAGCACGATTTTGCAAAAGCTTCGAGCGTCTTACACACTCTGCACAATCTAGGCTTACTGTGGAGAACGATGACAAGCCTAATCTTTATTCTACTAAAATGCTTTACGAAGGTGTACACAAGCAGGTTGGTATTCCCATTGTGTTCGATTCGCATCATTTCGAAATCGGCCCACAAGATCAAGACTATCACGATGCGTACTACCTTGCTCGAAGCACATGGCCAGCCGGCATTCGCCAGCAGTGCCATCACAGCAACAGTCGCCGGCGATACGAGGACCCAAAAGCAAACAAGATGGCACACAGCACATGGTTCTACACACCGTTCGAGACATATGGCAACCCAACTGACGTCGTCCTCGAGTGCAAGGCCAAAGAGCTAGCTGTGATCAAGTATCGCAAAGACTTTCAGGGTGTGCCTGAAGAGAAGAAGCAAGCAGTTGCATGAGTGAAAAGAGAAATGACGTTAAACGACACAAAGCCCGGTGACCTTCTTAGGATCAAGTGGGGAGATGACTGGTATGAATTAGGCATGATTGTCGAACGAAAAGAAGAGAAGGCGAAACACATTGTGAATCGAGGAGGGTATGTTACTACAATCAAAGTGCTCCTTAGCGATGGCAGGTGCGAGTCATTTCCAGTCATTCCCATGTGGGAAAACAAGTTTGAGGTGATTAATGATTGAGCATCTATCGAACTGCCATGGCGAGTGGAATGCGCTTCTTGCTCTTATTGGAAGTGTTCCATTTATTGGAGTTTGGTTCCGCGCAAAGTTGCAAAACATGAGAAAAAGAGGAAGCAGTGAAAGTCGGTGATCTAGTCAGGGCGATCTGTCCGTCACAAGTGGAAGAAGAAGAAAACTGGAAGGGCTTAGTGATTGGGTATACCGATGGAGATCCAGTTGTTTATTGGAATGACAAGTTTCCGGCCGAGATAGAGTACGCTGATCAGCTGGAGGTGCTACAATATAGAGCGGGGGACTGTAAGTGAAAGTAGGTGATGTCATCAGTGTAGATTACATATCGAGCCAAGGTAATCACTGGAACTGGGTTGGCATGCTGATGGGTATATACGGCCATAAGCTCGAGTTCATGATTGATGGTAAGTTTGATGTTTGGAGAATGTCTGACCTCGAATTGATAAAAGAGAGTGGTGGCCTTACAGTGCTGGAGGATAAATGAAAGTTCTAATTAGTGCATGTGTGTGGGGTGACAACGTTAGATGGAACGGTACCAACCGCATGTACTACGACCTGCATGTGTGGGCAGAAGCAAATGGTATAGAGCTCGTCCCAGTCTGTCCTGAAGATGAATTGTTTGGCACACCCAGAAAGCCGATTAGGCTAGAGCAGGTCGGAGATGAAGGTGTCGTCGGCTGGATGGGTGGAAAGGACGTATATCGTAACCTTGTGGATAAAGCATTTGAAATAACCGACAGACATTCAGACGCTGTTGGATTTATAGGAATTGCAGGATCTCCATCTTGTGGAATATCTGTCGGTGTGAAGAACCGCGGTTCAACCATGAAGGCTCCGATGCATATGCAGTCTAGGTTTCCAACGACAGAGGTTAACTCGTTAAGAACAGAAACCAATCGAAAGTTATTTTTAGAGAGAGTAAAGAAGTATGAAAGTCGGTGATTTAGTAAAACACAACCCAGCAAAGTCAACACATCCCTCTATGAAAAAGCTGTACAACGACTGGGGGCATGAAAGAGATTTTAATGTAGGCTTGATTGTCGACACCAAGGTCAAAACGAACTGTGGCTTCGATGACAAGGAAAAGAGATTTTTTGCAATTTCGACGGCAGGTAAGAAACCTGCTTGGTATGAAACATCAGAACTGGAGGCTATCAATGAACATCAATCCTAATAAGCTTAGGGTCGGGGACATGGTCAAGCACATGTACAAATCCGACGTATATCCGAGGGGAACAATTCTATCTTTCGATCCCTCGATGGGAACAGCAATGGTACAGTGGGGGAATGGCGACATTTTGACATGCCCTATTGAAGACCTTGAATCGCTAGGGTGGAACCTTTACGGAGGTTCGGACGAGGTTTGATTAAGAAGACGTATGCGCCAAACTGTACAGTACTGATGATGGGTGATCTGGTTCAGCTGTATGGCATTGACGTAAAGGGAGAGCATGGTCCAATCTACACCGGAATCTACATCGGGTGGGACCATTCTGATGATGGTTGGATTGTTAAGACCGACCATGGGCTTGAGGTGTTTCCGACGGGGTGGTGGATATGCAAGAAGGTATCGATATGAGATTGAGAGATGTGTTGATCATAGCAGCGTTAACAGCTGTGATATTCGTGGTATGCTACGCAATGACCTCCACCGTTGTGGGCTGGATGACAGACGCTGCCGGCGCATATGACCTACTCTACTAGACAGCACGAGCGCGGATAATACTAGAAATTGCTAAGATAGTAAGGGTAACTAGTCAAGCGTCTTCAATATAGAGTGCAACCGCGACCTTGCATCCTTGAGGTCTACGTTCTTACACCCGATATCATCTATCAGTAACTCTACTTGGGCCATTGCACGTTGACGCTTCTTCAGTAGGTCATTGACCCAATCGTACGCTGCCTCTATCCCCTCAACTGCGAGGTCCCAATCTACCTTGTCAGGGCTCTGCTCCCTGCTCTTCTTTATTTTGGTCCGGTAGTTGGGTGTCTTCTTAGCCATCAGCCAAGGAACCTCATATTGGCCAGCATCTTTCTGTGTAGTTCATTACTGTGCTGTAGGTCTTCAATCACCCTGACTAGGGACAGCTTCATTGCTTTGTTCTCTTTTACTAGCTCTGATATCTGTGCTTTGAGATCGCTGATTTCTTGAAGTAATTCGTCTCTGTTTTCCATAAAAATAAGTATACTCCCAATCTGCAGTCCAGTTTTATTGTAGCGAGAGATAGCCTGTGGCTAAAGATCCATAGACTGCCCTAATTTCTTCCGCCACTAGCACATACACAAAATCCGAGCTTTGTATTCCCATCTCTCAAGGACCAAAACTCGGCAATAAAAAAAACTGCTCTGGACTTTACCATACCACGCGGCGGACGTACAGGTTCCGCATACACACGTGCCCATGCTCCGCTAGGGCTACGCGCTCTGTTACTCTGTTACGGTGGTGCTCGTGGGCTCATGCTCATTCAATCCTTTTTCCTTATAGTACAATTATACACCATGTGGTTCCGTTTTTACACGGGTCACTCGCACTTTTTTGCGCTCGGCAGATGGGGGAGTAGTGAGACCGTAACAGCCCTTGTTACTCATGAGGGTAAATTTTTTAAAAAAAAACTTGAACACACGGCTCTCTAAGGATATGATATTATTAGGCTTTTTAGTCTTCTCTCATGAGGGCAGCGCACAGCGTGATCAGATCAGGGAGCGCTGAGACAAATTAATTCTCATGAGCGTGTACAAAGGCATGCTGCAGTGTATATTTTAATTAAGGAAACACGAGCGTGGGAGTTTTAGAGATGGGTAGTTAATTCTAGATTTTGCTTAAGCGTCCGACCCCTTCGCATGCGCCGGTCGTTTCCTTTTGAAAACCGGCGGGGGAACGAGCTATTATAATATGACAAGGTGGACGCGGGATCGCAGCGAGTCGCGTTAGTAACCCAAACGTAAGTGTTTAGCCGGCTCTCAGAAATGGGAGCCGGTTTTTTTTTAGAGTTCGTGCAAATTCCTGACCCATATGGTATAATATTTACATAAGGAAGGAAAAGGAATGGCAAAGAAAAAGCCCAACAAGACGCTCCGCGACGCCAAGAACGAACTGGCACGTCGCGCTTATGAGGACGGCGACACAACTCTCGAAGAGTTGCGGCAAAAGCGCCTTGAGCGTGGAGCAGCGAAGAAAGAAGCTAAGATTGGGCTCGAGGCAGCGAAGAATGCATATCGCGGTGGGCGGAAGACCCTGCAGTGGACTCCGGCTGGGCGTGAGATTGTCAAGCATATGCGATCAAAGAAGACTGACTACGGTCGAGGGTACTACGTTGGTGAGGGCGACATCTGTAAGGTGCGTAAGTTCATCAGTCGTTATGACACGTTTAGCGGGTACGGAACCCAAGATATTCCAGTCGGTGCGATCGTGATCATCACCAGCGCTCCTTACAACCCGTACGGAGACGGACTACGAATCGACGTGCTGCACAACGGCGAGTCAGTTCAGGGTGTGAAGCTCGCAAAGCTCGTACAAATTAAAGAAGATGCAGATTAATTTGCAAAACTCGTGCAAATCTACCCTACTTATGGTATAATATAAACATAAAGAGGATGGGGAATGGACCTCCTCCCTCAAACTTCGAAAACCAGGAGAAAAAATGGATATCAAGACTTTCAAGACCGTTGCCGGCAAGCTCCCCGCGGAGATGGCCATCCTCATGCGAGGCCCAACGGGCGTTGGTAAGTCGTTCCTCGGCAAGGCTATCGCGGACGAGAAGGAACTTCCCTTCATCGATGTTCGCCTCTCGGTCATGTCTGAGGGTGATGTTGCTGGTTACCCCGACATCGAGGGCATGAAGGAAACTGGAGTCATGACTTTCTGCATGCCTTCCTGGTTTGTTCGCGCTACTCGCGAACCGGTTGTCCTCATGCTGGACGAGATGAACCGCGCACTTCCCGGTGTACAGCAGGCAGCGTTCCAGTTGATCCTGGACCGCGAGCTTGGTAACGACAAGAATGGTAACCCTTACCGCCTCCACCCGGAGACGCGGATTGTTGCCGCTGTTAACCACGGCGCTGAGTACGACGTTAACGACATGGACCCGGCACTTCTCCGGCGCTTCTGGGTTGTCGACCTCGACCCGACCACCGGCGACTGGATCGAGTGGGCCGGTGAGAATGGCATCGACAAGGTGACCATCGACTTCATCCGTCAGAACCCCGCTCACCTTCGAGTGGACGTTGGCGCTGTCGAGCCCGGTACGGTCGCACCGAACCCGGCTAGCTGGCACCGGTTGGATACCGCGTTGGCTCACATGGGCTACGGACCTACTGAGGTCTCCGGTTCTACTCCCGCCGGCTTCTACGCCATCGCGGCTGGCTTCGTCGGAACGGAAGCGGCTATCGCCTTCACCGACTTCGTCAAGAACTACGAGAAGGTCATCTCTGCTGATGACGTCCTCACTGGTCGGGTTACCGATGGCTCTGACCTCGAGGCCTCCACGGCCGCTGGTCTCATCGACAAGCTCGCTGACCACTGCAAGGAAAACGAGTGGAAGATGGCACAGGCCAAGAACGTCGCGGCCTTCGCTGAAAGCCTGACTGGCGAGTTGCTGGTCCAGTGCTGGAACAAGATGTCCTCGACCCAGAACCTCCCTAACATCCAGAAGCTTCACAAGCTGATCGGACAGAAGGTGGTTAAGCTGGTCCAGGCTTCTCGAAACGCCAACTAAAAAGTGTAATAATATTAAGGACTTAGAGTAATGACGCACAACGATAGCTACGGATGGAGAGTTTTTTGGGGATACCTATTCCTCTTCTTCCTCGGTGGGTTCGGGGTGCATCGCTTCTATCTTGGTCGCACCACATCAGGAATCGTATACGCATGTACAATGGGGCTGTGTGGCTTAGGGATCTTATTTGATTTCTTTGCCATGCCCTTTTTGTGCGCAGATCCTGTATAGTTTCGTGCAAATTTGCCCCACATGTTGTATAATATAAATGTTGGTGGGGAAGGAAACCACCCTCATTGGAGTTGACATGGCAGACAAAGGAACGAATAACGACCTCGCACCCGTCAGGAACGTAACTGACGAGGAGGCCGCGAAGTTCGAGCTGGACCCCCATCTCATCAAGCTGATGTGGGATGAGCCCTTCTTCGCAAAGATTATTCGTACGGTCACCAAGGTCAAGACCGACAAGATTCCTACGGCCGGAGTGCTCGCTAAGGACGGCGATATCAAGATGTGGTGGAACCCCAAGTTCCTTGCCGGCCTCACCGCCGACCAGGTCAAGGGGCTTCTCAAGCACGAGTGTTACCACCTGGTGTTCGAACACACCACCACCCGGCGGATGACCCCGCACATCATTCACAACTACGCCACTGACCTGGCTATCAACTCGATGATCCCCGAGGATGAGCTTCCGGAAGGTGGCCTCATTCCCGGTAAGGCTTTCAAGGAGCTTACCGCGGAGGACAAGGAGAAGATGGGACCGGAGGCTGTTGCCCGGTACGAACGAGTTTCGGCTAAGATTGAAAGCTTTGAGAAGGGATGGGCCAGTGAGGTCTACTTCGCCAAGCTGATGGAAGACCCCGAGATTGCGGAGGATATCCAGGAAGGCAACAAGGGCCAGAAGGGAGAACCCGGCGACGGTGATGGTCCCGGAATGCCCGGTGGAATGGATGACCACGATGGCTGGGACGAAATGTCCGATGAGGAACGTGAGCTCGTCAAGGGCAAGGTCAAGCAGGCACTAGAAGATGCTGTCAAGGAGTGTGATGCTAGCGGACAGTGGGGTTCAGTCTCCGGCCAGATGCGCGCCACCCTCAGGGAGATGGTTGCTAACGACATCAACTGGAAGGCGGTTCTTAAGAACTTTTGCGGAATGCTTCGCCGGTCCAATCGTCAGGCTAACGTCCGACGCATCAACCGCAAGTACACCGGCATCCACCCCGGAATGCAGAAGGGGTACACCTCTTCCATTGCGGTATACATCGACCAGTCCGGTTCGGTGGACAATGCGAGTCTAGAGATGCTGTTCGCAAACCTCCGGTCGCTGGCTAAGCAGACTGAGTTCGTGGTATACCACTTCGACACCGAGGTTGATGAGTCTAGTGAGACGGTATGGCGCAAGGGCAAGACCCCTCCTGCACACCGCACCCGGTATGGTGGTACCTGCTTCAAGGCACCTACCAAGCATGCCAACAAGAACAAGCATCGTTTCGATGGCTACCTTATCCTCACCGATGGTGAGGCTTACGATCCCGGACCCTCAAAGGTCAAGCGCGGTTGGGTTATTATCCCAGGGCGAGAGCTTATGTTCACTCCTGCCAAGCGAGACGTGGTGATTAAAATGAAGGATGAAAAAAAGGCAGCATAAAGTTGCAATATTCGTGCAAATTTGCCCCACATGTTGTATAATATATACATAAGGAAGGGGGGAATGGTTCCCCTCCCCTTGAGTCCCTAACCAGGAAAGAGAAAGAAATGAAGCTCAACGTAAGAAACGATATCGACTTTGGTGTTAACATCCTAGACCTCGAGGTGCCTAAGCAACTTCGAAATAAGGTCAAGTCCGGAGTTGATTATATCGATTGCGCTTTGGGCGGTGAGGGGTTCACCCCTTCTGCTGTCACCTTCTTCACCGGTGAGCCCGGGTCTGGTAAGACCACGATGATGCTCGGCCTGGCTAACAGCCTCACGAAGAAGGGTGCTACGGTAGTCTTCAACACCGCAGAGGAAAGCCTCTTCCAGGTGAAGCTGGTGGTTGAACGCCTCAAGCTCCGTAACGGCTTCGCGGTCGGTCAGGAGACACATGTTCCCACGCTGCTTAAGAAGTGTGATGCCCTCCGGGCCAAGAACCCGGGTAAGCCATTCTTCCTCATCGTCGACAGCCTCCAGTGCATGGACGACGGAAAGTACAATGATGGTCACACCAACAGCAAGTCTGCTGAACGTGCCCTGGGGATGATTACAGATTACTGCAAGGAGCACTACGTTAACGCAGTGGTCATCGGCCAGGTCAACAAGGGTGGTCAGATGGCTGGTACTAACAAGCTTAAGCACATGGTTGACGCTATGATGCACCTCGGGGTTGAGCGCAAGGACGCTGACCTGGAAGGTTGCCGGGTCCTTCAAACCACGAAGAACCGGTTCGGTGGCTGCGGTCACACCTTCTTCCTCGCCTTGGATGGCAAGGGGTTCACCGAGGTGGCACGAGTCAGCGCTGCCTAACAAACAATTTCCTCCCGGACCATGGGTCCACGGGGGAGAAGGTCATGGTCCGGGCTTCCTGGTTAACCTTCTCCCCCATTCCTTTACGCTGGGCTCGACGCCGGATAAAAATAGAAACAACCAAGATAGGAGATACCATGACACAGAATAGAGTATGGACAGCAATCCTGATTAACTGGCAAGGTCACGAAACCAGGGTAGTATCAGTTGACGCGCCCTACGATACCTCAGGACTAAAGGACTATATTGAAGCCAAGTACCCAGGTCAGTGCTTGATTGCAGCAGTACCGGGCAACCATGCCGGTCATGCTCAGGCCTATCCGCTCACGTATACTGGACTGACGTCAGCACCCTCAGCACAGACAGCAATGCAGCAGATGGACCTGTTTGACACTGGCTATCTCAAGCAGCAAAAATAAATCCCAGCCTCGTGTAAAATGGCATGGGATGTGGTATAATAATAATGAAAGTGGCAAGGAGGCACCGACAGTGTGACCAGACAGCAAAATAGGCCCCACAAGGGGCCGGTAGAGAAGGCCCCTAAACAGCCCCGACAAGGGCCCCTTCGAAGGCCCCATTTTAGCCCCTCTCGGGCCCCCTTTTTAGGCCCCTTCGAGAGCTGCTTTTGGCCCCCTTTTTAGGCCCCTTGCAAACTATGTGGAGCCGCCCGGGAAGGCGGTGGTTTGGTCCGCGCTCTTTTTTTTCTCGAGTCATTTTGAAAAGCGGTACCGCAATTAAGAGAGATTTTTTCACACACACAGGAGAAGACATGACTGATCAGCAGTACAAAGAACGAATCGCAAAAGCAATTGCACATTATAAGAGCATGGAACAATTCGGTAGTTCGATGATCCATGAAGTTAAGTGGCAATATGCAGATATGGCTAAGGGAGGAAATGGCGGAGACCTTGGCTTCGAAGAACGCGGCGAAACCACGTGCCGTGGTATCAACTACCCAGGATACCCCGATAGCTTCTTTCAGGAAGTTTGTGATCTAATGATGTGGGATCGTTGAACGATTCCGGGGCGGTATTAAAAACCGAAAAAGCCCAGATCCGCTCGAGACAACTCGAGACATTCTTGATTCGAAACGGCAGAAAGCTATTAAGGAGTACAATGAACGTTATGCTACTAACAGAAAAGAAGAGACGCGCCAAAAAGGGTAGCAATCTCAGGTTCATCGCAGACTATATGTTTGCAAATCCAGGATGTACTTCCACAGAGGTGCGTAGGGCACTGTGCTCCCACCGAGGCAAGGCATATAACCGCGGGATGTACAGTGACTATTTCAGCAGTAGCTGGCACAAGCCCAAGTGCTACCACTACCCAAACCGATATTGGACTAAGCTAGATAGTGGTGGCTGGATCCTAACCCTCCAAGGCCTTCGTCTAGTTGGCCATGGTAACTAACCAATAAACACAAAGGATGCATTAGATGATGACTAAGAAGCACCCAAACACCAACCAAGAAGACCGCGTAATTCTCAGGGCTACGCTTGACCGGTCTGGAGCCTATCACATCAAATTCCATCAGAGCACATGGTGGGTCGTCGGACATGGCGTGGCAACTGACTGTGGTGAAGACTATTCGACAGCCAAGCGTGTACTCGAGGGTATGACGGAATACGCGACGGTATATGCGCCAACTGAACGCGATCTAGATTTAAACGCTTTTGGCCAGGGACTAGCCGACATTTAACAAGCAGTACAATCTACCCACGCAATATTAGGCGGCACACCCCACCCGGGCGTGCTGCTTTTTTATGTGACAAGCTGCTTTAACTTGCTCGATCCTATTTATCATTGTACGAACACACGTATAATGGAGCACAATGTCGCTATGCCGGGATCTGGTGGAACAAAATCAAATAACACTGCTAGCATCGATATATCCGTCGGAACTCTGGTCAAGCTGCAGACCGGCTTAAGGTTTATTGGGGAGCACACCGGTGATCATCAACTGTCCACCGAACAGATAGGGATAGTGCTTGAAATCCATGATGCACCGGCCGGCATTGGTGCCATGGCTGGAGAGTCAGCCATGATCCAGTGGGCGGACGGAACGGTCAAGTTATATAGCATTAAACTATTGGAACGTGTGATACCATGATTGGGTTGTCCAGGTAGCCACCCCAAGTGTCCTGCATCATTTTCAATACACGCGCGTAATGTTGTATATAGTATATGTGGCGCCGTTCGCGACATGATGATTATGGGTCGGTGTTAAATATTCAATCGTCATAAGGACAAAGCGGTCACCGATGCATATTTATCTACGTGAACTAACTGACTTGGGGATTGGTACCTTGGCTCGATACTCTACATACACAAACCAGAGCCGCTTGATCCGGAAGGAGATGGGACTCCATCAACTGGAGGATGGTAGCGGTGATGTTCGGAACCCCAATATCAAAAACGCTCGAGCCGCTCAAACGATGTGCAATTCAATCATGGCCGCCGCCGACAGGGAATATACTACATGAAAATCACAAAGAACCAATTAAAGAGAATCATTAAAGAAGAGAAAGCCAGGCTCCAGGAAAGATCGCCTGCTGCCGCCGGCATGGCTGCTGCTCGACACGAAGGTGTTGTAGATTATGGATTCTTAGCGGAGAGGATTGACGAATCCGCACGTGCGCTGGAACAACTATTAATGGATTCAGAAAACGCATTGATATTAAATGACCAAAAGAGCCTCGCAGATGATCTTGAAAAATTAGTAGAATCCGCATTTCAGATGGCCGTAACGTTCGATGCTCTTGCAGGAGGACAATAAGTGAAAATCTCAAAGAACCGCCTACTTCAGATTATCAGGGAAGAAGCAAAATCAACAGAAAAGTATGACGATGATCCTGCCCTTAAGGGTGATCAAGATGAGCTTCCGGACGCATTACAAAAAGGCATTATTGACAAGTCAAAGACTAAGAAGGTCCAAAAAGAAGAACGCTCAAAGCGTCCCGAACGTGATGTAAGAAACGAGAGCCGCCGCCTTGGGCGGAATGCAATTCGACGAATGGTACGTGACTTCATTTCCGAGTCACAGCATATGTCAGGTGAGCCGCTAGCCGGGGATGATGCACGTGATCCAAGTTCAGATTTCTGGGTGGGTGTACGTACACCTGAAGCAGTAGAGGCTTTCAAGGCAGCCGGATTCACGTCAGACGGAAAGATGGCAGACCGGTCAAAGGGTCTTGGTGTTTTAGAGATGGGCATGTATACTCCTCAAAACCAGCAAGAGATTGACGCTGCAATCAAAGCAGCCTTAGAGATCAACGTTGCAATACTAGAAGCTAATAAGGCACTTACAGATGGGAAGTACCGGTACAGCCGGGATGCCTATAGCGATATCGTAGCACCGGTTCAAAGCCGTCACTCACGTACCGGTGCATCGGACACCGAAGGAAGAGAAACAGTAGGGAGCTGGATGGATGAACAAGGATGGGAGTGGGACTAATGAGTATGTTTTCTAGATTAGTAGACTGGCACAAGGGTGCAATAGAAAAAGTCAAGGTAATGTCCGGACTTTCAGACTATCAACTATTATGGGCTGCCGCCGGAAAAGGTGTGATCATCGGATATATCTTGGGAGTATGTTTATGAAAATCACGAAAAGACAACTTAGAAGAATCATCAAAGAAGAGAAGCAGAAGCTTCTTAAGGAAACCGTCGCAGATATGATTGAGTATGAGGAGCTTATTGGCAACTACGCAACTCAAATATCTAATAACTTTGGTGAGGATATGATGACGTTATACGACGAAGAACCTGATGCTTTTGCCGTTCCTGATCCTGAAGGTAGTGGAATGGTCAGGGTGCCCAAGGATGTCTGGCAGCAGCAGGTGGTATATGCCCAACAAGAGTTAGACAGCGGGATTGTTGACGCAATCTCTAGAGTCATCGAGCAAGTTGAAATGCAGCTTCATGATGGCCAGTACTTAGACGAAAGATAGGAGTAAAAAGTTATGACAAATGCACAAAAGAATATTAATGGATGTTGCGGCGAATGTAAGTGTTGCAACTGTGAATGCGCATGTCACTCTTGCGAGTGCTGCTAAACCAACCCAGGGTTTGAGATATGAAACTAGAGTTTGCCTCCACAGCACAAGAAGAAGCTGAAAAGATCAATGCCCAGACGGGAATTGGTCTTGTGACAGATCAGGCGTTTTGGGAAAAACAGGGTGTTGTAACAGGAGAAGACTTAGCATTTAGTATTCTGTCTCAAACCTACTCGGATGCCTATAAGTCCTTACATGGTATCCGCCCGCGTTGGGCAGAGTTTAAGACTGTACAAGAGATTGAGGATGCACTTGATGAGCTTGATCAGCAGGCTGCAGCCATGGCAGAAGACGAGGCAGAGTGGGCAAAACGCGAAGCCGAGTGGGAAAAGGAAAGGCAAGAGCTAGAAGATCTTTCGAGACCTGGCCTTGATCTAGAATACGAAAAAGTGCCACAGCAGTCCGGGATGGGGCGGCGTATGGAGGGAAGAGCACCAATGAAAATTACTAAACGACATCTTCGAAGAATAATCAAAGAAGAGAAATCTAAGCTCCTCAATGAGCAGTGGGGCAACCAGGAATCTATGAGCCCATTAATTCAGTTTGCCCAAGCATTTTCTGGTTTAGGTGGCGCCGTATCTGAGCAGGTTGTTACAGTCGTAAATGCATATATCGAGAATGATCAAGAGGCTGTTTATGATATTAATCCAAACGCTTTGGACATGGCATTAGAACGATTACGGTACCCGCTACAGGATATGGGTGAGGATGGTGACGATGTTATGGAAGCCTTAGATTGGGCCAAGGGTATTTTTGAACAAGGTGATGCTGAAGTTGAAGCGGATGCAAGGGCTGCAGGGGACAGATAATGAAAATCACAAAAAGACAGCTTAAGCGAATCATCAAAGAAGAAAAGCTTAAGCTTATAAGTGAAGCCGTCGGTGATCCTATGGACGAAGGAATCTACGAGGAAGCTAATCAATCAGCATATGCCATGGTTGAAGATATGCTTAACCAACATGGCCAGACAGCAGAGGCTCTTAATGCTATTACCCTAGCGCTAAGAGACGTTGCCGACATGGTTGAGAATGATGCTAGGCTTGTCGGGGATGCCATGGAAGCAGGAGATTTTGCATAATGAAAATAACAAAAAGACAACTACGCCAGATTATTAAAGAAGAGCGAGCTAGACTTAG
>Ga0163180_10001277_pt1 | contig 14408 bp, 10 predicted proteins | sample AtlANTMetagenome_2_FD_109647 | JGI IMG/M metagenome (GOLD analysis project Ga0163180, IMG submission 109647) | Marine eukaryotic phytoplankton communities from the Atlantic Ocean - Atlantic ANT 4 Metagenome | ecosystem: Environmental > Aquatic > Marine > Oceanic | place: North Atlantic Ocean...
ATCCCGGACATCCCGGACATCCCGGATCTTCCCCCGGTTACGGTGAATCTTGATTATGGCGATGCACCGGATCCCAGTTATCCAACGCTTCATGCCAATGATGGAGCGCGCCATTTCGTGGTTCCCTCCGCGGACGGATTCCTGCTTACCCTGGGGGCCCGCGTGGACGCCGAGCTGGATGGTCAACCAACTCCTTTTGCCTCTGGAGATGATGCCCTTGGCCCGTTTGATGACGAAGACGGGGTGGCATTCCTGAACCCGTTGCAACCGGGTGCCATGGCCAATATCGAGGTATGGGCCTCGGGAGAAGGGAAGCTCGATGCCTGGGCGGACTTCAACAAGAACGGGAGCTGGATGGATCCGGGTGAACATATATTCATCAGTGAGCCTCTGGCAGCCAACCTGAATGCCCTGTCCTTCGCGGTACCGGGTGCAGCGGTGCCGGGAGATACCTACCTTCGCTTCCGACTCAGCTCCCATGGGATGCTGGGGCCTGTTGGGCCAGCCGAGGATGGGGAAGTGGAAGATTATCTCGTCAAGATCGAGGAGAATGGAGACCCCAACCCGAATGGCCAAATGGATTGGGGGGATGCTCCCGATAGCTATCCCGTGACGGCTGCTAATTCGGGAGCATTTCATTTGCTGATTAATGACCTCATGCTCGGTAGTGCGGTTGATCCTGAAGGAAATGGTCAGCCTTCAATCAACGCCGACCGGGATGACATCGATTCGGCGGTAGATGACGAGGATGGAATCACCTTTACCTCGCCCATTTTCCAAGGTGGGCTTACTACTCTTGATGCCGTCGCAAGTGCGCCCGGGCGCATTGATGCCTGGGTGGACTTCAACGGAGACGGAGTCTGGGACCATCCCGGGGAGCAGATTTTTTCCAGTCATCCCGTTGTAGCCGGGGTCAACAGCCTGAGCTTCCTTATTCCCCCGACTGCGGCTACCGGGGGGACCTATGCCCGCTTCCGGATCAGTTCGGGTGGGGGACTCGCTCCGGGTGGCGGAGCCTCGGATGGAGAAGTGGAGGATTACCATTTTGGTCTCGAAGGTGGAGGTCAGCCCAATGGAGAAATCGACTGGGGAGATGCCCCGGCACCTTATCTGACCCAGGATAATACCATTCCGATGCTTCAGGGAGCCCATCACCTGATAGCCAACGGGCTCTACATGGGAACCCGGTGTGATCCGGAGCCAGATGGCCAACCGGATCCCTGGGCCCTTGGAGATGATAATAACGGACCTGATGATGAGGATGGCGTGTTCTTCAGTTCCCTTCAGCAGGGTGTTGCGGCGCAGATCGGGGTCATTGCCTCGGCTCCGGGTTACATCAATGCCTTCCTCGATCTCAATGGGGACGGTGACTGGGATGATATTGGTGAGGTTGTTGTCCTTAACGGAGTCGCAGTGACAGGAATGAATGTCTACAATTTCACAGTTCCCTCGTCAGCGGCGACGGGAAACACCTTTGCCCGGATCCGGATCAACTCGACTGGAGGGCTTGGATCACGGGGACCCGCGAGCGATGGAGAGGTGGAGGACCACCTTGTCCACATCAAAGCCAACCAGCCTCCTGTTCTGGAGGACTGGGGTGATGCGCCCAATGTCTATCCCACTCTTGCGGCAAGCAATGGAGCTTCCCATGAGATTGACGATCTTTTCCTCGGGAAGAGGATCGATCCCGAGGGGGATGGGCAACCCAGTCCCCTGGCCCTCGGAGACGACAGCGATGGCAGTGACGACGAGGACGGGGTCCACTTCCTGACTCCCATGATCTCGGGATCGTATGCCCTTGTGCGGGTTCACCCGAGCATCACCGGAATTCTCGATGCCTGGGTCGATTTCGATGGAGATGGTTCCTGGATTCAGGCCAACAATCGGATCTTCAACAGTGTGACGGTGCATCCCGGAATGGTCCTGGCTTTCAAGGTTCCCAAGATCAAGAAGCCTCTCAAGACCTTTGCCCGGTTCCGCCTGAGCCATGGAGGGGCTGACTTCAAGGGGCATGAGGTTGGCGGCGAGGTCGAGGACTATCGCGTCAGGATCGGGAAGCACTGGAAGTGGGAGCTGAAACCCGAGCTCAAGCAGGGCCTGCTCAAGGTTAACTGGGAAGGGCAGCGCGGTATGAACTTCACCCTGCAGACCAGCACGACTCCGCAGGAGTGGATCCGTGAGAACCTGGGTGAATACGAAGTGCCCAGGGTTGACGAACTCTTCCCAAGCGGACTGGCCTGGAATGACGAATCTCCGGCGAGTGAGTTAGCAATAGGACCTGTGTCAGATGGGGAGAACGGTGATGACGGATTCCCCATGGGTGAATGGATTCCTGGTGGAGATGACAGCGTCAGAGGCAGCATCACGGTTAATATTGTAAACCCAAGAGACTCCGCGAACGCCGGAGAAGCCATGGAGATTGTTACTCAGGAAATGTATCCTGACCGAGGGAAGAGCAGCCCCAAGATTGCTCATGGAATTCGCATTGATCCCTCGAAAAAGATGGTTCTCTTCAGGGTAATTGCCATGCCGGAATAACCCACCGGCATATGCCCCCGGCAGATCGCCCTGCGGCAAGAAGCCCGGTCCTGAAGAGGGCCGGGCTTCGTGTGCCCGGGGTAGATGTCTTACTCGGGCTTTTCTGGATTGGAGGGCCAGAGGGAAGAGAGGGTCTCCTTCACGATTTTTTCGGCGCCGACGGCGGGAGGGCCCAGATGTCTGGTGTAGACCTGACCACCCCAGTTGGGAAGGCGGCCGGCCTCGTATCCTCCCCGGGCACCGAGGGCGAGAGCCTCGTCCACTGCAATGTAGCCCTCGTAACCATTGGTGAAGGCGAAGGTCATGGTTCGTTTGAAGGGGGCGTGCTCGTCGATCCAGAGTTCGTACTGGCAGAACATCTCGTGGGGCATGGTAGTGAGACACCATTCCCTGCCAAACATCACAGCATGAGCATCAAAACGGCGGCCCGGTGGTTTCTCCACCTTCTCAAGGAGTTGCTCGATCTGGCGGAGTTGTTTCATCCGGCCCGCATTCTTCTTCTCAAGATCCATCATTTCCGCAAGAAGCTCCCGGCTGGGAAGAGGGGCGGAAGGGAGGGTGACGGTGGCGGACTTGATGGTGAACCCCGTGGCCTTGATCCGTTCACTGGTCTCGATAGCCTTGAGGGCGGCTTCTCCAAGGCGATGTCCCGCTTCCTCGGCTTTCTCATGAGTGGAACGCAGGGGAAAGCCGTTGATATTGCCGCCGCAACCCTGGCCAAAGACGGTGATGACCTCCTTGCCGAGGACTTCCCGGATTCGTTTTCCGGCGGCCCCGGGGAAGTCCGCACTGGTGAGCTTGCTGGTGTGCGGAACAATTACCGGGTGGGCGGCATGTTCAAAGAGAACGGCGAGGGGTTTGCCGGTCCGGGTGCTGTCAGCGACAAGGACGTTGACCCACGGAACGGCCGGACCCTTGCGGTTGACCCCCATGAAGACGTGTCCGTTGTTGGCATTTACGAGGCGCCGGTTGAAGCCGACCTGGACGCCCGCCCGGCCAGCCCGAAGGGTGACTGGTTCAGACTCTTTCCGGGCCTCCGTCACAACTGCGATGATGGCATCAAGGGTCTGGTCGTTCCAGCGGGAGCCTTCATCGTTGGACACCGTGGACCTGCCGCGGGGTCCGAGGGCGGCTGAGGCATGGGTGTGGCTGAAGTTGAGCAGGGTGTGGGTAACACCGCATTTCTTCCGGATTTCTTCTCGAAGTTGGTCGCAGGTCTCGAAACTGGCCATGATCAGGTCCAGTCCGACAATGGCGACAGCATTTCCTGCCTCGTCCTCAAGATAGAGGCAGCGGGCAAAAAGAGAGTCCCGTACTCCGATGCTTTTCCGGAAATAGTGCTGGATCTCGAGTCCGGCGGCCGGGGTGATTTCCTGTTCCGCGGCCCCGGCCCTGATTCCGGCGTGGCTGGGCAGAAAGGAAAGGGCAGAAATGCAGATGGAAAGGCTGAGCAATCTCGTAATCATGGCGATTTTCGGATGGAGCCCTATACTTCCAGCCTGATCCCGGACGGGCCAGAGGAAAGGTGGGAATCGGGGGGTTGGAGACGACGAAGGACCGGAAGTGCTTTGGATTGATCAGGTAACTCTGGCGGTACACGTTTGTCCCGTGCCTGATCTGGCAAGAGAGACATTACGAGAGTCCTTCGGGTTTGAAGAGTTCCTGGACGGGCAGGCTGGGATCGTGGAGGAGATCCTGGCTTCGCGGGATGGACTGGTGGTGATGCCGACGGGCGGGGGCAAGTCCCTGTGCTACCAGCTTCCGGCCTTGTGCCTCGAGGGCGTCACGGTGGTGGTCAGTCCGCTCATCGCCCTGATGAAGGACCAGGTTGACGCCCTGATGGAAAAGGGCGTGGCGGCTACCCTGATCAATTCCTCCTTGTCCCACTCCGAGCAGCGGGAGCGTATCGAACGGATGCTCAGGGGAGACTATAAACTGGTCTATGTTGCCCCTGAGCGGTTCCGGGCGGAGGGATTTGTGGCGGCCATGCGGGAGGTAAAGGTAGGTTTGCTAGCCATTGACGAGGCCCACTGTCTGAGTCAGTGGGGTCACGATTTTCGTCCGGATTACCTGAGGCTTGGTAAGGCGCGGAAGGCTCTGGGCAGTCCGCAATGTGTGGCCTTCACAGCCACGGCTACTGAGGTGGTGAGGCAGGATATTGTGTCTGTTCTGGAATTAGAGGACCCCTTTCAGAAGGTTACGGGTTTCGCGCGCGCGAATCTCAGTTTCAATATCACCCCGGTGGAGACCAAGGCGGCCAAGTTCAGGCGGACCCGTGAAATTCTGGAGAAACACCGGACAGGCATCATATACTGCGCGACGCGGAAGCGGGTTGAGGAGGTCTCCGAGACCCTGGACAACTGGGGGGTGAAGTGTATCGGTTATCACGGAGGTATGACGGAGGAGGAAAGGGAGGAGGCCCAGAACCGCTTTATCCGGCGAGAGATGGATGTGGCGGTAGCTACCAATGCCTTCGGGATGGGTATCGACCGGGCGGATGTCCGTTTCGTGATTCACTTCGAGGTGCCGGGCAGCATTGAGGCTTATTATCAGGAGGCGGGCCGGGCAGGCAGGGATGGGGAGGCTGCCCATTGTGAGTTGCTCTGGAATTATGCTGATACCCGGACCCAGGAGTTCTTCCTGGAGGGAGCAAATCCTGGTCACGGAACGATCTGTCAGGTGTATCAACACCTTCGGGAGGAAGCTGATGACCAGGGAGAGGTTCACGCCAGTATCGAAGAGATTACCGGGGCGGTGGAGGTGAAGAACGGGATGGCGGTGAGTAGTTCGCTGGCGATTTTGGGACGTGCGGGCTATCTTGAGCGCTTCGATGTGCCCGGTCAGAGGCGACGTGGAACACGCCTCAGGCAGTCGGAGATGAATTCCGGGGAACTGAAGATCGACCGGGACGCTCTGGAGGAAAAGGAGCGGCGGGACCGGAAGAAGCTGCAGGCCATGGTGGGTCTGTGTTACGGGGCAGCTTGCCGCCAGCAGGCCATCATGGAGTATTTCGGTGAAGAGGAACCGGGGGAGTGCGGAAATTGTGACGTGTGCCGTAGTGACTACGGGACGGACCGGCGGGCGCCCACGGAAAGTGAGGACCTTGTGGTGCGAAAGACCCTGAGTGGCGTGGCCCGCATGAGCAGGCATACGGGTAAGGGATGGGAGGGGGTTTTCGGACGGGGCCGTATCGTACAGATGTTGACCGGCAGCAAGTCGCAGGAAATTCTCCGGGTGCGGTTGCATGAGCTTTCGACCTACGGCCTGCTAAAGGATCAGGGGACAGCATACGTGAATGAGCTCTTTCATTCCCTGCACGCCGCTGGACTTCTGGTGACCCAGCATGGGGAGTTTCCCCTGGTGACTCTTACTCCGAAGGGAGAGCAAGCGATGAAGGGTGAGGCGCGCTATAGTATTGTCTGGCCGGAGTCCGGAGGAAGGAGTTCGAGGAAAGGGTCAGGCAAGGCGGGCGAGAAAGGGGAATTTCATCCACTGGATCCCGTTCTCTATGCCCGGCTTAAGGAACTCCGTAACAATCTGTCCCGCGAGCACAGGGTGCCGCCCTATGGGGTGTTTTCCAATAAGACCCTGGAGGCCCTGGCGCGGATCCGACCTACTTCGGTTGAGGCTGCGATGACAGTCAAGGGGGTGGGTGCGGTGAAGGCGGAGAGATTTCTTGCTCCCTTTCTCGACCTCTTCAGAGAGAAGGGCTGAGTTTTCAACGCACAGAGGAAGGTTTGCCCGTGCGAAGGACTATTCTTCGACGATCACAGCCCGAGGAGGTGGGTTATCGAGAGAGAAATCAATGCGGGCCCCTGCAACAGGGGAGGAAGAGGCGCTGAGATTCTGGATTCCCAGTGCTCTGCCTCGCTCCCCGGCGACGAGGGGGCTTTCTTTTTCCGGGACAACAAGAAGGGCTCGCGGGACTTCGGAGAGATCGGGGCCAACCGGGGATTGGAGGGATGCCCCGCCGATGGCACCCAGGGCATCTGCAGAATCCTGAATAGTGGCGGAGCCTTCCTTTTCATGGGTCTCACTTAATTTCATGAAGGCGAAGATCGAGCAGGTGATCAGAAAAGAAGTGATGCAGAACACCATGAGAGGTTGCTGGGCACTCTCTGGTAAGGTTGATTTTACTTTCTCAGGCCCTTCGCCTTCTTCCTTCCTGCGGGGTCCGGGTCCTGCCGTGATAAGGGGAATGTTTGCGCTCTCATTATTTCCGGGATTTTTCAGAACGCTATCGGTGGCAAAGTGAGTGAGACAATCGACAGCGTCTATTTCGAGGTAATCACAATACCGTCCGAGGAAGTTCCTGGCGTAGACATGGCTGGGAAACCCGGAGTAGTCATTTTTCTCCAGTTTGTGCAGGGTGGATTGAGAAATCCTGGTCTGTTGAGAAACATCCTCAATGGACCAACCAAGGCTCTCCCTTGTTGTCCGGAGGATGTCACCAAGATTTGACCAGTCGCTCATGTCGATCGCATTCTTGGTAGGATGATTGGAATGAGGAGACAAGCGAGGACCCCGGAGGATACCTGTCGCACATTCGTCAGGAGGTGCAGGTTTTTGAATTGAAGAGAGTTGGCAAAAATCAGCGCTCCGGTTTTTTTTTATCATCCGTCATTAATGTTTTGGCCTTCCGAACATAATCGACAATTCGAGGCGTGATTCCTGAGAGTTGGAGGGCCTGGAACAGGAGAGGTGATTGCCGGTTTGACGGGACAGCGGGGGCAGGTCATAGCTGGGTGGATGTCACCTTCCCCGCGCCATGTGCTCTTTGTTTGCACTGGAAACACCTGCCGTAGCCCAATGGCGGAGGGTTTGTTCAGGGCGGCAGCAGAAGCTGAAGGTTTCTCAGTGAGTTCGGCGGGAGTGGCCGCCTACGGGGGAGGGAGCGCCAGCGCGGAAACGCTGGCAATTCTTGCAGCGCGTGGAATCGATCTGGATGGTTTCGGGAGTCGCATGGTAGACGATGGTATTGTCAGGCAGGCCACTCACGTATTCTGCATGACACGCGGGCACTTGGACGTCCTGGACGGCCTTTATCCCGAAGAGCGGGACAAATTTCATCTGGTCTGCGATTTTTCAGAGATTGAAGGAGAAGTGGGCCGGGATGTGCCGGATCCCATCGGTGGAGGCCTGCAGACCTATGAGAAAGTGGCGACCTGTCTGGACCAGGCTATTGAGGGAATTCTGGGTTTTTTGCGGGGGCAGAAGCTCCAGTCGGAAGAATAAGGACCTCAATCTATTTTATCGATTGCGTTTCGTGGCGAGAGCGGTAACGGATTGTTTGTCCTGAGGAAGGACTGAGTCTTACCGATGAAGAACGCTACTCTGCGAATTGCGATAGGAGCGGACCATGGAGGGATAGAGGTCAAGAGCGCCGTTATCGAGGCGCTCGACACGACCGGACACCAAGTGGTCGACTATGGAACAACCAGTAAGGATTCGGTGGATTATCCGGATTATGCCAATGCGGTGGCACAAAGTGTAGCGTCTGGGAACGCCGATTTCGGGGTCCTCATATGCAAGTCAGGAATCGGGATGAGTATTGCGGCCAACCGGGTTCGCGGTGTGCGGGCGGCACGCCTTTGCTCAGTGGAGGATGCGACCATCACACGAGAGCACAATGATTCCAATGTGGCCTGCCTGGGAGCAAGAGAGATGTCGACAGAAGATGCGGTTTCAATCCTGGAAGCCTTTATCGCTACTTCTTTCGAAGGGGGGCGTCATGTTCAGCGTGTTGCCAAGGCCTCGGGGAGTCGTCTGGCAGTCAGTGATCCCGAAGTCTTTGCCGTAATCGAAGCTGAGGGGCGACGACAGCGGGATCATGTGGAATTGATTGCGTCTGAGAATTTTGTGAGTGGAGCAATTCTGGAGACGCAGGGCTCGCTCCTCACTAATAAGTATGCCGAAGGATATCCGGGGCGCAGATGGTATGGAGGTTGTGAGAATGTAGATACTGCTGAGCAACTGGCCATTGACAGGGCCAAGGAGCTCTTTGGCGCTGAGCATGTAAATGTGCAACCGCACTCGGGATCGCAGGCAAATGCGGCAGTCTATTTCGCCTTCCTCCAGACAGGGGACAGGATTCTTACCATGGATCTTGCTCATGGTGGGCACCTCACCCATGGGCATAAGGCAAATTTCTCAGGGAAGTTTTACGAGGTGACGCACTACGGAGTGAGTGAGGAGGATGAGCAGATTGATTACGATCAACTGTCCTCGATAGCCGCAGAGGTAAAGCCCAAGCTTATTACCTGTGGTGCAAGTGCCTACTCCCGGGTGGTTGATTACGAGCGGATGGGGATTATCGCCAGGGAGGTGGGAGCATACCTCTTTGTGGATATGGCGCACATCGCCGGTCTTGTGGCCGCCGGGGTGCACCCCACCCCGGTGCCGCATGCAGATTTTGTCACGACCACCACTCACAAGTCCCTGCGGGGCCCCCGGGGTGGATTGATTCTCTGTCGCGAGGAATATGCCAGGAAGATCAACTCGATGGTATTCCCAGGAGTTCAAGGGGGACCTCTCATGCATGTCATTGCGGCTAAGGCGGTCTGTATGGGTGAGGCATTAAGGCCAGAGTTCAGGGGCTATCAGGAGCAGGTCGTGAAAAATGCACGAGCCTTGGCGGCAAGGCTTGGGGAACATGGTTTCCGGATTGTCTCCGGTGGCACGGACAACCACAGTATGCTGGTGGATATGCGCCCTCTTGGGTTGGATGGGACGGAGGCTGATGCAGCGCTTGATGCGGCAGGCATCACGGTTAACAAGAACGCCATTCCCTTTGACACGGGTTCCCCCATGAAGCCAAGCGGCATCCGGTTGGGAACGCCCGCTGTAACTACCCGCGGAATGAAGGAGGCAGATCTGGAGTCGGTAGCGGATCTGATGTTCGAGGCTATCAGCAACAGGGAAGACGGGCAGAAACTGACGGAGATCCGTGAACGGGTTTTTAGCTTCAATCAGGACTTCCCCCTGCCTGAATAATCAAGGCAGAGGAGTCCAGCCATTACCTGCAATTTTCTGGTGGGGGTCACCTTGTGGCCCGGGAGTGGTGCGGTTGCTCTTCGGTGAATACTTGCCCGTTACGAGGATTCTGTCCGAGTTGCAAAAGGAGTGCGGAATCCCCTGCCGGTGTTAAGGTGCATGCCTCCCAGTGCCCGCCCGTGATGAAATTCCGGACTGCTTTTTTTCTGATCCTTGGAATCCCACTGTTTTTCTCCCCCCTGATTGTCAGGGGAGAAACCTGGACGGAGAGCGGGATTCCGGTGGAGCAGGTTGTGAGAATGGTGCAGAACTATATTGCGGCGGAGCAGTTGAGTGCGGAGCAGCGGGCGGAGAGTCGCAGCGGCATGGTGGAATTCAGCTTTCGCAGTAGCGGGCAGAGTGGTCGTGATCATGTTCTGAGCGCAAAGGATTGGCGTAAATGGGAAATGGAGCGTCCAGTCGAGGTGCAGACCGTGGAGTTCATCGGAGAACCCCGGGTGCAGTTGGTTGGAAAGGATCTCGTTCGCGTTTACGGTGCGGTCTACTTCAAGAGGCTTGAAGGTGGAGAAGGCCTGGAGGGGGTCTCCATGCGGAGCTTTGATGTGCTAATCGGTGATGGAGAACCACGTATCAGTCATGAGCGACTTCTGGCTATCCGGAAGGGGATCAGGCCGGGGCAATGGAAACAATTGCGGAGAACGGATAATGGAGCGCGGAGCAACCTGAGGTCTTCCCCGACAACGGAGAGGGATAACATAGTAGGCAAGCTGAATGCGGGGGTAAGCCTGGATGTGTGGGAGCAGAGGGATGAGCGCTGGCTCTTCGTCCGGAACGGAGATGGTCTGACCGGGTTTCTCCACCGGAGCCAGATAGATTTCCGCGTATCTTCCAGGGAAGGAAATACCGTAGCGAGCAGAGAGGAGAAAAATCAAATCTCCCCGGGGCGACACTATCTGCTTGGATTGCGGCTGCCGGGTCGGCCGGGCTATGTTCTCAATCCCCACACCAATACGCTTGTTGATGTACGGGGACTGCGTGCAGGTACCTTGGTAAGGGATCCCCGCGACCCGGTGAAGGACAGAGTGTTCCGAGTTCCCTTCGAAGGGAGCCCGGGCCGGGGAGAGAGTATCAAGGAAGAGTGACCCGGAATGAGATCCAGTCCTTATCGCTGGAACCCAGGGGAGGAAGGCCGCTTTTTTCTGCAGCAAGGTCAACCATACCGGACCGGATTCACGTCCCTGACGATGCTCCCTTCGCTCCTGAGCGGCGTGATTGGCTTAATCGCTTCTTCAACCAGATGCTTCTGGATACGACCGGAAGGAGAAGCGTTATCAGGGGGATGTCTACCAGGGACTCCGGAAAATTCTCAGTCTGTGAGGAGATATTCCGGTTTTTTCTCCCTGTATCAGTGGGGTCTCAGCTTGCTCAAACGAGTGTTTGAGTTCACATTCGTTTCCTCCGCGATTGAATGAATTTTTTCCTCCATATTGCGTCAAACCTCGTGAAGGGGCCCGTTCCCGGCGATGCCGGAGGGGAAGGGGCCTCCGAAGAAATCTCCGACGCGGAGTTGGTGAGGCGATGTCAGAAAGGCGATTATGATGCCTTTGATGTTCTCGTCACCAGACACCGTGGCCGGGTCTATGCGATGATTCAGAACATGGTAAAAAACGAAGCCGACTCATGGGATCTTGCCCAGGAGGTCTTCGTAAAGGTGTGGAAAGCCCTGCCGAAATTTGAGGCCCGGGCCCGTTTTTCGACCTGGATGTATCGCATCACACACAACGTTGTTTACGACTGGATGCGTAAAAGAAAGGTGGAAACGGCGGGGGAGCTTGATGACAACCTGCTGGACCGGGAATCAGTTGCGGCGGGCGCACATGCTACTCCTGCCAGGGAGGCCCGACCTGATGAAGCTCTTTCACAGGGAGAGTTGAGGGCCAGTATCGAGGGGGCCCTTGAAAAGCTTTCCCCTGAACACCGGGAAGCGATCCTGCTTCGCGAAGTGCAGGGTTTAGAGTATAAGGAGATTGCCGACGTGATGGATTGCTCCATCGGAACGGTAATGAGCCGTCTGTTCTACGCCCGGAAAAAGCTGCAATCTCTGTTGACCAAATCATGAAGAACGATCGGAAAGAAGAGCTCCTCACCCGGTGGATGGATGACGGGTTGAGTGATGAAGAATTGCGTGAACTGGAACCGGTGCTGGACGAATCCCCCGAGCTTCACCAGGAGCGTGCGGATTATATCCGCCTGCGAGAAGATTTGCGTGCTGCCATGCCAGCGGAGGTTGACCCTCCTTTTCCTGACTATTTCAATTCCCGTCTCGGAAGGGTCATAAGGGAAGGAAGTAGGGCATCATCCAGCGCGGAGTCGCCCCGGGCAGCTCGCGGACTCAATCGCCTTTGGTTCTGGTGGATGGTGCCGGCGGCGACGGGTGCCGTGGTGTTTGCCTTTCTGCTTGGAATGAAAAGTGGACAATCTGCCAACCCGGCTGCGGTGGTCGATTCTGCGGCAGGTTCGGAAGTGTATTCTCCGCTCGCCAGTGTTTCCACCGAGGTCATTCTCGACAGGGAATCAAATTCTACCCTGCTCATAGTAGAGGGCCTTGCTCCTCTTGAGGATGTCGATCTTGCCGTTGGGGGAGGGTTTCGAGACGGTCACCATGGCTATTATGTGAATACGGAGAAGGTTTATTGATGAAGGCAGTTCCGCTATTCCTGATTTTATCTCTCGGTCTTCCAGGCTTGGCCGACGCTCAGGATCCCGGCAAGGAGGTGATCGGGCAGGTGCGGACCGAAGTTCTTTTCGGTACCAATGGTGCGGGTTCTCCCCTGAGTGATGGAATATCTTCTGTTTCTGGAGAGGAGAAAGTGAGGTTACAGAAGGTTACGAAGCTGGAAGCCTACAGAAACTTCCTCAAGCTGGGGTCAGTCGAGCAGGATATCCTCAAGGGGTACAAGAGCTGGGCTCAACCTCTCAGGAATTCGCAGGCTTTGATGCTGACCTTTCAGCCGCAGGCCACTATCAAGGAATCCCGTAAGCTGCGGCTCGACGTCGAATACTGGCAGAAGAGCAAGATGGCGCTGCGATGGGACCGGGTTTTCGAGGTCGGGAAGAAAGTTTATCTTGTCGGACCGGCTTGGAGGGATGGGAATCTGATTATTACGGTTGAACTCGTGAGTCTGGGAAAGAAGAGATGAGTATTTTTCGTCTGACAGGATTCTTTGGGCTGATTTTGGCACTTCTGGCCGGCTCCTCCTTTGCGGGGGAGTTTGTTTTCGATACCAATGAGATATCGATGAAGCTTCCGCCGGATCAGGATCGTCTCAGTGTGGAATTTCCCTTTACAGTCAAGGGTGACACCCCGGTGACAATTAAGGAGTATCAGGCCGCCTGCAGTTGTCTATCGGCGGAAATCAGCGACAACGGGAAGCTTACATGGAAGCCGGGTGAGAAGGGCGTTGTAAGGGGAAATTTTAAACTGGGAACGATAAAGGGAAAGATAGAGAAGCAGATTGTCCTGAGTGTTGAAGGAAAGGTTGCGCCGGTGGTCCTGACTACCAAGCTTGAGATCCCCGACCTTTTTGCGATAGATCCCCCGACGCTCTTCTGGGATCTGAATGGCAAGGGGGAGGTGCAGAATTTCAAGGTAAGGGTAAATCATGATGAGCCAATCAGGGTCACCGACATCTCCTGTACCAGTGAGCAGTTCAAGTATGAGCTGAAAATTGTGAAGCCCGGATGGGAATATGAAGTTGAGGTGACTCCGCTACATGTCAGGCAACGGGCCTTTGGCTTGCTGCGTTTAAAGAATGACTGCAGCTTCAAGAAGCACGGAAGTGCTCAGGGTTTCATGGTTGTACGAGTGCCAAAGGAGGCCCCTGAAAAGAAATAGACTCCTGGCAGTGCTTGTGGGAAATCAGGAGTCCCGGTGGGTTTTGTTTGCTGCCTCAAGGGCCGAAGCAGGTCAGGGGTCCCACGTAAATCCGTCAATGCCTACTAATTGAACGTAAGGGCGACCGGAGTGTTCGATATTCCACTTTACGGTGACTGTACAGATTCCTGATCGTCCCCAGGGGAGGGGATTGCTGGGCTGGGAGAACTGGTTGGCAATTTCCGAGCTCTTTCCGAAGTAGGCTTGAAGGCGGGGGGTGACGTCAATGTGCTGGCGGAGCTTGATGTAGGACTTTTCGGAGGATTCGGGAATCTTGTCCTCAAAGCACTGCTTATAGCAGTCTGCTATGGCGTGGAAGGTGCGCTCACCCTTGACAGGAACTGCGCCGAAACGCCCCATCTCATCATTGTAGAGATCGAGAAAAGCATCAGTATGTACCTGCATCAGCCCGTCTTTGCCTTCGGTTACCTGCACAAGAATGGGAACTGAATTAATAGTGGCATCACGCTCGAAGAAGACCTCAAAGAAGGATTCGTCGTGCTTGTCTGAATGATCCCTGATGCTTTGAAGCAGGCGCTGGCGGGTAACAGGAGGAAGTTCCCCGGACAGGGAACTTCGCTCAAGTTGTACTTCCGAGCGTCGCGAACCGGTCATGTAAGGTCGTCGTTCGGAAAGGTTTCTGGCTTTCAGGAAAAGGGTGAGTGCTTCTTCGGGTTTGCTGGAACTGCTGTTATTCTGCTCAGGGAGTCCATTCCGGGAGGGATTGAGATCAATGAGAGGGGGCAGGCTTACTTCTCCCTCGACCTTGCGGTCCTGGTCTTCAATGAGTCGTCCAGTTCCTCCCAGATCGGTCCCTGAATCCGGTGCGGATCCCTTGCTTTCTGCTACAGGGGTTTCTGCGGGGGTTTCTGCGGGGGTTTCTGCAGGGGTTTCTGCAGGGGTTTCTGCAGGGGTTTCTGCAGGGGTTTCTGCAGGGACAGGG
>Ga0163180_10001278_pt1 | contig 14404 bp, 3 predicted proteins | sample AtlANTMetagenome_2_FD_109647 | JGI IMG/M metagenome (GOLD analysis project Ga0163180, IMG submission 109647) | Marine eukaryotic phytoplankton communities from the Atlantic Ocean - Atlantic ANT 4 Metagenome | ecosystem: Environmental > Aquatic > Marine > Oceanic | place: North Atlantic Ocean...
ATGCTTCTGAGTATGATGTGCTTCCAGAGTCATTGCTGATTGTATTGTCTTTTGATTGTGTTCCTACAGTGTATGAGTTTGTAGTAACTGTAAGGTTACGCATAACCTGACGAGAAATATCTCTAGCATGATTGAATACTTGTACAGACTGCCCTTCTTCGCCAGATAGGTGTGCTGTTCCAACATAGAAGTTAGCAGCATCATATGTTGCATCGTTTCCACCAAACTCTACGTTATCAGCAACTGCATCTATTAGTAAGTTTGTATCACGAATACACTTGACTTGATAGGTGCTAGAGAATCCAGAGTTGTCTGCCATCATTCTACCATATGCAGTTGTAGCAATAAAGTTCTGGTTCGCTCTAAGTAGTGCTCCTGCGTCTGCACCCTTACTATACTTGTAAACACCGTATGACACCACTGCTCTCTCAACCGCTGTTGAGGTGGCACTTACAAAGGTGTGAGTAGATGTATCTGATGAAGGACCTACAAACACAGTAAACGTATCATTTGTTACTGCATCTATTGTTAACCATGCTTCCTGTGCGGGATCTCCAACTCTAGGATATGTGTGTTGAGTAGCATTATTGTCTTTAGCACATGTGAATGTTAATGAGTTTGTAGCAAACTTAATTCTGTCACCTTTAATCATTCCATGACTTGTCTTTGTGCAAACCATTTGACCAGTGCTAGGTGTGTAAGCAATACCTGTTGGTTGGAATTGATATGTTGCAACTCCTTGCCATGTATGAGCGTCAGTGTTTGTAGGTGTTGTTCCGTTTAATGCATTGACTGTAATTGTTGTGGATGCCACTGCTTCAACTGGTACATCCTTCATCTTACCTTGTGTACCAATAGGATCTGTAGGACGTGGATATCCAAAAGTAGCTGGTGTGCCACCATATGCACAACTGAATGTTAATGACTGGTTAGCAATCCTAACTGTGGATACCGCAAACTTAACACTATTACTTACTGCAGATACAAATGTATGTGGACTTAGATCAGTAGAAGGAATACTGTCAAGAACTTGAACTGTAAATGTATTTGTAGTGCAGTCAAATACCTGTAACCATCTGTCTGATGCATAGTCAGTAGAACGTGGATAATCACCATTACCGCCACTACCATAAGTGCAACTAAATCTAATTGCACCATCTGCAAACTTGACTTGATCACCATTGACACGTCCATGATTAGCAATAGTTACAACCATTAGACCTGTATTAGGATCATATGTCGCAGTAGTAGGTGTATGTGTTGTAGGTGCTGATAAACCATGTCCTGCTCCTATTGTCAATACCATGACACCATCTGCAGGAGTATATGTTGCACTTGTAGGAACGAACTGCTTAACTAACTGCTCACCAACACGAGGGTCAGATATGCCTAATACATCTGTATCAGTATATCCTTCACCACCAGATACTTTCTTGACATTTGTAACCTTTCCACCAATAACTGTGATGTCAGCAGTAGCACCAACTCCATTACCAAGTCTATTTTTAAGTGGAATAGCAGTGTATATTCCATCGCTATATCCAGAACCAGATGCTAGTTCATTAGGTTCGTCATTAGATATCCCTACATTGACGTCAATAGTTTGTGCTGCAACTCCAGTGATAACAAGGGTTTTGCCAGATACAGGATCTGTAGAACGTGGATAAGCATGATTAGAACCATGGTTGTCGGCATCACAAGTAAATGTAATTCCACCATCTGCAATGACAATTGTATTGCTTGTGGTCAAACTATGATTACCAATATTAATTTGCAATACACCTGTAGTAGGATTGTAAGTAGTTCCAGACTGTGCAGTAAATTGACTACCAGATGTAACTTGGATAGCGTTAGTAACACCACTGACAAATGTATGAGTTCCTAATCCAGATAAACCAGTACCAAAAGTCTTAACCTCATCACCAATTCTATCTAATACAAATGAACCACTATAAGTTGAGCGATCATAATACATGCAAAGTATTTTACTGTTAGCAAGAGGAGGTGTAACAAATGTTACATTGTTGCTTGCTAGTGTATATGTTGCAGGGTTTGCAATCAATCCATTTACTGTAAGTAGTAACTGCGATTTCTGTGCAGTTTTACTAATCTTAGTTCCAAGATCAATACCATCAATTTTTAACTTAAATGTATCATTAGTTCCATCCACAAAACATCTCAAAGAATGGTTAACTCCACCACCTTGTGATGTTAAATCAATTTTACTTCCACCAAGAGTTGAAGCTAGTTCAATTGTATTAGCATCAACATATCTGATATAATATTCACTAGCATTGGTTAATCCACCGATAGGTGTTGCTGATCTGTTGTTCGGATAGTTACCAGTGTCAACAGTTGGCAATGCAGATGAAGGACTATTAATAGCAGATGTCACGATTCCTGCCAAAGTTGTGATAGCACTCTTCACGTCCTGACACCCTCCAGAATCGTTTGTAATACTTAGATCTGTCTTTGGAACTATAGTTGTGTATGTTCCAACTGGAAGGTCATTTGTGACTGCTAGAAGGCATAGATCTCTTGCTTTGTTAAATGCATATATTGTTTCTGCTTCTTCACCCGCAACGTGCTGTACTGCTCCACCACTGATATAAGAATCTGCAGCATCTACACTGAAATAGTTACCACCATACTTAAGATCATTTGTCCATGCAGCTATTACAAGTCTCGTATCTCGTGCACATGTTGATTGGGTATATGATAAACTTGGATATTGTGCATTTAAGAATCCAATTGTTTCTTCAACAATATAATCAATATTGTCAACAATCAAATCTCTGGCATCTAAGAATCTATCTCCACCAGAATTATAAGTTACTATTTGATCAGCAACTAAACCATGATTAGTTATTGTAATTCTATCATTTACACCATCTACTATTGTAGAACTAGATCCATCAAATGTTAATGTTCTATCACTAATATCATCTATTTTGTATACAATGCAAGAAAGAATTTTCTGAACATCTAGTAATTGTCTTCCATAGATAGAAACCTCTGTAGGAACTAATGCACTATAGTCTGGTTTTGATAGTGCGAAGTTATTAATTTGAGATAATTTACCAGTGTTCTTAGCAGATGGTTTAGGAGTTATAAATGTGGTTCCATTGAATGTAGTTCCAACACTATTTGTATTTGGTGTCCACCAACTATAATCGTTACTTGGGTTTAGATTTTCAGTAGATCTTGGTCTATATTCTTTTTTGACAGATTGTAGTAATACTTGTGTACCAACTACCTTAAATCCTGCAGGGTGAGCAGCAAACTTGAGTGGGTTCTTCCAATCTGTTATGTTTATTGATGAGGATACGTCATATGAGAACTCTTGGAATCTATCACTATCATAAACACGTTGTTCGTTAAGATCAAGGAATCCAGTTGTCTTCTCCCAATTAGATGCCGATATACTAATTGGAGATACAATAAATTCTGCATCTGCTCTATCAAATGCATGTATTTGACCAAATGCTGCAGATTCTTCACCAAATACAGGTTGACCAACTACAAACTCACCTTCTATAAGTTCTACACTTACAACACGTCCAGAAGCATCCCAGTTTTTAATAAATCCATACGCTGTATATGATGTATTAGATGCACCTTGATATATCCTCTCTCCAATAGAGAAAGTAGCGGGTTTCATATATGCAACGATATTATCACCTAAGTCTGTAGTCTGAAGTGTAAAGTATGTCTGTCCTGTGAGTGGATCTCCTACAGGTGCACTTGTAAATGCAACAGTTGTCTCAGTATTTGCATTAGCAAGACTAGTTGCAAGTTTAATTTGATTACTTGCCAATCCGTTTGCAGTTGTCGGTGAAACTGCATAGTAAGTTGCGGTTGTATTAAGAGGTGCAGGAAGTGTTCCTGAATTTTCTACTAAAGTAAATTTAGTTCCTGAAGGTATTTTTGGATTATATGGGAAATTTAATGTGCTGTTAGAAGTAAGTGCAACAAATGTATGTGTTACTCTTGCTTGTACAGTAGGTGCAGATGTAAATCCTCTACCCGCATTGTTAACATTGACTGCTTGTATAATTTCATTTCCAATCAACGGTTCTAAGTCAAATAATGATCCTTGACCACCAACAAGAATAATCTCTGGTGTTGCAACAAAATTAGCACCACCATTTACAACATCAAGATAGTCAATAACCTGAGTTCTGATTAATTGTAAATTATAAGTCGTATTTAATTTTGGTTTAAGTGTTCTATCGTGACTATAGTTAAATGTAATGTTCTCACCACCAATTTTCAATATTTCACCCATATCAGATGACTTGAGTAGTATGGATGCACCACTACCTGTCTTTTGTTCTACGTTGATTATTGGAGGACTTTGATATTGTTGTCCTGCTGCCTCTATATTGATAGATGCAACACCTTCATTAACAATTAACGCATTTAATGCAGAGTTGATACCATTACCACCCTGTGCAGTAATTGTAGGTGCAGACAAATAACCAGATCCAGAGTTGGTTACAGTTACAGAGTCAATAGCAGCATCTAACAGTGTTGATGTTGATACAACGTCTGTAAAGGTAAGTCCACCAGTAGAAACTAATAAGACTGCATCATGAGTTCCATCAGAACCACCTAGGTCTGCTCCAGAAATTGTAAGTTGATCTCCTAGAACGTACGCAGTTCCACCCGCTGTAACAGTGACGGATGTAATAGTCCCATTACCATCAGTGACAATAGTGAAAGTAGCACCAGTAGCAGAAGAACCCGCAATTGACTTTTGGGTAATTCCTGTGTAGGTTTGTGAGGTTCCATAGTTTGTCGCAGATTGAGATTGAATTGAGACTGTTGAGATTATACCGTAATATGGATCGTCAAATAGAACAGTAGGTGCAGATCTATAGTTAGATCCTGCTGCAGTAACTGTCACTTCAGACACTTTACCCGCACCAGAAACTGCTGCAGCTACTGTTGCTTGAGATCCTGATATTGCACTAATGACTGCAACTGAGTTACCACCAGTGTATACTCTAGACCTAATAAGAAATTCTTGTGTGCCAACTCCAGAACTGGTTATTGTTATTGCAGTACCTACTTCTGCAAGTTGTGGTGTAGATGCTAACTTGACACGTCCTGAGTCCCCTATATTGATAATGTAGTATGTTTGTCCTACTGTAAGATTACTGATTGCGGTTGTCTCAGATGAGACATACTTTACTGGATCTCCTGTTTGTGCATCATGAGCTGCAAATTCAAATTGATCATCATATCCAACTGCATCAATTTGTGATGGGTTAATACTGTAAGACTTACCAGAGTTGAACATAAGGTAACCCTTCTGCCCTGCTCCTGTTCTTGTATTCTGTAATGGTTTTATTCTCAATACTGATGTAACAGGATTCCAAGACACAACTTGACCTCTAGCAGTGCTGTTGTCTTGAATTATCTTACTAATTACAATTTCATTAGGTAAGAAATTTCCTAATATGTTTTCTAAGGTTATATCAACAAAATCTGGTAGTGTTACAACACAAGTAGGTAATGATGATTGATTATAACCAGATCCTGCGTTTGATACGGAAACATTTGATAATCCACCAGAAATCGTTGCTGTTGCTGTTGCACCAGAACCAGATCTACTAGAACTTAATAATTTTGGTAGAGATTGGTAATTTCTTCCATTATCGCCAATTGTTATTGTTGAAATACCTCCTGTAGCATATATTGAACTTGTAGAGTATGATACACCTGTACCATAACCAGTTTCGGGTTCTATTGCTGTAATGAAGTTTATACGGTTAGTTCCTGCATCTAATGTCGTAATCGTGTGAGTTCCTAATATAGGATCATTAATTACAGTAAAGTATCTACTGTTAGTGGAGTCACTCTTAACGGTAATCGCATTACCCATCGCTAGATGGTTTTGACAAACGTAATGTAATGTATCTGGAGAATCTACAGCAGGAGTAATTTCTACACTACGTGTTGTTGCTGTAGCAAACTGAGAATTGTATTCTGACCATGTAACCACATCACCATTGATTCTGTAGACGACACCTTTTTCATATCTAAGTGTACCACCATATGCATCTTCACTTTCAGAAAAATATATCGCATGAGTAGCATTTGATGAATCATTCTGATTAAATGTATAAGTTGTTCCACGAGACATTGATATAGCAGGAGATTCTGTTACAGACCCATATTTGTCACCTGTAATATAATATCCATTACTAGATCCATAACCATATAAAGGATGTGCAGTAGTTTTTGCTGCAACAGTTACAGTAAATGTATTTGGTGTGGTATTTGTATGTTTGACATCATGATAATAGAAAATACCAGGCAATTCTGCTATTTTTGTTGTTATTGAAGTTTGTTCACTTGTTATGGCATCTCTTTCTTCATCCGTAATGTTTTTGTAAGTTAGTATGTCTGTATTAGCGGGATCTAACGTAAATGACAATACCTTTCCAGTATTACTTGTATGTGAGGTATCAAACTTATAAGAGTGTCCATCTATTAGTGTTAAATTTGGTTCCTTGATATAAACATCTGCTTTACCACCAGAATTACCTGTGGTCACGTCAGCAGCACTTGTTGTTGCAAAATTTCTCTTAGCAGTAAACTTTCTTGCTGTTTCCGTTCTAACAACTATGTAATTAGTCTTATTATAAGACGTAGGTGAGACACCTGAGATATTAACTAGATCACCCGCTTTTAATTGATGTGATTTATCAGCATGGAATTGAACCTCTCTTTGTACTTGAGTTAATGTAATACTAAATGAAGATCCACCGTTATTACCTATATTGAGATCATCTGCGGATATAGTATCACCAATGTCATATCCATATCCAAAATCTGTAAGTGTAACTGAGGTTACTGCACCACCAGAAACAACTATGGTTGCTTTTGCATTTTTTCCATCTCCATTGGTTGATATTGGAACATTTGCATATGTACCATTTGCATAGCCTGACCCACCTGTAATGGAAGACCATCCATCTTGGAATAAATTGCCATCTGTGCGTGTTCTTAAGTATGTCCATGATACACCACCGTCTGACGCACTGCCAGATAGATGAGTAGGAGATGATGAACCTGATGTTGCACTACTAGCTGCTTGATACACTCTATTTGCAACATGAACTAAATCTCCTATTACATATGCAGTTGTTCCTTGCCATGCATCTAATAATTTTGCACTTGTTAAATCAAAATACTTAAAGTGATAATTTCCATTGATGATTTTTGATGTAACTGTTCTACTAAATGAATTATCAGTTGCGGAGATTTTAACTATATCTCCTGCTTGTAGATAATTTGTTGTGGATGTAAAGAGAGAACCGTTGAATATGTCATCATTAGTTCCAACAGTAATCGTTAAGTTAGAAACTGTTGCACCTTCTACTTGAGATACAATTGCACTTACACCTTCTCCACCAGTATCAGTATTGTCAAACGTCAATCTATCGTTAACCTTATACTCTTTACCGCCACCTTCTACAAGGTATTGATCAATATTCTCTGATGAGAATTTATTTGTGGATGATACAATTAGAGAATCCGCAGTTCCACCTCTAATAAACGGATAGTAACTATAGTATCCAATACCATCTTCAATGTATGTAAGAGTTTCACCTGTTTCCATCACAATCAACGTTGTGCTGTCTTCTAGTGCTAGGAAGAAGTCAATTTTATTATCTAATGGTTTTCTCTTTGCTGTGATATTATCTACACCTACGAATGGAGCTCTGTAGCGTACTGCGTCTTCTGTAAAGTTTTTCTGCAGTCCATTACCATTCCAGTTAACAGCATCCGCTTCTCCATAGAAATCCTCTCCAATGTAGTAAGGAAATGCAGGATTACCAGTTGTACCTGTAATAGTTGTAAAGTAAGCATACACACCATTTGGATATTCTGGAGTTACGCAGAATCTGCCATTATAACGGTCTAAATCACCTAAACCCTCCACATACTCATAATCCTCAACATAAGTGCCTAGAGGGTCTGTAAGACCGCTTAGAAGAGCATCTCTAGATGTCTTTACCCTATAACTGCTTCTAATACGTTTGTATGCGTTAAATGGTGAAGTATTCTCAGGATCTTGATATCCATAAGGTCCGTAGATAGGATGTCCGTCATACGCCCAACCTATGATAGGAGAATGCACTGTAGGAGGTAATTCCTGTAATACGTTTGCATTATCAAGACCAATACTGTCTTTAAGTAAGAAACGTAATTGTTTTGGATTATAAAGGTATCCGTATTCTCCACCATAGATCAAATAGTTCTCACCTTGGAAACATCCACCACCGTATACGTCTGTAGTCTTGGGTGATACAAATGAACTACTCCCTAGTTCTAATCCAGTTGCTGCTTCATTAACTGATAATTCTGATAGTCTAGTTTGGAACTGTGCACCAGAACCAGGATATACGATGTCAACTCTTGTAGAACCCGCAGTATACCCAACACCTTTACTTGATACAGTAATGCTAGTAACAATGTTTGTACTCAAGTCTACTGTAGCAAACGCAGTTGCACCAACTCCGTCTCCTGTAATAATAACGTCTGGAGGACCGAAGTATGCACTACCGCCAAATGTAACAATTATACTCTCTATCTTTCCGTTAATGATTGATGGATACGCAACAGCACCACTTCCACTAATCAAATTGATTGTTGGTTCGTATGTATACTGCGATCCTGCAGTGTCAATTGATATACTATCTACAGGACCTCTACAGACAGCGGATGCAGTTGCTCCTATTCCGCCCCCACCAGAGATTGTTACTGTAGGAACGCTTGTATATCCCGCACCACCGTTTACAATTGTGATACCAGTTACGGAACCGTCTGTAATTTGTGCGGTAGCAAACGCTTGATTTCCGCTTGTCGCTCCACCACCTGTAATAGAAACAATAGGTTGTGTGGTAAATCCGCTTCCTCCGCTAGTAACGTTGATAGCAGTTACGGAACCTGTGATAACAACACTCGCAGTTGCGGAGTTTCCTTCATATTCCCAATCAACAGTTCCTACTGTTATAATTCCTGCAGTGTGTGTAGGATATACAGTCTCGGAGGATTTACCCGCATTCGTTGCTTTGTATCTTCTTCCTTGATATGTTACCCTTGTTAATCCTGCATATGTTGTATCTAACTTATATTCTGGTTCAAATTCTACAGTAGGTGGGTTTGTGATGTCATATCCAGTTCCACCATCAATTTTTTCAATAGATTTTAATCCACCGTATTTTTTCTTAGTTTCAGACTTATATGAGAATAGTGGGACGCCATTGGCACCAATACCAATCTGACCTACAGGAGTTGCAGTTTTTTGTGATTTAATACTTGGTACAAGAGGAATACGTTTTAAATACCTCTGATTACCTGGATCTAGGTCTGAAGTAGCAAAAGGTCCTACCTTATGTGTTGGTATGCCTGTACTAGCAACTATTGCATGATCAGTTGACTTATATGTGTTTTGAATGTCACCTGTTGTGTTTTTAACTGCAAGATTGATAGAAGTGTCATCAGACTTACCAAATGCAAATTCTCTAGCAATATAAAACTCAAATCCAGATATAGGTTGTGCAGGAGAGAATGTAAAGACAAACTCAAAGTTAAATTCATCAACAATACCCACAACAGTGTGAGAGTTGTTGTAAATGTCTTCTGGAGCATTTAATATTCTTACAGAGTCGTCTCTGACCAATCTATGCTTCTCTTTAGTCGTTACGGTGCATCTAACCGATCCATCGGCAGCAGGGGCTGCTAGAGTCGCCTGAGACCCTCTGAGAGCACGTCTAACGTTGTATATGAAACTATCCCATATAGGATCAATGCTATCGAAGCCAGGTGCAGCTGGTGTAGTGACTTTTGAGTCTGGAAGATAATACTTACCACCACTAGTAAGAGTAACACCTCTAGTTCCACCAAATATCTTTAATTGTATCTCAGAGTTGTCTACATTTGAGTTACCGTAGATTTTGAAAGCAGCAAATGCTTCTTGTCCCGCATCATGTGCCACATTAGTGGTTGGAGCAACTGCACGGGTACATCCTAAGAATTGATTAACTGTTTTATCAGTATAACTGATTATTTCATCTTCTATTCTAAATTTACCGTTTGTTTCTGGCCATCCAAGTGTAGAATCGACTGTAACAACGTTATCTGTTAAATTAGCACCTAAATCTTCTGCAAGAACTGTTTTATACGGAGTTACGAACGTTCCAAGTGAATTATTAGTGTCTACATCAATTTCGTAGATAGTTCCGTTTGATGTAAAGACTTCTACAACACCTTTTACGTAAATTCTTGCAAAATCTACATTTGGGTCGTTTGTATCTGCTTCTTGGTACAATACTTGTCCAACAAGTTCAATTGGGTTTCCAGAAACAGGAACTGCACGAATAATTTCTCTAGAAGTATAGAATGCATCACTAGGTTTGAATATTCGCTCTCTTGGATAAGACACTTGAGACTCAACGCCAAAAAGTGACCTTAATACAAACTGGAATGATCTACTTGTTCCTTTTGAGGAGTAAAAGTCCTTAATACGCTTAACTATAGTGCTTTCTGTTACACCAGTTGCAAAATTCTTTGGAAATGTGTTTAAAAACTGCTCTTTGAACTTCCCAAGCATGTAAAGTGGGAAAATATTGTTCAAATTGACAACTTCAGTGCCTAAAGTGTGTGCTGCAGCAGTTGTAGACTCAAATTTATACTCAGATTCCAATCCAACCGCTTTTACAGCGTTAAAACCTCTTGAACAGTCTTGAAAAAGTGTAGATCCCTTCTTTTGGTAGTAAATTATCTCATCATCTATCAATAAAAGACCTTCATCGGGAAAATCACGAGTAGATGCAACGTCAATCGTTGTAGAAGACGTTGTAACAGCAGAAATTAGTGTTGTAGAGGTAACTAACTCGCCATAATTGTCAATATTGTAATAATCTGACCAGTTTTGGATAATGTCAACACAATATCCCTTTAATTCTTGTGATTTGTAGTATTCCTTGACAAAATCAATGAACGTAGGAAATTGATCCCTTATAAAAGAGGGAAATTGTCCTATTATGTTTGTCGATATTTTGGATCTGGATTCTGGACTTACTTCTGACGGTACAGGTGTCTGTGTAACCGTAGTAGTAGGCGTTGTCCACGACCCAACTTTCCAAGAACTATTTGTCATATTAGATTAATAGCTAGATTCTGGAATTACTCCTGTTCCAGATAAATTAGAACCACTACTGATAGTATCTTCTACTACAGTAATTACTGAGTTATCTATACCCATAGTAATATAAGTTTCTCTCAAAGATACTAGATCATTTGATTTAGGTGTTGCAGATATCTGTAATGCATTACCTGTGACACTGGTTGATTGTATAATCAAGTCATTGATTACAATTTCTCCCATATCATAGTCTACAGTTCCCCATAGTCCATCAGTATATTCAAACTCACCAGTTCCTTTGACATAATACAGACGTAATGTTCCTGCACCATCGTCATTTAAGTAGTAAGTATTGATATCATCACCTACAATCTTAAATCCACTAGTAGATACAGAAGGAGATGTTGATGTTTGTTGGTTAATTCTGTTACCATAGCAAATTTTGTAGTTAACACGAGTGTTTAACTCCACAGTAACGTTCTTTCTCATTGCAACACGTGTAATGTTAGACGTAATCGACCTCTCTGCATCATCAATTATGTTCTGTACCTTAGAATATTTGAATTTACCACCAAATTTATTAAACTCACCACTAGCATTAAGGGCAGTAAGTGTAGTAATCACTAAATTCTTGACTTCTTGTGGAGATCTGCGTGTATTGTTGGGGTTGTAATACACAAAACTGATCAAATCTATGTAAAGTATGGACGGATCAATGATTGTAGGTTGAATTGCTGCTACAGAATACTCTCTAAGTTTCTTCAAAACAGAGTTTTTCTCAGAAAGTGATAGTTTATCAGCATTTTTTGGTTTGATTGCCAAAAATACCTTGCCAAATTCGGGAGGTTCCGCTTCTTCTCCACCATAACATGCTATGGATGACACGTTTGGATAGATTTGGGGTATGATTGCTTCATAATCCCGTGTCGAAACTGCTCTACCGAATGCAGAATAGAACTTTGGAGCTCCAAATTTGATAGATTCCGTAGATTCTGGTTCAGAACCGCCATCAGGGAACGAAACTGCGGTTATTGTAATGCCAGAAGTTATTGCATTTAAGTTATTATCACGGAATGTTCCAATATTCTCAAAAACTTTCAATCCATTTGCACCGATTCCTGCTGAAGTTGAGTATTTTACAGTAACAACATCACCATTTGTAAGTGCCTTACCTATTGTACCATCTCCAAATAGTATTTCTGGTATCTGATACTCACTTTCCTCTAAGAAAAATACCTTAGAAGTAGAATCTATCTTTGTAATATCGGTTGCTTGTAAATATTTCTCTGTAACTGTACCAGAAGTTACCTCTACAATCATGGATGTAGTGTCAACTCTGTCATTAGTAAGTATAAATCTCTGTCTTTGCGTAGTATCTTTGACGAAGGTGTCTGTTAAGAACAGTCCTTCATATAAAACTGTGTTAGAAAACGTTGCGATACCTGTTAAACTATCTACGGACTGTGCAATATCAGTAGGAATACTGAAAACAAAGTTGTTATTGTCCAAACCTGTGAAGTTTAGAACCAGTCCTGCAGCAATTGTGACTGATTTAGGGTATGGGAACGCAGTCTGAACTGAAATATTACATGTAGTACGTGCTGAACGTGCTGATTTTGGTGTATAACCTATCATTCGAGCAAGTTTTACAACGTTTTCACGCAAAACTGCCGTTTCTAGGAACCCTTCATTAACTGCAAGGTTAGCATTTACACTTGTATAGTATGTGTTGTATGCTAATGCGTCAATAAGCACTGTCAAAGACGATCCCTCGAAGTCATAATCACTAAATTGTGACTGAGATTTTAGATATTCTTTAATTTGTGCCTTGATCTCGTTGAACTCAAGGGCATTAACTTGATTAAATGCCATTATGGTTTAAATGCAATGCTAATATCATCAAACTTAGGCGGTATTCCCAATATAAGATAATTAATTTGACAGTTTAGTTCATTACGATCTTCTTCAAACACTACGTCTACCGTTACAGCGGTGACTCTAGGTTCATGTACTTCAATTGATTGCTCTATTCTATTCTTTACCTCTAGTTCCATAGTGGGTGTAGAGTTCTCAAATAACAAACCAATTATGTTTCCACCGAAGAATGGATCAAATGGTTTTTCATAGAAGTTGTAAAGAACAATATTCTTGACTGATTCTTTAATTGCAGCTTCATTCTTCAATGCCAAAACATCATTGGTCACTGCATTCTTTTCAAATGTTAAAGAGAAATCTCTAAAAGATTTCGATATCAAAGACATCTCAAACGTACTTATCCTTCAATAAGTTATTTATACTCGTTTTTTAGACTTTCTATCAGAACGTGGGTCTGTAATTAGATATCTGCAATATTCATTGCCATGATCATAAAAATGATCTGACATATCTACAGGAATGTTAGCATTCCTTCCACCATCTTTGATTCTATTTGCCTTGGCCACGATACCTCTTCTTTGCTTTGTTTCTTGATGTAGCACTATACTTCGTGTGTTGTCCACGACCTTGTGCAGTTTTCTTTGGTTTCATTTCAACGGAAGGAACTCCGTTATTAAATCTTGTTGCCATAATTAATTTCCATTAGCGAATACAGTTGGACTTCCCCCAGTCATTGCTCCTGCATCGGCACTATCGCCAATACGAGCAACTTTAACACCTTCCACATATACATTAGGGGATCCTGCATTTACCGTAGCAACATGTGGAGCACATGGTGGATCGGGTGGAAAGGCATGAGATACGGTTGGGTCTCCTACTCTTGCGATAAGGATCCCATCTGCCTTGACAGTTGACTGACCAGGCGTGCTGAGGGTGGTGGATCCCACGCACCCATGTCCTGTGCTAAGGGAGTCACCTTTTCTTGAGACAGCTGGCATAGTTTTAAAGTATGTAAAGGTTGTTTTGACTGTGAGAGTTCTGCTAACTTGCGTGATAACGCAGACAAATATATCATGAGTCAATATAATATCTCTGATCTATTTAGAGACCCTACGCGGGGTACGACGCGGTTTTTTCTTCTTAAAGAACTTTCTCTTAATCTGCTCAATCACAAAAAGATCTACTATCTCATACAAGAATACAAGTCCTAGAAAGGTTACTACCCCTGCTAGAACTGTATACTCAAATAGTTTACCAATTAGTATCTTCACTTTCAGTCAAAGTCCCGACAGTATGTTCTACTATCTCTGTAATAGTTTTATCATGCTCCACTACAACATCAACGAGTTTCTCATACTCACCATC
>Ga0163180_10001279_pt1 | contig 14402 bp, 18 predicted proteins | sample AtlANTMetagenome_2_FD_109647 | JGI IMG/M metagenome (GOLD analysis project Ga0163180, IMG submission 109647) | Marine eukaryotic phytoplankton communities from the Atlantic Ocean - Atlantic ANT 4 Metagenome | ecosystem: Environmental > Aquatic > Marine > Oceanic | place: North Atlantic Ocean...
AAACCAGCAATATCAATCATCGCTTGTTCTAATGAGACATCAGTAAGGTCAGCGTCAGTAGCACTTCTGTTTGAGAAGTTACCACCAAGTGCTGTTGGGTGAGCAGTGTTAGCTAAAGTAACTCCGTCTCCACCAGTGACTGCAAACGCATTATTTAATACGTTAGCGCCTCTTACTTGTTTCGTGTAAGCCATAGATCTTGCTAGGGCTTTTGTGTAACGAGCTGAAAGACTGTCATACAAGTTGTCTTCGACTGCTTCCTCAGTTAACGCAAATGCTAGTGCAATTGTGTCATGAGTGTATCTAGCAGTGAAAGATTCAGAAGCGGTATCAAAACCAACTGCTGCTCCCTCTGCTTTTACATTTGCTTGTCCGAATCCAACTAACATAACTTCTTCTTCAAAAGCTCTGTCACTTGATTCTTGCTCAAAAATTTGAGCTGCTTCGTTTTCGTAGCGTGCGTACTCCAAACCGAACAGGGCGTTCAAACCAGGTTCTAGTTCTTTGGCAAGCTGTGCTCTATTAATAGCCATATCCTATCTCCTATATTCCTGATGTTGAGTCCATATAATGAACGTTAAGTTTTACGATCGCTAATCGACCTGCTGCAGTTTTATCAACTGAGCCTTCTGATACTGAAGCTTCGTCATCAAATCCTACAATTTTAAGATTTAATGATGCTGTAGTATTTCTTGTTGAGGGATCTAACTCCGCAAGTGAATAACCAGTAGTGTCTGTACCTGTAGTCGCAGTTGCAAAGTTACAGTTAATGAATAAATCATTATCAGGTAAAGCTGCATTTGCGTTTATTACAAATAAGGCATCAGGATTATCCGCTACAAAAGCCGTAGCTTCTGTCGAAGGTTTGATCGCCGCATAACCAGGCCAGTAGGGTGCCCATGTTGGAGTTCCATCAGTTGCAATGTATTTGCAACCCATGAATACACCTAACAAAGGTACAGTACCTCCAGCGACGGCACCTACAATATCAATTAACCCGGTATCTAGAGGTATAACTGGTGTACCAGTCCAAATTTTACTGGTAGTACCTGTAGTTAAGCCGTCGAAGTTAAGAGGATACGCATTAATGCCTTGGTTATTATAGTTTGATCCGAGTCTTTCGTAAGGACGAAGACCGAATGCTGCATCTATATTAGCCATAATTTGTCTCCTTTAGACAATATAGTGGAACATAGATCTTACTCATTAAGATTTTTTGTTGCCACCAAATTCTACCCGAGACTGCCTTTCTTGAGAAATTGGCATGGAGGGGTGCTCTTCCCTCATAAGATCGTTGTCAACTGATTTTTGCTGGTCATTAGTCATCTTAGCGAAATATTCATCTCTTGATTCTTTAACTTCCAACGGACATCTCATTAACATTAATCCACCTACTGCAATGACACCTTTAAATTTTCCCTCAGTTAAATGAGGTAAATCTATTCTGTCTGGATATTCATCTGCTCTCACAGGTTCATATCCCGATCTGATTCTAGCAACTACGTTTTTATCATCTTGCGTACCTCTATACTCAAATCTTACCCACCTATGGTGAAAACCTTCTGGTGGTTCAGGTGCATCTAAATTAGATGGTGGAGTCCAACCTTTTTTACGAGTTTGTTGTTCACGGGTCTCTAATTTGCGTGAGGTTTTTTGTTTACTATCTGTAGTCATATTACGCCTCCTTCACGTGTTTTGCGTACTCTTCGAGCGGCACACCAAGTTTTTTTGCGATAGCTACCTGTGAAGGTGTGAGTCTCACAGTGCGGCGGCCAGAAGCCGTTTTTCGTGCAACCGAAGCAACTTTTTGCTTTGGCTTGTTCACATCCCCTCCGTCAGAGAACTTATGGGGAAACTCTTTTCTTATACGTTTATCTACTTCAGTATAATACTCATCGGACCTTGGGTCAAACCCTTCTTCCATTAAGTTATTATGTATATCATAAGCTGTATAAGTCATAGCATTATCGTTACCAAACCACTCGTTTTTTGATGCCCAAGCGTTTGCTTTAGGGTCAGAAGGGGCTTGTTCAACCGCAGGTTGATTATTTACTACTGTTTCAATATCTTCCTTTGGTGCTTTTTCTATTTCAGCTTTTCTTTGTAAAGCTTTAGCTTTTGATACTTTTAGTCTTTCATCTTCAATAGTTAAACGAGCTATTTCTTGTTGAGCAGCTACTTGTTTTTCTACATCCTGTGCATTAACAGCAGCTTCCATTGCTCTTTTAGCAAATTCTTTTTGATTGGCTAAAGCTTTTTCTCGTTCAACAAGCATAGAATCATTCTGAACTATATTAGAAGATTTAAGTTTATCTGATTCTTCTTTTACTTTTTTAGCGTAATCAATTGCTGCTTGTTCACGTCTTTCAGCTTCACGCATTTTCTTTGTAAGCTTATCAATACGTTTTTTTACACCAACACTATATTCTTCTAGCTCTTCTTCTTTATTTTCTACAACAGGTGTGTCTGTTGAAGTTTCTTCTTGAACCTCTACAACAGGTGTGTCTGTTGAAGTTTCTTTAACAGAATCAACTTTATCCTCTTTAACTTCTATATCTACAGATTCTCCAGATGTGTCTATTGGAACCATCTTTTCTGCTTTATTAGTCTGTACTTCTTGCATAGAATTCTCCATGTTACATTAAATTAGCTGGCAATATATCTCTTGGATCTTCGACAACTGCCAGTACTTCATCGTCGTTGATTATGCGAAGTTCACCACCATCAATGCTAAGTCTAGCTCCAGCATATTTTGTAATGATAATCCAATCGTCTTTTTTACACCAAGCACCATTAGGAAATTTATCCTTGTCTTGATAAGCATCAGGACCTACGGCAATAACCTTACAAATATTTGTAGCAATTGAAGCTTGTTCAATAGCAGTATCTGTAAGAAGAACGCCTCCTGCTGTTTTACCTTCAAGTTTTAAAGGAAATAAAACAAGACGGTATCCTGTTGGCTTAGGTACTTTTTCTATATCTTTCTTTTGTTTCTCTTTCTTCTTACCATCCCAAATATGTTTTGGCATGATTAATTTACTTGCTGTTTTATTCATCATCTAGCTCCGTTTTTCTTAGCAGGTCCGTGAGTTCCTGTTCTTCTTGTTTAAGTGCTGCAAGTTTACCTGAAAGATACTTATAATCTTCCCAACTTTTGCACAAGCCACCTAATATAGCTTCTTCTACTTGCTTTTGTCTAGCAATTAATTGTTTTTTATAATAAGTAAAAAAATTTTCTAAGCGCATGCTTTCATTTGTTCAGCCATCTCTTTGGCTCTGTTAGGTGTTTGTTTTGCCCAACGTGAGTCTAGCATCTCAATTTTTGCAACGTCATATTGAGGTGGATCTTGTTGAAGAGCCTTCCACATATTGCGAAACTTTGATACGCCTGACTTTCCAAGCTGAAATACCATTTCTATAATTATTATTTTTGCATCATCACTGATGTTTGCTTTACCGCCAGAAGGACAGTTATTTATTAAATCGTCTGCCCCCTTAATAGCATTTTGTAAATCACGAACTAATATTCCTTCTAAATACTTTTCATCATATTCTTTGTCATCTTCCCAGTGATCTTCTACACACAGGTGGCCATAGCCCACTGTTCTTTTATTTAGGGTGTCCAAATATACCTTATTTCGAAAACCCTCATGCTTCTTCACAGAAGCTAATAGTTTATCCATGTTCATGTAAATATCTTTGTTGTAGGTCTTTTATTTTTTAACATTCTTCCAAAACCTCTTGGTTTGACCTCTATATAACCTCCAACGTTCTTTTTTACAATCTTATTCCCATGTTTTTTAGCAAATTTTTTTGCTACTTCTGGTTCGTTTGCATATAAGTATGCTCTTTGTTTTTTAGAACGAAACGGCATTAATGCATCGCTGCTCCGTAACCTCTGACCGCTAAACCACCTGATCTTGCTTTAAATGTTTTGACATTAGTTGGTTTACCACCAGGATTACCTGCTGCTCTTTTTCTTTTTACTGCACTTGTTTTTTGAGATTTACTCATTCTCGCTGCTTTTGCAGCGGGGACACATTTAGGATAACCTTTTCTTTTTTCGCCTTTACTTCTTCCACATGGTTTGTATCCGCCTCCTTTTTTAGGAGCACCTATGTCAACCCATTTTTCTTTTACCCATTCTCGTAAAGACATTATGACCTTTTAGTAACTTTACGTTTTTTCTCCATTACAGCACCACATCCTTTAGCTATACCACCTTGATTATAACTGATACTTTTTTTCTTTGTTGTGACAACTTGTTAGAAGAAATCATACCTCCTGAAGCTTTTTTATTTTTTTTACCACCTGGTGTTACTTTTCCTGAACAAACAGCACTTGCATACATATTTGCATAAGCACTTGGATATACTTTAAATTTACTTTTAGCAGCAGCTTTACCTCTTGGACAAAGTTTACCCATTATTTCGCTATTCCCATTCCTCTTTTAGCTATTCCGCCGCCTCTACGTTTTACGGGTCCACCTTTTTTTCTTTTAATTACACCACGTCCAATTAAGACATCTTTTTTAGTAACTTTTCCATCACCACTCATATCAGGAAATTTTTTCTTCATTTTGTCAATCCTTTCGCCTTCTCGAAACTTCTCATTCCCGCAACTCCGAGCATTGAAGTGACAATTGCTAGAAGAGGCCCAGTCTGAATTTCAGGAGCTGTTAAATTTAACCCTGCAAATTTGCTATACCACTCTATGCAGGGAGATAGAATGAATTCAAACGCTAACGCAAGGCCTCCAATCCATCCTATAAATGGTCGCCAGCCAGCAACAAATATGCTGCGATGGCTGGCTTCCTTTGCATTAACATCTAATTGTTTTTCTGCAAGCTTTTGTTGAATGCGTTGCATTAAAATCTTTTTATCTAATTTCTCTTCTTCTGATGTATGAATCTCGTCGACAACTTTAGCAATGGTTTTTAAGGCTCCGCCCTTACCACCTAATAGTCCACCGAGAACCTGAAACATTATGCTGCTCCGCCTGTCATCCAGCTAATTATCCAGATAACTATAATAGCTACGATAGCCGCCTTGATCCAGTCCTTCATTTTCCACTCTGACCACTCTTTAACGTGTGACCATAGATCTTTTAATAGGTTCATATAACCTCCTTTATTAAAGAAAAGAATTTATCTTATTTTTTGACTAAAATAAACCTTTGAATGGTACTTTTTTGATCTGTACTTTACTTCTTTGTCCTTTTGGCCCAGCACCTAAGTTTTGAGTGACCTTCGGTCCTTCCATAGTAGCTGAGTAAACGTCTGCAATTGATGTTTTATTTACATGAGGACCTGCATAAGGATTCATGTCTTTTGAAACAGTCATTTTTGCATTCGGATATAGTGAACCATTTATAAATTTTGGTTTTGGATTGTTTAATGCCATGTTATCTCCTAATGTATAGTAGGTTTTATCACTTTAATAAAATCTACAGCGTTATTGTCAAATAAAGTATTGCCTTCTACTTTACCAAGCTCATCATGGTAAATAAGAGTAGCTATACTCATCATTGCTCCCCCTATTAGTAACCTATCTTCAGAGGATTGTGAAGATTTTTCCACAATATTCATAAGCATGTCAAAAAAACCAGTCAATTTATCCTCTGCAGTTTGATTTTTAATTATCAAAACGTATATTCCTTTGTTCATCAATTTTTTTAGGGTCTTTTGCTTTTTTCAAATTAACATTAGCACGTAATTGTGCAATATCTTCTTGAGAATCTATCTTTTCACGTGTTAATTTTGCATTTTGTTGAATTCTTTGTTGATCTATACCTAATCGACCAGCATCCATAGCTGCTTTTCGCTCTAAATCTTCTGCTTTTATGTTAATTTCTTGTTGTTTAAGTGCAACCAACGGATCTTGACCTTCTGCTGCTAATATTTCCTGCTCTTCTGCTACCATTTCTTCAGTCATCAGTGCAATTTTTTCTGCAACTTGTTGTTCAATCTCTTCTTGCAATCTCGCTTGGAGTTCAGGAGGTAGTTGACCACCAAATTGAGCAGCTTGTTGCTCTATTGCTGGACCCATTTCCTCTTCAACTTCTTCTCTAGCCTGTAATCCTATGTGTTCGACAATATGACCTTGTAAAATTGCCATCGTAGGTGGGTTATTTTTTACTAAATACGAAGACATAAATGCTCTGTGTGCATCTATGTGAGCTAATTGATTTTGATTTCTAAATGCTACCAAAGGTGCGTTACGTAACGCATTTGCATTTTCTACTGAAGGATCAAGTGGCTGTGGTTCAGCAGGTGCTGGTAAGATAACATCAATATCTTTCACACCTAATGCTTGATACATTCTTCTGTATGCTTCATACATATTATGTGAAGCAGGATCTGCTTGTGCTAGTTGTAATTGTGTTTGTGCCAACGTAACACGTTGAGACATAGAAAAAATGTTTGGATCAGAGACAGGAACAATATCAATCTCTGGGCTAAAGTCTTCTGCTTTTAAACTTGGTGTTGCATTTGTTCCCACTTCATATGGATAGAAAGGTGGTAACGACTCAGCAAATATTTTTGCTAATAACTTAAATTCTATTTTTTGTGCGTAGTGTAGTCTTTTGTGAATAGCACTCATGACTCGCGCACCACGTTCCATCAACGCCATGGTTGTTCCAACAGGTGCGTTTGCTGCTACGCTGTCACCAATCTTTTGATCGGCAATGGCTGCAAATCTAGTTCCTGCTTCTACACAAAAACCTAGTAATTGAAATAAGGTACCGCTTGGTTCTTTGTAAGGTAAAGGTAATAATCCTTCACGCAAACTTCCACCTGGTGCATCTACATCCCTGAACTCTCCTGGTTGGAGGGGAGTATCGTCGTCTTTAACTCGCAATCCGCGAGCCTTGAAACCCGCAGGGAGATTGGACAGTGTACCTGCATCAAGAAGTTGTCTAAGTGCTGCCGTGGCAGTTCTGGAGAGACCCCCGAGCATGTGGATAAGACCAAAGCCATAAAAGCTAAACCCAGGTAAGAACTTATAGTGTACAAAATACCTAATCTTGTTTTTATTTGGATCGCCCTCTTGGTAGTTTCTGTAAATAGATAATACCTGACCTGAGCCTTCATCAATTGTAACAATGTAAGGAACTTTGATTCCATCTTCGCTGTCTACACCTTCTATGTTTAAGTCAACATGCATCTCTAATAACTGATACAAGTTTTCTTGATAAGATTTCTTTACACCTGATATACGATCTTCTTTTTCTTGTAACCCTGTTTCTGTTGTTGATACCTGTAAATCTACATCTCTGTATAAACCAGATACCTGTAATTTTCTTATTTCATTTTCAGATCTTCTAATAACGTGTGTAACTCTTTCACATGATGGAAAGTCTGTTGTTTGATAAGGAACATACAAATCATCACTAGGAACAAATTTAGACACAGGTCTTTGTAAACCTTCATCGTAGTAAACTTTTTTAAATGCTGAACCAGACAACGGTAAGTAAAATAATAGTGAATCTAAATCAGGATCATACTCTTCCATCTCGTAAGTAATCTGATAGTTCATAAAATCTTTTACACGTTGTGCTTGTTCTTCTTTTTGTGTCGTTACTTGACCAAGGATCTGTGTATTAACAGGACCGCCTGGTGGTAATAATTCTTTATAGGCTTGCGCTTGAAATTGTGTGATAGCCTCGGATAACATTGGATGGGTCACGGAACTCGCACCTGTAAAAGGTTGTGTTCTTTCTTGATATTTAAATCCAAGAAGATCTAAACCTTTTTTGTATGTTTCTTCCCACTCTTGTCTTGATGATTTATCTTCTTCAAAAGACTCACGTAAATCATTAGCAATAACACCAAGTTGATTGTCATCTAATACTTCTGCTAAGTTCATGTCAAAAGTATTAGCTAGCATATCTGGCTGATCACCAATTAATGCTGAACCATCATCCATCATTTCTACATTAGGGTTAGCTTCTGCTACTTGTATGTCTACAACGTTTTGTGCCATTTGTTCTGTTTCTTCCGCAAATGGTGGCGGGTTAGGAGTAAATCCGATAGGTCTGTCAATTGCCATTATGCTGCCTCAAATATATCAATTAATTCTGGAGTATACACAAGTCCTCCTTTTTTTCTATGTGTTTTATGTGGTAATAACATTTCTGGTGTAATCTTTACAGCAAAAACCTCTCCCACACCATCTACTTTAATAATCTTAAACTCAGAGTTATTTTCTTTTGCAGCACGTTTTAGTGCTTTTTCTAATACAGATGTGTAGTGTTTTCCTTTTGAATCAACACTGTCTGGTCCACCATAAAATTCTTCTGTGCCAATTCCTTTCATATCCTTAGTTCTTTGGTCAATAGGAGTAGATGTACCACCTGATTGTCCATATCTATTTTTTACAAATTTAGCTGGAGATACAGCGTACCATTCTGCTGCATCAGGAATCTTTTGTTGATATAAAAGATTTGCCGCTTTTGCTAAATCTCTTTTTACTAATGCTTCGCCCCACTCTGATCTATTTTTAAATGGCACGTTTGGATACAATTGTTTCATTGCATTTTCACTGATGGCTGTCTGTAATTCTTCTAGCATTTTCTTTTCTTTTGCCATAGCTTCGTTAGCTTTTGTTACTAGCTCTTTATCTGGTCTAGTTCCTGCTGATGCTAGGTCTTCAAATACTTTTTTGTTTTCTTGAAACTCTTTAACAAACTGTTGCATCTCAACCTCAGATTTAAACAACGGTCTAAAGACTGTTTTGTTTTGCACATAAAATTCTGCTACTTCAGGATTGACATCACGCAACTCATCTTGATAACTAGCACGACTAATTCCTGATCGTCTCTCCGCAGGTGTTCCGTCTAATAAATCACCAAGAGCTTTTCTTAATTTTTCTTCAAACCGTTTTGCATTTTGCAATACATCTGATTGTATTTCATCCGCAAATGTAACAATAACTTCTTGACCTTTAGTTGTTGCTTCCATGCCTTTTAGTTTTACGGAATCATCTTGTATCTTACTTCTGAACTGACGTATTTGATTAGCAAGTGGTGTATCAATTTCTTCTAAAAATGCCATTCTTGAATCAATGGTTTCTGTAATCATTCTTGCATTCATTTCATCAGTTGGTGTTAAATCCTCATCTAATGCTCTTCGTATTTTTTCATATGCGGATGCTTCTAAACCTTTTAATTGATTTTTTAATTTTGTTTGATTACGCTTGAGTGTTCTAATCATGGCAGGGTCTACTGCTTCTTCAATCCCTTGTGCTGTTTTCTCTACAGGTAATGTTGCTTTACGGTCCGTGAGCCGCGACCACCCGATCACGTACTTCTCACCAAAGTCATGAGCTGCGCCGCCAGGGGGCAACGAATCAGGATCTAGTGGTATATCTTTTGCTGGCAGATACATAACATCTTCTCTGTATGTACCAGGCAATGCTCCTCGCTCTTGATAGCCATCATACTTTGCTCTGTTCGTTCCACCATATCTCGCATCGCCGTACGTAACGTTATCTATTTTACGGAGTGGTGCATCACGAATAATTTTTAGAACGTCCGCTTTGTTTATGTTTAAATTATTTTTTTCTGCTACTCGAATATAATCAAGTAACGCATTGTCTTCTATCTCTGCCTTACCAACACCTTTTTTATTAATGAAGTCATAAAACTTTTGTACCGTGTCAAAACTCTCTGGCGTATTAGGGTCCATGAGCCGTGCTTCGAGGCCCGAGTAAAACACAGACTCAGCCGTCTCTGGCGAATCAATAATTGTTTTCTTGGATTTCGGAACACCGACCGCTGTTCCTTCGGCTGTAATATCAACATCCACAATATCATCAATAGTTGCATTAACATCTGCTTCCGTACCAAGTTTACTGGTAACATTATCCATGTTCTTTTTTTCGTTTTTGGTAAACTGCTGTAAAAGCATCTTTGCTTTATCAACCGCAGCTACACCCCAAATAGGAACCTTACCAAATAGTCCTGCCATTTCTACTTCTGGCATTTGTTCGCCTTGCGTTGGTTTTAGATCTGCGTCCGCAAACATAGATTCTAGTTTCTCTTCGCTTATGTAGCCAGGTTGTTCCGTTGTAATATCTGACAGTTCAACGTCTCCACCAATAGCTCTGTTAAGAACAGGTTCATTTGTAGAAAGAACTTCATCAACATCTAATTTTTCTCTTTCAAATTGTTCTGGATTATTTAATACTTTGTCCATTAAATTACTTAAAGTTGGTAGTATTTTAGGACCTACTTTTTCACTTATTTTTTGTATTGTTTTTTTAAAAGGTACATCAAAAGGTGCGTATACCTCTAAAGGACCTACTACAGCATATATCGTATCTTCTAAACTTTCTTCAGCAAGAATATCTTTCATATCCATTCCAGCATCTAATTTGTCTTGTCTTTTTCTATAAGTGTTAGCTGCTCCTCCTGCTAAAAAATCTGTAATGTTTAAACCAAGCCTTGCCATTGCTTGCGCTTGTTCAACTAATTTTTCTTTTACAGTTTCTTCTTGACTTTCATCCATTTCTGCAAAAGTTGGAACTTTATCTTGTAATGATTTTAAAGATAAAATTTCAAAAGTGTTTGCTAAAGCAGGATTCATAGCACCTACTATTTTATCAGCAGTAGAGCCAATAGTTGAATCAGAGTCAAGATAAGGAACCATTTTTTCCTTATACACATCTTGTAGATCTTCTAGTTCTACACCAAATATATCCATAGGTCCTGCCATATTAGTATTCTAACACTTCTTCGAGAGAAGCGAAACCCCCATCTTCATATCCAACAGGAAGAAAAAATCTATCTTCAACCATTCCTGCTGCTCCAGATACTGTATCTTTAGAAACACTTCTGGACATTTTAGAGTTTAAAAACTTTAAATTTTGCTCTTCATTAATAGATTTAATTAATTGTTCTGGATCTTTAAACCCTTTACCATATTTAACAAACCCTTTACCATTATCTCTAATCACTTGCGTTTCAACGCCTAATTCTTTCATATCATGACTTATATCTTTTAAGGTTGCTAATATTTGTTTTTGCTCGTCTCTCATGGCTTGTTTTGCTGAATCAGGAAGATAAGGCATTTTTTCAATATCACTTTTTAATTCTCTAAATTTATTCCTATTAGCAAATAAATGTTTTTCTAATATTTTATGAACACCGTTTCTTTGTATGTTTGTAAAAAAACGAGGATATTTTACATGATTTAAAACTCTGTTGTCTTTTCCAAATTGATTAAATATCTCTAACCGTCTTGCTGTCATTAACTCATGACCTCTTTGTAATCCTTTTATTAGAGTTTTGTATTTTTCAAAAGCTGCTTCTTCTTGTTTAGTATACATAAAAGGTTCATAGTATTCGTTTCTAACTTTTGATTCTTTTATAAATTTATTTGGATCAACAGGAGCTTCTATAATTGTAAAGTTAGGAGTCACTGGTCCAGGTTCTTGTATTAACTCATCTAGGTAAGGATATTTATTCAAAGAAGAACCAATATTCTCGGGATCAAATTCAGGATCCATTGTTCCTCCCTGTAATTCTTTTCTATATTTATTTTTTAATTTTACATATTCATCAAAAGTATTAGTATCAACCAATCCTTGATCGTTATATATTGTGGAAGAGAAATCAAATTCAGGATTTACTTCTTTAGTAAGGGATGTTTGTTTTCTTATTTTAAAATTTGTATACGCATCTAAAATTGTTTTTTGATCCATCATATCTTCATTAAAAAATTTATTTTTTTTAGACGCTCCTGATATACCCATTGATTGTCTAGATAAATCATCTAATAGTAATCTAATAGTGTAAGCGGGTCCATCTTCTGTTTCTGCTATTCTGTAAATAACTTGTTGTAAATATGGTAGGTTATAACGATCAGAATCATATCGTTCAGGTAAAGGCATTCTCCCTTCATCAATTGCTTTTAACATTGACTCTGGTATTTCATACGACAAAGGATAAAGATGTTTTTCATTTCGAGGATCAAAAGAATAATACATTCCCTCACTTCTGTTTAATCGTGAGTTAGATTCTATTGGCATGTTTACTAAATCCTCTAATACCTCGTCAGGAAAAGTATCTAATCTTTTTTGATAAAATTTGTCCGCTTCTATTCTATTCTCTTCAGCTAATTTTTTAAATTCAGCATCCTTATCAAAACTAATAACTTTCTTTTCTGGTTGAGAGGTAACAGTTTCGTCAGTTAAATTAAAAGTAGGTTCAGGTGTATCTTGAACAATATCATCAAAAATATCTACTTCTTCTACCTCTGGTTCTTTTTTAGTTAATTGTATGTTTAATGGTTTGTTTGTTTCTGCTTCTAACAGCATCCTTTCTCGTTGAGCTTTAGCCGCCATTAAATCTTCTGGCGACATTTTTTCTAAGTCACTACCTTTAAAAATAATACCTTTGGATATTAAATCTTCTACGTAATCTTTTACATCACCAAGAGTTTCTACCCCTTCATCAAAATAATCTTTAATTATTTTTCCTGTTTTAACTGCTCCTGTAACTATACCCATTAGTAATATTCCCTTGGTTCAATGTATCTAGGCTCGTCCTGATAGTCTGAGTCTAGTTGTATGAAGTTTCCTTGCCTGAAACGCAACAATGCTTGTGTTGTTGAATCGACTAAATCGTCATGATCACCATAAGGGAAAGCCGCACATTCTTCAATAACTTCTTCTGCCCAGCGATCATCGGTACACCATACCTGCCCTGATTCAAATAAAGGAGCCACGGAGTTGACACGTACGTGCTTATCATTGCCCTTACTAGGCGTATAAGTAACTACAGGAATTCCTAGCTGTCGTAGCTCCTGTGTTAAGGGCATACCAGATGCTTTCGCTTCAATCAAGATTGTTTCGGGTTCCCAGTACTTATATTCGTCTAACGCAATCTCTTTTAACTCAGGAAAATCCCATCTACCTTTGCGCATCGCAAGAAGAATGATGTGAAATGGTCCGTGTTCCACGGGTTTAAATACGCCCCACGTTGTTATCGCACTAAAGTCTGCTGTCTCTTTTTTACTAAATGCGGTGTCATAACTCTGTATAACGTGCATTAAATCAGGAATATCTTCTCTCGGCCACACTTTCCACCAATCTCTTTTGATAATACTACCTTCTTCTGAGGTTGGTGCTTGTTGCCATTGTGCTTGCCACTTTTGTTCTGACAAAGATGCTTTAACCCCTTCTAGTTCTGATAACTTCCAAAACTCAGGCCACATTGGTTTGTCATTCAAGATAGCAGGAAACTCAACCACGTCCCACTGATCGGCATTTGCATTAGTTTGTGCAGCAATTAATTTTCCCGTAAGATCCTTTGTGGACCATCTTGTCATAACCACGACTATCGAACCGCCAGGTTGCAAACGTTGTCTAGGTCCTGACGTGTACCATTCGTATGCATTGTCCATGGCTGTTTGACTGAGTGCATCTTGCTCGGAATGAGGATCATCAATGATTAACAAATCAGCACCACGCCCTGTTATCGCACCACCGACCCCTGCTGCAAAGTATTCACCACCTTTGTTTGTAGTAAATCTACCTGCTGCCTTGGAATCTTGTGACAAACTTACATCAGGAAATACATCTTTAAATTCTTGCTGGTCAAACAGGTTACGAACCTTTCTACCAAAGTTATAAGATAGTTCTGCTGTGTGTGTAGTTTGTATAATTTTTAGCTTAGGATTCCTGCCCATCATCCACGCAGGAAATAGATTAGATGCAAATTCTGACTTTGTATGTCTTGGTGGCATATTTACAATTAATCTTTTTATCTTTCCACGTGAAACGTCTTCTAATTTTTGTGCAAATATTTTGTGATGTTTTCCTGCAATAAAGTCAGGCCAAACTTTTTTTACAAAAGTTAAATAGGAGGAACGGGACTCCTGAGCGACTTTGATTTGTAAATTTCTTAATTCGTACTTTAACAAATCCGTTGGGATTTTAGACTGATTCATAAAAAAGTTATATCATAGTCTCTGTTTGTGTAAAACTCAAGACTTTAGACCGACGACGAGGCGACGGGGCAAATTGGGTGTGTGGGGGTGTGCGAACACAAGATATGGTGTTTGAGGTCGGTTGTAAGTACCTAATGTTGTTTGGTGATGACAAAACCTGACTGGCTGCCTGGCTGCTTCGCAGCCCTGCTGCACCAGGAGTTCCTGGCTGCTGGTGATAAGACGTAAAAAAAGGGGCGAATGATCGCCCCTTCTACCAGCCCTCGAGGGTAACTGTTATGTTATGTGTTGTGCCAATCGTTGCATGATACGAGTTCCCCAATCTTTAACGTATTGAGGACAGTTAGGATCAAGAACAATTGTTTCGACTTCACTTTCTAAAACTTTGTACAAAGCTTTCCAATTGATGTTATCAGTATGAGTTGCTCTAACATCATTAGGGTTAGGA
>Ga0163180_10001280_pt1 | contig 14397 bp, 19 predicted proteins | sample AtlANTMetagenome_2_FD_109647 | JGI IMG/M metagenome (GOLD analysis project Ga0163180, IMG submission 109647) | Marine eukaryotic phytoplankton communities from the Atlantic Ocean - Atlantic ANT 4 Metagenome | ecosystem: Environmental > Aquatic > Marine > Oceanic | place: North Atlantic Ocean...
ACCTCGGCGTCGCTTTCCGCCGGTGGCGCATCGTCATTCATCAAGGGGCTTAAACGCCGCCAGAACTCAGCGAACCCACTGACTGTGCCCGGGATTTCGTTGATCATGAGAGATTTATCAGAGTATATGCGCGCTAAAGTCTTTCGAGTGTCCTCAGGCAACTCCTCCATGTCTTCGTCTTTGAGAATTTTCCCGAATAGGTCTCCTGCTCCCATCATTTTGGTAATCGCGTAGCCGATGGTGTTGGAAAAGGGTGTGAGCCACCCCGGAAAGATCTTGAGCATGACGTTGAGAAGGCCGAAGATAACCAGCCAGGGAATCACGGTCACGCTAATGGCGGTCCCCCACTGGGTGCTGCCGCACATCGCCGAGGTTGTCCCGAGGTTTATGAAGTACTCGCCCACTATGACCATCAACAGATAGATCGCGAAGTATACGAGCGGCGAGCTGCCTGGGCCTGAGTACATATACTTGACGGGAAGGTAGAGGGTCGTCACTACAAAGAACCAGAGCATTGCCATTTGGGGACCCGGTACACTGCTGCTCGAACCATCATCTGTGCTCATTTATAGATAATGTGCACAAATTTATTTCGTATTATAGCAGCATTCCCTATGGATAGCGCTCCCAAGTTGACGGAACCAGGAGTCCGGAGCTTCGTGGGCAAATCGTTGCGCGATTACCACAAATACCGCGACGGCTTCACGAGTATGCTATTCAACATAGTTATGCTTGCAGGTTTTGTGGCCGTAGTCTCTGGCGTGCTGTACTGGCGTTATAAAGGAAGAATCACGCCGCAGGAACAGGCTGTGAGAAATCGAGAGAAGAAAGAATATATATTCACTAAGCTCCAAACCCTCGCTACCATGAAGCAGCGTGTGAGGCCCGGTATGATTACGAACCTTCCGACGTGGAACGATCATCCCGAGCTTGGCATCCTTAACCGGAAAAATGTGTGATTAAGGTATATAGCGAGCATGCCAGAGGATTTGGACGGTAGAATCAAAGCTTACTACAAACTCAAGCAGAAATACGAAGAGAAGATCCAGCGGCAGAAAATGCGGGTTCTGCGAGATGCTAATTTGACGGTGAAAGAGAAGCGTGAACGAGTCAGACTGATTAAGAAGCAGTGTGTCAACTGCAAGAAGGACGGTGGTACCGTGTTTTCGACGAGCGACCGTAAACTCCGAGCGGTATGCGGGAACCGAGCCGATCCCTGCGACCTGAATATCGAGATCAATCGCGGGGAGTTCGCAGATGTCCGAAACGTGCGCAAGACTTTCGAGGAAGAGCTGGAGAAGGGCAAGGTGGATATCATTCGCACGAAACTGGACCTGCTGTTTAGCTACGCTGACGAGGCGACTTCCTTGGAGAGATTTAACAGGTTGAAAGAGGAAATATCGCAATACTCGAAACCCATCGAGATCCTAACCGAGTCGTATCTGTCGGTTGTGAACAACGTCAAGAACCAGCAGACTATCCAGGATCTAGACGCCCAGTTATTCGTTCTGACCGAAGAGCTGGGCTCGCTGGTCGAGAAGTTCCGCGCCGCCCCTCAGCCGGGTCTTGTTACGGACATGGTGGAGCTGTACATCACCAAGATCAGTCCTCTGGTCTCTCGCCGCAGAGAACTGCAGTATGCAGAGGTCGATGTCGTGAGAGATCCAGACGACTCGCTCCGCCTGGTCGAAGAACCTTACACGCTCGGGGACCTACTCATTAACTTGGACGCACTAGGGGCGTAAAGATTTACTGGACTATATATATGCTACGGTTTATCAACTTTCCGGCTTTTCTAGTCAGTCTGGCCGTGGGGCTAGTGTTTGTCTACCTATCGGCCCCCACGCACGGTGTCATTCACGTCTATCCAACTCCGGACAATGCGGATAAGGTACAGTATAGGGACCGGGCTGGTGTATGCTTTCGATTCGATCCCGTAGCTACTCAATGCCCGGAAAACCCATCGCTTATCAAGAACATACCTATGCAAAACTAATCTAGGGGTTTATTATACATGCTCGGGAACCTTCTGAAAGCGGTAGATACAAGAGTGGGACGCATTGTCATCTCGGCTATTCTCGGGATCGGTCTTGCTAGTATATTTCGGAAGGTCTGCAACTCGCGGGACTGTCTAGTGTTTGAAGCCCCTCCAATGAAGGAAGTTACCGAAAACACATATAAATACAATGGGCAATGCTACCGGTTCAAAGAGAGCCCGGTTGCTTGCGATGCCGAGAAGAAAATCATAGAGTTCGCGTAAGCATCAACGTTTATTTAGTAAGCGGGCATATTAGACATGAGTTCGCCGGGAACTACCGATCTAGCAGACCTACCGACGGTGCCACTCGACGCCGAACCTGTGCAGCTTCACACGACGGAGAAGAACGCTGTGGTAGACAATCCTGCAGCGAGGCTCCAAGAGGACCGCGAGCGCGACACCAAGGACATGAACGCCCTAGTCACGGGTATTCAAACCGCGTCGGCCGCCGGAGCACTCCAACTGCCCCAGGGAGATGTACCACAGAACCAGGACCACCTGACCCGGGATTCCCAGGCTCGGGCCAATTACGTCCCGGCCGCGGGCGCGGACTACATAGGAGCCGGCCCTACTAGCGAGGAAATCATGCGTCAACACGCCGCTAAACAGAAAGCTCAGGATGCTGGCGATCGGACCTTGGACGTGTTGCAGATGCCCATAATTCTCTCTATCCTGTACTTCGCTTTCCAGATGCCCATAATCCGCAAATTCGCATATGACAAACTTCCATTCTTGTTCTCCAAGGACGGAAACCCGACGACGGTGGGATCGGCCATCGCAAGCGTCGCCTTTGCTGGGGCGTACACCGCTCTGAGCTATGGTCTCGATTACATCAGTACATGATTTAGCGTTCGTTCTCGCACCAAATCATGTGGCCGTTTTAATAGATGGATGGGGTCGAACTCATGCGCTCTTTCATAAGGACCATCGTTCCGAATGCGAACTCCACCAAGGTGCCTTCGGCTCTCAACCTGGTCTTCGATGGAGGCGCTTTCAACGGGTACTACGGGCTCGGGGTGGGAATGTACGTAAAGGAACTGGAGGCACAAGGTTTGACCACCGTGGAGAAGGTGTCCGGTGTTAGTGCTGGATCGGTCCTAGCCCTGTGGTACCTGCTCGACAAGCCCAAGACCGATCTGAACGCCCTCTTCGTAGAGATGGCGGCGCACTTTCACAAGCACCGCAACTTGCGCATATACAAGAGGCAGGTCAGGGAAATCGTGAGCGCCAACATCAAGTCTGATGATCTCTCTTTTCTCAATGACCGACTGTACATAAGCTACTACGACACGGTAGACTGCTGCCGAAAGACGGTGTCACGATACAAGAGCCGCAAACATCTCGTCCACACGATCATAAGGTCGAGTCACATCCCGTTCGTAGTTACTGATTCCATTGCGTACCAGGGGCGATACATCGACGGCGTACGGCCCGAGCTCTTCGAAGGCCCTGCTCGCACTTTATTCGTGCAGGTAACCACCTATGGCAGACTAGGAAGGATGTTTTCTACTGGTAGTGAAGTGAATATACTCCACCGCCTCGTCGTGGGCGTTGCGGATGCTAACGACTTCTTCACCACTGGAGCATCGGAAATGTGCAGCTTTACGGATGAGTGGAGTGGGCTGGGGAAGTTAGCATTCTGCCTTCGAGAGATCGCGATGTGCATAGTCTACCTCATACTCAGTAAAGTAGCAAGCACCGATGGTTGCCCTTTCGATGTAGCGAGTGGGTTGAGGTCGGCGACAGCGCACGTGGTGTGGCTGCTCGCGGGCCATGAACATTACTCATAAACCCTAATAAAGACACATGCGTGATCTATATCAGATTGCGATGTCTGGTGGAACCGCATCCAGAATACAGAAGGAGCTAAAGGAGCTCCAGCAAAGCCCGCCGGCCAATTGCTCTGCGGGCCCTGTCGACGATGATATGTTCAAGTGGCAGGCAACGATCATGGGGCCGGAGGGGAGCCCCTACGATGGCGGTGTCTTCTACCTGAGAATAGACTTCCCGCGCGACTATCCTTTCAAGCCGCCGAAGATGCAATTCCTGACTAGAATTTACCACTGTAACATTAATTCAAATGGAGGGATCTGTCTCGACATTCTTAAGGACCAGTGGAGTCCCGCGCTAACGGTCAGTAAGCTGCTCCTGAGCATTTGCTCCTTGATGGATGACGCCAATCCCGACGACCCCCTCGTGCCGGAAATAGCGGATCTCCTGAAGCACGATAAGGTCAAGCACGACGAGAATGCGCGCCTGTTTACACTGAAGTACGCTATGGAGTATGCCGACGAGTGAGCCCGACTCACCATTCGAACATGTCCTCAGATAATTGAAATGATTATTTCTTCCCAGTCTATGTTAAATGCGGACTAGGAAGAAAATGAGTTCGCAGAAGCGAAGACAGACGCGTTGCAGAACGCGTAACGCAAGCAATAAATACCAGGTAGGTACGTCCGGTTTCATGGTATCCCGTGCACAGTGGTTGTCTCTTGAGTGTCTCAACTGCATCGAGATCAACAGCACTTTCTACAGCTTACCTACGGCGAAGGTGGTTAGTAACTGGAGCGAGCTTCCCGGACGTGTATCTTTTGTGATCAAGGCCTCGAAGTATATCACGCATATAAAGCGGTTGAAAGACGTGAAGGAGGCCTGGAACAAACTGTGGGAACGGATCTCTCCTTTGGGGAAACGGCTGCGCGCGGTCCTGTTCCAGTTACCTCCTTCCTTCGCCTTCTCCGAGATGAATCTGGACCGGATCGTGGAAATGCATGCGTATGTGCCGAAGGGCTTAAACGTGGCTTTCGAGTTCAGGAACGACACCTGGTTTCGACCGCAGGTTTACGAAGCGTTCCGCAAGATGAAGTGGTGCGTCGCAGGCACTTACATTCAGAAGAAAACGGGAACTTCCTGGATGGGAACTATGCCTGGTGGTCTGAACCTTCCGCCCCGCACCGCCGCGTTTAACTACCTGCGGGTGCACGGAGCGCGCGGCTATAAGGGCGCGCTATCCGAATCCCAGTTAGTGTCTCTTCGTAAGGCTCTACGCGCACAGAAAAGCTCAGAGACTTACGTAATGTTCAATAATACCTTCTTCGACCCTCGCAGCCGCACCTGCACGGTGGAAGGCCAGAAGATAAAGTATGCCGCTGTGTGTAACGCGGTGGAGTTTACGAACTTGCTCCGATCATGATATGCGCTTCGTTGGGATCTCGTGGTGCACAAGATAGAGGGAGTTCTCCGTGACGATAATGAACTCGGTCTCTATTTTGTAGATTTTCTGAATGGGAGAGGTATACTCATCCTCACTCTTCACGAGAAGTTTCTCCCCTCCGTCTTTGACGCCGATCAGGACTTTTTTCTCCAGAGAAGCGGTCCAGTAGTCAAGCATCATGGGACGGTCTTCAACCACGGCTAGTTTGACCGCGTGTTGAAGGCACGACGAACTAGGGGCATGGTACTGCGACGACTCACTGGTTGCTGCCATTTATACAACTTAGCCGGTGTCAAGCTTTAAATACTTATATCCTGTTAAAACATTTAAACCTAGCATACAGATATCCTGTATATGGCAACGCAATCTCTAACGAACATCGACAACTATAGGCAACACGCCACCGAAACCTCGGCCGTGGCCTTCTCCAAGTTCCTCCATATAGCCGGTGACTACCTTGTACAATGTAGCGATAACATCCACATGCGGAACATCGCATACTATAAGTACGTAGTCTCTCAGGGAATGTCAACCCTTGGTCACGTCTTCCTAACCCTCTATCTCTACACGAACAATCTCGAACTGACCGTGTTCCATTGCCAGAAAGCTGTATACTACTACATCGAGTTCATCGGGCAGATAGGAGACGACCATCATAGCTTCCTACAACTCAACTCTAAGGACGCGATGCTCTTTGTGTACAAGAAAACAATTTTTGACATCGATAGCATCTATCGCAAAGAGTTCGCGTCGCCCAAAATCCCGTGGAGCCCTCAGTCTAACCTAGACGCGTTGGTGACGGCGTACGTTCGGCATAACGCCTTATCACTTAACAGAACAACCCTAGTTGCCGATGAGAAAAGCGCGTTGCTTGTGGAACATAAGGCACGTATGGACAAACTGTCTACCGCCCTACTGAACCTGTCCGCGAGGGGTGAGGAGGAGTTCGGGAAGAAACTCGACCTGCTAGTTCCGGTTGAAGACGGTCTCTCCCGACACGATGTGTGCAAGACCGAGTATATCGAAGCTTTCTGCAAGAGACTGCGGAAGAAATCCACCACCGAGAGTCTGCTCAGAGACCGGTTAAGCGCCGTAAGCGCGCGATTGGCCGACGGGCAGGGTTCGATGCACCTGGCTCCCAAGCTGGCCCAGATACTCCTACCTTCATGATCCCAACACCAGAGTCTTGCGACGGGCTTTGCGCTGCCGCTTCGCCTCCTCACAGGAGCCGTCTACCTCGCCCGGACATCCAACCTCGCGGTATTCCTGCCTCAAGAGCTCCTTGAGGTAAATGTAGATCTCATCCAGAACAGCCTCGGTGCATTTGCCCACAATCAACACACTTCCCGTGCGGAACACCATGAATGATACCTTAGTTATCTCTCCGGTGCTCTTTCCGGGGGCCGGCTGCCGTCCAGTCTGCACGCAGGCATGGCTATCGTGGTAGAAGGTAGACTGGATGCCTGGATAGGAACACGGATCATAGGCACTATCAATTTCGTACTCGTATCGAAGCTTGTGGTATAGTTTATCCCGGTCGATGAAGTACCCGCAATTGAAGTTCGAATTGATCAGTACGGTTTCTGTCTTGTCCTCGATGCAGGCGAGATCGGGACTCGTACTCTCCAATGGTTTCAGTACGTCGATTACTAGGCGCAACACGCGACTGAGGGTGCCGGTATCCTGGATGCCCGGAATTTCGAGTTTGCCGGTGTTGAACACTTTAACGTGGATTTCTTTGAAGTTGTCCTCTTCACGCACTCGAAGTATCATCACAAAGCAGTTGTAGAAAGCCCCGCGCTTTTTCCGCCTATAGCTGACAATATCTTTCTTCGCGAGCCCGATGCTGATCTTCCGAACGTCCTTGAACTTGATACGCCCTTCGGGATTGACAATCCGCTGTAGGATGTGCTCCTCGACGCATTCGAGACCGGACGCTTTCACCTGCAGCTCGCTTAGCTCCTCGGGCGAAGCACTATTGAACTTCATCTGCTTCTTCACGACTCCTTCCCGGGGCTCGTGGTAGGAGATGACGGGAGTCTCCCAGAACACGCTGGCAAGGTCGATCACGGAGTTCAAGTACGATATCTTCGTTTTTGTCGATATATATATTGCAGTCGGCTCTGGTGCCGCTCCATCTAAGCTCTGGACTGCCGGGGGCACCACAGCGCTGCTCGTCTGCGCGTCGCTGAAACTCGCCCAGGCGGCGTCCAGATCCTCGAGGAGTGCCATTATCCTAGTGACTGTATATATCCTTTAAGTTTATCTATTTCAATTATTTTCTTAATACAGTACATTATGGAGATGTCTGCTCCATGGCGAACCGGCTCTTCAGCGACGAAAGCAGTTGCGATCCCCATTCCGAAAAAACCATCTTCCACTGACGACCACGACGAGTATAGCCTCAAGCAGAGTAACTTCGACCCGAACAAGTTCTCTCCTCCGAGCAGCTGGAACAATCGTCTACGCGCACGTCTTGGAGACGATTCCCACTATGCTGTACACTCGCCCGCCAGCAGGTCCTGAAGACATAGGATAACATAGGAGCGAAGGTGCGACACATTCGGATCTCCGCTATGCATCACGAACTCCGCTAACTTTAGGAAGCTCTTTGTAAGGAACTCCGGTCTATGCCGTATGATATAGTTCAAGTAGTCTTTTATGACGCTCTTTGCATCGATGTTGTATTCATCGCTGATGGTATCTAACAGCTCCAGAGAGCTGGTCGCATCCCTCGCCGACACGGTGTCCGTCAGCTTTCGCCACACATCCTCGTCAATCACTTTGGCGTGCGTCGAGAGGTCTTGATTCGACTGCATGTAGTTTATCATACTCCTAATATCTGACTTGTACAGTCTCTGGATGGAGTGAAGCGCCTCGACGTTGTACGCGAGCTTCTCCGCATCGTTTATGGTCGCGAGGAACCGAAGGATGTCATCACGGGGCAGTTGATTGAACCTAAGGCGTACGAACTCGTTCTGCAGAGCCTCGTCTATCCGGCTTATATAGTTGCATATCAAGCAGAACCGCACATTGCTGTTGAACTGCTGGAGAAGGTACTTGAGTGCATGCTGGGCGTTTTTCGTCATGTAATCAACTTCGTCCAGAATGACGAACTTTGTCCCTGTCCCGAACAGTGGCGAAGTATTGACGAATTGGTTTATCTGGGACCGAATGATGTCGATTCCGCGCTCGTCTGAGGCGTTGAGATGAATCATAAGCCCCTTATTCCTTTGCCCGTGCTTTTCCTGATACTCATTAACAAGATTGATTATCGTGGTCGTCTTGCCAGTTCCGGGAGGCCCATAGAGAAGGAGATTGGGGAAGTAGTCGTTTGCGAGCGCGGCCTCCATAAGGGACTTATTGAGAGGGTCTAGTACTATGTCATCGAACTTCGTAGGCCGGTACTTCTCCACCCAGGGGCTGCTCTCATTCACAGGCATACGGTTACTATGCCACGGAAGTTTTTGTTTATCTCGTTTTAGATAGGAAAATTGAAGTATAGGGCTTTATTCACAGCCGATACCAAAGATGCTTCCAGGCCTTCAAACTCCCGGCTACCTCGGTCTCATCAGCGGTTGCATGTTCTCCGGCAAAACGTCGAAGCTGATCGAACTGTTCAAACAATACACGCTGTGCGAGATCTCTGTCAGCGTCATTAACCATGCCGGCGACGACCGCTATGGAACAAGCGACTTATCTACCCACGACGGTAGGCGAATCCCCTGTACTCGGGCCACGGCTCTCAGTGGTCTCGAGTGCCATGACTCAATTCGCGACGCGCGGGTCATTCTTATCAATGAGGGGCAATTCTTCCCCGACATCGTTCCCTGGGTAACAGCCCGCGTGGAGGAAGAGGAGAAGATAGTATTCGTATGTGGGTTGGACGGGGACTTCGCGCGGCAGGGGTTTGGTTCTTGGCTCGATCTGCTTCCTCTGGCGGACGAGGTCACCAAGCTCACGGCATTGTGTAGCTCGTGCAAACAACATCCCGGCATCTTCAGTCGACGCCTTACAGCGGACACACACCAGGTACTGATCGGGAGCGCCCAGTACATCCCTGTCTGTCGTAAATGCTACAGGACCGAGGATACAGCTAGCTTCCGGACGCAGAAGATCCGCTCTGATATGGCGTGCGCACTGAAGGAATCCCTTCAGCGGCGCGCGGATTGGGAGAAATGGCTAAAAGACTACTGCGGAGCCACTCGGGCAGAGCGCAAGCGACTGCGTACGACGTTCGTCTCCTTGGACGAAGCCATTGGCCAGGACGCGCAACTCCTCCGGAACCTTCGCGCTGAGCTCCAAACCCTCGAAACTACTAAATAAATGGTTTAAATTCGTTCGAACACAGAATCACATAATATGCCCACCAAGACTCAGCGCACTCCGAAAAACGCCCAACCCCCGCCGCCTCCGCCTGAAGAGCCCCGCACCAAGAAACGGGGGCGCAAACCTCGGGGAGGAAAGATTGTTGCTGCCGAGGCGGGGGACCTTGCGATCCCCGTTCCTGAACCCAATGTTATCTTGCACTTGCGATGCGGCCGCGATGATCTGCGCCGCCGAGACTTTTCTCGTGCTGCCGGCCCGGTTCCCTGTGGCGGAACCCTCGCAGAGCGCGGTGACCAGCTCATGTATGGCCTCGTCGAATCTTCCAGGACTTCTTGCCTTCCGTGCGATGGAAACGACAGGGGACACGGCGAAGAGTCCAGAACTATATGGACAAAGATCGAGGAGCTGGCCATCGCTCTACACACAAATAATATCTCTGACAAGAAATCAGCCTGTTTCTGGGATACATGCGACTTCGATAGTCCACCGATCCACATCCCCAAGTTCGAGGCCAATGGAACGTACTACTGCTATGGATGCTTCTGCAGTCCCGAGTGTGCAGCTGCATACCTATTTCGGGAACCTATCGACACTGCCACTCGGTTCGAGAGATACGCTCTGCTCAACCACTTATACTGCAAGATCTACGACTACAGCAAGAACGTAAAACCGGCGCCCGACCCTTACCACACGCTTGATAAATTCTACGGGAATCTCTCGATCCAGGAGTACAGACGCCATCTAAAAAGCGAGCGCATACTCCTCGTTGTAGACAAGCCTCTGACGCGCATGCTTCCGGAACTTCACGAGGACAACGACGAGTTCGTACTCAACACGAAGACGACAGGTGGAGCGGGCAGCTTCAAACTTCGGCGCAGCCGGCAAAAGCCAACCAAGGCCGAGATGTTGGCGGAGAACTTCAACATGAGGTAGATCACTAATCTGCTAGGCCAGTGATCTACTGTATGGACTTGACCGGAACCTTTTGCGGCGCAACGTCCATAAAGGTCCTTATCTCCTGGTATATCCGCTGGTTCAGAGACTTCTCCGGCACTGGAGCCTTTGGTGGAGGTTTCAGATAATCCCGAATCACGGCTGTCAAGTCCATATCGAACTCCAGCAACTTCTCTCTCGCAACCTCGCGATCGTAACCAGTCTGGCGCATGGCCTTGTCGCAAAGTTCCTCGAGCTGGGGTCCGTCGATCTCCTCGATGTGCACCATATAATTCCCTCTAGAGTATTTTCTAAACCATATTAAACGAAATCGTTGACTATCACCAATGGAGCAGTACATGCGAGCCGAGTCCCGCATGGGTCAAGAACCAGAGAATATCGATGTAGATAGAGTCGTGCGAGATATAAACGCCAGCGTCGCCGATGTTCTCACGAGGTCGTTGGGGCCCTACATCCGAATGGCCAGTGAAAGTACCGCCCAGTGCTCCGCAGTGTCCCAGGTCCTTAGAAAGCTCCCCGAGTTCCAGGAGCTTCTCGAGGAGAAGCTACAATTGGCCGCCGAAGTCACCGAGCTCCGTGCCCGGCTGGCAGCCGCCGAGAGCTCCGGCATTAGGTTGAGAGTCAGCGAGCTTGGCGAGCTTCCTTCCAGTTCGCGTCTCGTTCCCACCGACACTTCGATCGCCGACCTGACGCAGCGTCTCTATGGCAGCAACGCCATATCGCGGGCGCAGTCCCCGAGCCGCGACTCTCTTTCTGAGGATGAAAGCGAGGAGGGCAGCGATGGTAGTGAGCTGGCAGCGGCGAGTGAGATGCCGATCGGCATGGAGGGTCTTCTTGCTGCGGCAAGGAGGCAGCCTGATTCTCCATACACCCCCAGGTCTTCCACCAGTGCACAGGGCGAGTCCGGAGCTACGGAGGGCGCTGAAGCTCTCGATGCATCGGAAGGTGTCGGTAACGAGCGCGAAGCCTCGGGGGAGGATGAGGGTGAGAGCGAAACCGAGGAGGAGACAGGAAGCGAAGAGGAGGATGCCCCGTCGTTTCCCAGCCATCCCCTGGCAGCCCATGTAGAAGTCGCGATGGACGAGGAAGAAGACGAGGAAGAGGAAGAGGAGCTGTACGAAATCGACCTCGTATTGCCAGGTGATACTGTACCGACAGCTTTCTACACGTCAGACGAGAAAAATGGAGTTATCTACGAGATCGACGACGATGAGGCGCCAGGAGAGGAGGTTGGGCGATTAGAGAACGGCGTTCCGAATTGGGCGGTCGAGTGAGTTAAAATCTAGTCGTATAGTATATGCAATTGAACAACCTATGTGCCCCGGCCATGTTATACGTGGTTTTTTCTATTACGCAAATCATAATCGACATCTTCAAAAGCTTATACAACACCGCGTTTCTAAAGTTCCTCGTCATGATCGTATTCACGGTCGCTCTCAACTTGCTCTGCCAGATGGGTTTAGGCGTAGTGTCTTGGTTCATCGTTTTCGTGCCATTCATAATGATGACTATAATAACATCTCTCCTACTGTTCGTACTGGGCCTCAGCCCGTCCAAGGGGCGCAACAGAGTGAAGGTTGACCATCCAGACCGCGAGCGCGCACGGCACCGTGAGGAAGCGCGCCATCATCGGGCTGAGGAACGGATCCATCATCACGAAGCCAAGCTCAAGGAACAAACGCATCACTGGAGGGAGAAACGCAGGCACGAGGAGGAACGGCATCAGAGAGAAAAGCGCCACCAAGAGCGCATACATAGACACAACCAACACCGGAGACATCCGTCAAGGCACAGGCGACATGGACCTTATGACTACCACGATGGAGACCACCATGGCGACGGCGTTCTCTACGAAGAGTTTGATGGGTACGACACGGACGGCACAGGGGGTAGCGACGTGTGGGAATACCACAAAATTCGCGCCGTCAATGTCCACCATTCCGAAGCCCAAGCCGTTAACCAATAAGCCGAGCTCCAGACAGTTCTGGATAGCGATAAGCTGTCTGCAAAGAGCTTAAGGGTATTCCCCCCCTATCCACAAAGCATGGATACCAACACTCGAGCCCTCTATACGCTGGCTGCCGTTGCCGGCGTTCAGGCTCTGGGGTATTTCGACCACCGAGTCTATTACTTGACCGTTTGCTGCCTAGCATGGCAGGCACTGAGGGTCTTGGTCCCTACTTGGACAACCAACGCGGAACTGCAAGTTGGCTGGTACGCACTGAAGGGAGGAACGACCGTGGCTAGGGTCTGTAGGCCAGTGGTGACTCTCGTCACTGACCCTGTTATCAGACTACTGCAGGCTCCGAAGACCGGGGATAGGCTTTATCTCATAGGAGCGGATGGAGAGACTATTGAGACCATGAGTATCGACCCTCCCCTACGCCCCGAACTTTTCCCGGACACGCAACCAGAGTTCGTAATGTACGAATGGCGGTCGGAAGACGCGTCGAAATATGCCGCTCACTTCATGCGGTTCAATACCGTGGAAAAAGCTCTTGCTTCTCCGGTAGACTTCAAACTCAGTGGAATTAAGTTCCTTGCACCGACAGTGACAGTTGGATCTACCAAGTACGACATGTCCCCCGAGCTATCGAACAACAACTACTACATTTGCGGCAACCGCCTCTTCGATAAACCATTCATCGCATGGTACCTAAATAGAAACCATGGTGTCAGACTTGGCGATCGCGAATACAAGGTCGACTTCGTCGACGACAAGATGCTACCTCAGTCCCTGGGAGAGTCGCAGGCATTGCTTATGCAGCGTGACTCGTACGCGATAGTGCCTGTAGATTCCCAGACGCACAGCAGCGAGGGGCTCAGACAGCGAACCCCTGCTACCTCCGATCGCTGGGCCAAAGAGAACGAACGTCTCAAAGCCGGAAAGGAGTCACTTAGCAAAGTTAAAGTGGACCCCAATGCAGTCCCAACTCACAAACTGTACCCATGGGGGCAATACTATTAGGGTGCCGAAACAATATAAAAGATAATAGTATCCTATTGTATGGAGGGGTCGGCAATGATCGAGGTAGACAGTGATTCGAGCCTCGCACCGCACGTACTCCACGACAAGTGGACTCTCTGGGCGCATCTTCCCCATGACACAGACTGGTCGGTCAATAGCTATAAAGAAATTGATACTCTCTCGACTATGGAAGATGCAATAGCTTTGTGCGAGACTCTTCCGGAGAAGATGGTTAAGAACTGTATGCTTTTCCTGATGCGCGATGGCGTCAAGCCGACATGGGAGGATCCCAGGAATCGCAACGGGGGCTGTTTCTCGTATAAAGTAAATAACAAGACTGTTGGTTCAGCCTGGAAGTCATTGTCGTACGTGCTGGTGGGAGAGACTCTGTCGCCGAACCCCCGCCTGGTGAGCTCAATCACTGGCATTACAATCTCTCCGAAGAAGAACTTCTGTATCGTGAAAGTGTGGCTGTCCGGGTGCGAATTCCAGGACCCCAATCAAATGATAGACGTACCCGGCCTGACTTCTCATGGATGCCTCTTCAAGCGCCATCTACCGGCCTACTAGCTCGAGTATAAGAGCTCCCATCGTAGTAAGTGTTACTAACTCGCTTAGACAGACAACATCTAGAACCCTAGATGTTATCTCCAGGCAGCCCCGCACTCACTCCACCTGCGCAGAGAAGGGAGGAGGACGAGCCGTCGCGGGGCGCGACCGCGGCCTACTCAGTAGGGACCGTGGCGTGGCTGTACGGGTTTCTGTTCGGCCTGGACCTGATGGGAGCCTCATTCAAGGTGCTGGGTGGCAAGTCCGCTGGCCAACTGTTCTCCTCGATCCATAACCCGCTCGCAGGTCTAATGGTTGGTATCCTGGGCACCGTTCTCGTGCAGT
>Ga0163180_10001281_pt1 | contig 14396 bp, 12 predicted proteins | sample AtlANTMetagenome_2_FD_109647 | JGI IMG/M metagenome (GOLD analysis project Ga0163180, IMG submission 109647) | Marine eukaryotic phytoplankton communities from the Atlantic Ocean - Atlantic ANT 4 Metagenome | ecosystem: Environmental > Aquatic > Marine > Oceanic | place: North Atlantic Ocean...
ACCCGGGATCTCCTCCCAGAGAAGAAAGGGATGCGTCTGGCTGGCGTCAGCGATGGGACGGGCCCTCGCCTGAAGCGGAGAGGGCAGCCATGCCGACTCTTGACTCAGGGCCCAACCCTCGACAATGCACACCATCCCAAAGGCCAGCGCTAAGCCCAGCAAGAACCTTGAGAACTGTGGTCTGGGGTTTCCGAACACGAACGCACCCTATCGCACCGCACTCCGAGCACGAAATGTTGATATATAAACCATACTGTTCTTAATTAGATGGTATGTTTATAAACAATCATGTCAGATATTGTATCATCCAACCTTGCAGCAAACATCAAAGAATTGCGTCGATCTCGCCGCATAAGTCAGAGCCAGCTGTCTGAATTAGCCGGCATTCCTCGTCCAACATTGGCAAATCTTGAGTCTGGCTCTGCAAACCCCACACTGAGCGTACTGATGCGCATTGCCAGCGCACTTCAGGTGCTGATTGAGGAGCTCATTGCGCCACCGAAGGCCACCGGACGCCTCTACAGCGCCGGTGATCTACCGATGAGGATGCGGGATCAAGTAGAGATCCGAAAGCTTCTTCCCCGCCCGATCCCGGGGCTGGATCTGGAGCGAATCCACCTGCCCAGTGGCGCCACCATGGTGAGCGCGCCCCACACCCGAGGCACGCGAGAGCACTTGACCTGCGAGACAGGGACACTTCGACTGAGCACTTCCAAAGAGCAATGGCTGCTTCAGCCCGGCGATGTCCTGGTCTTTAGAGGCGACCAGCGACACACCTACCACAACCCTGAAGGCGAGCCCGTGGTCGCCTACAGTGTCGTGATGCTGGCCCCCAGCCCCACCTAAGGCATTGCGGAGCCCCTTTGGCTGCGTGTAGCCTTTCAGCGATGCTCACTCTGCTCCTGCTGCCCACCGCCCTTGCTTCCGCCACCCAAGTGGCACTGCAGTCACTGCAGCTGCCCGAGCACACCGATCTAAATTTGGATGCCCAAGAGATCCAATGGGCTGGCGGAACCGTGGTTCGCTTTCATCAAAGCTTGAATGGAATCGAGGTCCTCGGCACCGGGCCACGGGTATCCCTCGATCCGACCGATCGGGTTCTGCGCACACGAGGGACCCCCCTCAAGAGCCGACCCACCAGCCTCCATCCATCAGTCTCCTCACAGCAGGCCATCAAAACCGCCCAAGACGCGCTTCGAATCGACCCCAGCAACCACCTCTGGGCCCCCTACTCAAAGCTCGCGATCGATCCGTCCAGCGGCGCCCACTTGGTCTGGGTAGTCGACCTCGGCCGGGCAAACCCACTTCAGACCTGGCAGGCCCATATCGACGCGATCGACGGCCGCATTCGTCACGCGGAGATCACCTCCAAGTCCACCGATGGCTGGGTGTTCCCGGAGAGCCCAGCCCACTCTGAGCCCGAGCTGACAGAGCTGCTCAACCTGACCAGCAACGAGCGGATCGCTGGAACTTACGCAGAGGCCTTCTCATGCGTGGAGTGGGACATCGACCCCAAGCCCTTTGGTCAACGGGACTGCCTCTCTATCGAGCCCACAGCATCACCGGATCTAAAAGGAAACTACCGCTACGCGCCCATGTATGGCGCGCTGGAAGACCCCTTTGCAGAGGTGCAGGCATACCACCACACGGATCGAATCAGCAGCTGGGCAGATGAGATGTGGGGGATCCGCGGAGAGGAACCAATTCGTGTCCTCACCAACTTCCCTCTGACCAACGCCTTCTACGGAGACTTCGACGGAGACGGAAAGCGCGATGTGTCCTACGGCATCAGCGACGACGGTCTCAACTTCGCATACGACTCCGATGTGGTCTACCACGAGTATGGACACGCCATCGTCCGCATGGTGGCTGGCTCGATGGGTACCACCGCAGACAGCATCGGCATGAATTGGACCACCGGGGCGCTCAACGAGGGAACCGCCGACATCTTCGCGATGCTGCTCAACGAAGACCCCCTGCTGGCGGAGTACCTCGGACAATCCGACAGATGGGACAAGGCCATCCGCGACCTAGAGCCGGACAAGTACTGCCCGGGGGATCTGCAGAGCCAAGTACACAGGAGCGGCGAAATCCTGGGCTCTGTGGGCTGGAATCTGATCGAGGCTCTGGGCACAGAGGCCACCGCAGAGCTGCTCATGGGTGCCCTGAGCACATGGTCCATCGACACAAGCTGGTCGGATGCTGGAGAGTCCCTGGTGCAGGCCGCACAGGATCTGCACTCGGTGGGCTTCCTCGGCCCCGAAGAGCTTCAGGCCGCGATCTCCATCATCGATGCATCGGGGATGCCCGACTGCGATCGAGTCATCGACCTCTCGTCCGGCCGAGTCTCGAAGCAGTACATGCTCAACCTGGGCCTCAACGGCGAGTACACCAACTTTCCGACCGGCGTTCAGATGAAGCTCTTGGCACCACCGGAGGCCACATCCATCCAGTTTGAGATCGTGGACTTCGACGGCAAAGCGGACGGTACGGGCTGGACGATCTACATCTCCGCGGGCGAACCCGTGCAGCACACCCCCAGCCGAGTAGAGGGATTTGGGCTGGCATTTGCGGAAGTCTCCGACTTCGACCTCAAGATCGACGGTGACCAAAGCACTGCAACCATCCGAATCGATGAAACAAGCGACCTGCCCCTGCACCCAGGAGAGGTCTACTACCTGGCCGTTGCCAGCCGAAACCTCTCGCGCGCACCACTGGACATCGACTACGCAAGCATCTCCATCGCAGGAAGCATCCACATCGGCCGAGAAGTGGATGATGTGGAGGTCTCCCAAGAGGGCTGCAGCACCGCAGCAAACACCACCAGCCACCCTCTGTCGCTTGCACTATTGACATGGGTCATCGCCAGACGAAGAAGGGAGTAAAATTTTCCATTTACCCTTATCCAACGCCCTTTTACGACCAACCATCGGGACCCATCAGACAGACGAATTGGACCAACATCTGCTATATTTAAAACATAGAGATCCCTGGATTCAAGCCAAATATGGACAAGTCCTCCCAGCTGATGTTTGCCCTGCAGAGCCCCATCGGGCTCCGTTTTGGAGCGACCCTCGCAGTCGAGGCGGAGCGAATCACCTTCGAGATGGATGTCGTCTTGGAAAAGGGCACTGTCTGCCCGTTTAGAATGGAGCTCACCGGGCAGGAGGACACCGTGATGGGCGATGTCCGCATCGATCGAGTGCTGCCCAAGCGGCAAGGCTCACTGCCGCGCTTTGTCGCCAAGGTTCTGCAGATGCCTGAGAACGATCGCAAAGCCTATGACGGCTGGCGCCGAGATCAGGCCACGGGCGGAATCTCCAGGCGAATGGAGCGTGATCCAGAGTCCATCCGTCAACAGATGTCCGACCAGATGCGAGGCTCTACGGATGCAGAAGCTCGCGTTGTCTTGGACAAGATGAATGCCAAGAGCATCTACAAGCGCAAGTCCTCCGATCGGATCGAGGGAGACCCCTTTGGACTTGGGAACGAGTCCGCCGACAACACCCGCACCGACCAAGATGAGATTCGAGACCGCCTGCGAGCCTCCGCAGAGAAGATGCCGGAGGTCTCCACACAAGAGGCCGACACGGACAAACCGACCCCCACCGAGCCGAGCCCGCCCCCACCCGCACCCAAGCCCGCCCCCGAGAGTGAGTGGCTACGACCAACGAAGCCGACGCAGACATCCACAGCCAACAAGGACATCGGCTGGCTGAATACGGTGGACAAGCCCCAGAGCGAATCCACTCCCCCCCCACAAGAGAGTCCGGAAAAGCACCGACCCACTCAGGCCACACCCGCCCCCGCCGCGCAGACGTCTCCGGCCAAGCCGCCCCCGCCTCGACCCATCTTTCAAGTCGACGGGACAAAGCAGCCGCTCTCGATCACGGTGACCTACGTGAGCCAAGAGTCGCTGACTGCAGATCACACAGCGGGGCTGAAGTCCTCAGTGATCACCATTCTCCACGCTGCATTGGAGACCCTCTACCTCCCCGTGCAGCTTCACTTTGCCTTACCCGATGGAAGCAGCTTCACCTGCATGGGACAGACAGTCGCGCGAACCTCAAAGGGCACGGCGATTGCGCTGGAGCTGGATACAAAGCAACGGAAGACCCTCTCCGAAGCCATAGAGCGCTAGCGGACACCCCAGGTGCGCAGCAGCTGACGCAGATCTGGCTGGGGCCCGATCCGAGCGGTATCCCCAGGGGCTTGAGGTGTTCCCGTACGCACCATGGCGGCGCGAAGGTCCATGGGCTCCCATGGCCGACCCCAGAGTTCCCATGCAACGGAATTGGCAATGGCTGCAACCGAAGCGACCTGGGGAGAGGCGCCACTGGTGCCACCAAAGAAGCTCGTATATGCCTGACGAGAGTCGCCACCTGGAAAGAACAGATCGGCCATTCCGGCGCCATGCTCATCAGTCGACGTCGTCGCAATGCTGTCGTACCAGCCCTGCACATCCAGCCGACCGCCATAGCTGCTGCCGCCCGGATACCAACTTCGGGGAGTCAAACCGCTGAAGGGTGATGCACCGCCTCCAACCATGATGGCGCCGCTATCCCTCACCTCGCGATCGAACCAGCCCTCCCAATACGGCGCGTCCAGATCATGTCCACCATTGCCCGTGGGCTGCACCACGACAATGCCCTTGGCCACGGCCATAGAGATGGCATCAAATACGGCAGAGAACGCCTCGACAGGGGCGTAGTTGTCAAATGCCCATGTCTGCTGCTCGATCAGGAGCACATCCCCCTCATCGAGTACCCAGGAGGCATCATCGATGGCCGCGGCGATGTTGTAGTTGTCGATCCCGACGTACGGCGAGACCATGACCAGATCTACGCCCGGAGCCATACCGCAGACACCGTAGCCATTGTCACCCGCAAGCACCTCCCCGAGGACGCCATTTCCATGGCTTGGATAGGCGCCGGAGTCCCACCCGACCTGCAGCGCACCCACCGATGCCTCCAGATCCTCATGATCGGGCTCGTAGCTGTACTCCAGATCGGCAAAGGCCACGTTCTCACCCAGACCACCCGGCCACTTGTGTGCGATATCCACACCAAAACCATCGGGCGCAGGCCCAAGGTAGGTCTGCATGGAGGTGAAGTCGGGAGTGACCGGAGCAATGTCTCCAGGCGGGGGCATCGGTAAGGGGGCCAGGTTTACCGACTCCACAAGCGGCTCCCGCAGCAGGCGCGTACCCAGCGCTGCGCCGTCCTCAGCTGGAAGCTGAAGCCACAGCGTGAGGTCCGCCAGAGCGCCGGTCGGGTCGTAGGTGCGCGAGTCGGCTCGAATCACCTCAGGCGGGCGCCCGAACAAGGGCTTTGCCCCCTGGATGAGCGCATTGAGCGAGTCCAGATCACCTTGCCCCGTCACCACTCCGTCATTGAACTGAAGACCTGAATCCTCCTGAAGCTTGACCCAAAGAAGGTCCGTCCGCCGGCCTTCTGTCCATTGAATCTCCTGTGGCCGCGGTGGCGGCTCCCGATGAGGAGCGGCGCTGGCCAACCCAACCAATATCCAGACGATCATGCCGAGTGACTCCACCAGCGACCTTGCTTAAATTCAATCCGAGTCGGACCGCTGACCGGTGCATCGGACGGGTACGTGGAGTCACCGGGCAGAACAATGCACACACCCTCATCCGACACATCCAAGCGCGGCATCACCGGCTGAACCTTCCGGGCCCGGGCGGCAGCCATGACGGCCTCACCCGTTGGATACTCCAACATCTCCTCGAGGGTACGAAAAGTCGGGGGCGCAAGAAAGAAGTCCCCCTCCTCCGATCGCCTCAGCGCTTCCTTGGCGGTGATCCACAGCGTGGAGACCGTCTCGACATCATCGTGCCGCGCCAGCTCGGACTGCTCCGCATCAAGGAGAGTGACAAAGAATCGAGTGTCGTATCGCTTGGGCTCCGCCACAGGCGTGATCCACCAGCTCCAGAAGGCCATCCGGTCAAGATCAGCCACCAACTCGGGAGCATCCATCAGGGTGGCGGAGCGATCGTTGAGTGCAGCTCGAAGCGAGGCGCTGGGCTGGCCCCTCCCCATCCAGACGCCCGCCTCCTCGAAACACTCGCGAATCGCGGCGACAACAAAGTGACCATCGGCAGCCTCTAAGCCATCAACTGAGCCGCAGTGCTGCACCAGAGAGTCCGCATCATCCACACGCCCACCCGGAAAGACCCAGGCATGAGGAAAGAAGCCGGCACGCCCCGAGCGCTTGAGCATCAGGATCTCTGGACCACTGGCACTCTCTCGAAGCACCACGACCGTCGATGCGGGACGGGCCTCAGCTGTCATCACGCCTCCAAGATTGCAGCATAGCAGCCCCGCCACTCATCGGCGCCGCAGTACGATCACGTCTGTATCTGGTGATCCCGCCGGACAGACCCCAACAAGATCGAACATTGCCCGCTGAGCAGCCACTTTTTCAGCCACAGGTGGAAGCTCATCAAGCGAGTAGTGATCGGACTGGAGCTCTTTGAGTATGTCTGCCTTTATTGGGTAGACATCGTCCGACTTCTGGAGGGAAGCGACCATGCGATCACCAGGCCGATGGGCCACCCACAAGAGGTACTGCGTCTCATCAAAGTCTTCGAATGTCCCGTTTGGATCGAGCACAACACCTCGTACACGGGCATCTGAGTGGACCTCTCGAGCAGCCAAGGCCACAAACCCCTCAAACAGGGTGTGGTCTTGGCTGAAGACCGCGATCGATGCTGGACTGGGATGCATTGCCTGAAGGGGTGCCTTTAGGTGCCATGCCTGAGCTGTCGGCGGTCGCGCCAGCGTATGCCGGGGCTGCACCCATGATGCAGGCATGAATGTTCCACCGGGGACAACACCCACGCCAACGGCAAGAAAAGACCAGACCCCACCGATGACACCAATGGCGCTCCAGCGCCCGCGGCTGGCGGCCAGCACCGCGAGAGGTGCCAAAATGGGCAGGGTATAAAACACCTGCTTCTTGGCGATAAATGTAAAGACAACCAGCCCGCCTGCGATGCTGCTGAGCAGCACGGCCCGTGGGCCCCGAACACGCCCGATGAGCCCCCAGATCATCAAGACTCCCAGGAGCGGCCCCGCCTGCGAGTCGAGCAGCACCAAGGGGTAGTAGGCCAGGGAGAGCGGTCCACTGACCTCAGTCAGAGCGCCGGCGCTATCGATCTCCCCCACGGGTGCCTGACTGAGCAGCTCCGCTGAGTGACGCAGAAAGAACTCGCGGTAGTACGCCCCGGTCAGCAGCAAGACAACACCGAGCCCAAGGCCCAGGTTTGCCCACGCCCGACGGTCTGCACGCCACAGTAGCGGCAATACAGCCGGGACAAGAAAGAAGCCCACGGAGAGTCGATCCATCATGAGACCCAAGCCAAGGCTGGCGCCCCAGCCGAGCACCATCTTGCGGTCCTGAAGCCCCCGACTTCGCACCAAAAAAGCCAGACCTGCCGCAGTCCAGGCAATGTCCGCAAGGTTTGGCTCAAAGCGCACCAAGGTGCCAAAGACCCCCGGACAGAGGAGCAGGAGCAGGGGTGCCCATCGAGCGCCCAGCGCCCGACCCATGACATTCACCGCCGCCAGCAGCACTGCTAGGTGGATGAGATTGCCCATGACCAGCGCAGTCCTGGTGGCACCAAGTACGGCCATAAAGGGCCAGGGCACAGCATAGAAGCCCCACGGCCAGTAGCCAGTGTACATGTACCAGCGCATGTGCCAGATGTCGCCCGAGGTCAGCGCACCCCAGAGATCCATGGCGTTTCCAAGCAGCAAGTACTCGTTCTGAAACCCGTCTGGAAGCGGATTATTGGCGATCCACCACCCCTGGTAGAGGGCGGCTAAAAGCCACAGAAGGATGATGTAGCGCCAGCGCACAAGTGCAAGGGTACCCCGCCAAGTACTGTCAGGACCAGTAAGTCCAGGGTAGACTATGAACTGGAGAGAAAAATGTCTCAGCTTACGGGCCTCAAGGTTGCACTGGTGTACCCACCCTACGGACCCGTGCGCAATGAGCCTGGAATCCGAACGGTAAAGGAAAACTACGGCATCTTTCCCTCCTTGAGCCTGCTGTACGTGGCAGGAATCTTGGAGAATGCCGGCTGCGAGGTCCTCCTCCTCGACGCCCACGCAGAAGACCTGACCTTGGACCAGACGGTGGCTCGACTGCAGCGCTTCGGGCCGGACTACATCGGCTACACGATGACGACCTACCTATTCTTCCAGACCATGGACTGGATCAAGGCGATTCGTGCACACGTCGATGTTCCGACCATCCTGGGCGGCGTCCACATGTCCATCTACCCACGGGAGACCCTTCGCTACCCCGAGGTCGACTACGGGGTCACACATGAGGCCGAGGTCGCCCTACCAGAGCTCCTCAAGGCACTGGTCAGCGGCAATGATCTGGCAAACATTCGTGGCATTACCTACCGTCAGCCCGACGGCCATGTGGTGGTCACCCCCAAGTCTGCGGATGTCAACGTCAACACAGCGCCCTTCCCTGCACGGCACCTGATCGACAACAGCATCTACTACAGCTTCATCTCCAAGTACCGGAACTTCAGCTGTTTCATTACCAGCAGAGGCTGCCCCTACAAGTGCATCTTCTGCGAACAGGGCTCCAAGGCCTTCCGTGCACGGACACCCGAGAACGTCTGCGACGAGCTGGAGCTCTGCGTCAAGGAGCACGGAATCCGAGAGCTGGACTTCTTCGACTCGAGCTTCACCATCCGAAAGGACAGGGTCATCGCCATCTGCGAAGAGATTCAACGGCGGAAGCTCGACATCGTCTGGGCAGCGCGGACCCGAGTGGACTGCATCTCCGATGACGTGCTGAACGCCATGCAGCGGGCCGGATGCTCCCGCATCTACTACGGCATCGAGAGTGGAAATCGCGAGGTACTCAGCACCCTGAAGAAATCCACAAGCATGGAGATGTATAGAGACGTCATCTCCCGTACGCGCAAGCATGGGATCCACACCTTTGGCTACTTCATGGTGGGCAACCCCTATGAGACCGATGCCACCGTTCGACAGACCATTCGACTCGCGCTGGAGCTGGACTTGGACTACGCCCAATTCTCCAAGGTGACGCCGATGCCTGCCACGGAGATGTACACCTTGCTGGTCAAGGAAACCGGTCGAGACTACTGGCGAGAGCACATCGAGCAAGGCATCGACGAAGACATCCCACGCCCACTGTGTGAGATGAGCGATGCCGAGATTCAGCGCTGGACGCGCCTGGCCTACCTGCGGTTCTACTACCGCCCCAAGTACATGGCCCGCAGCCTGGCCCGCATGAAGTCACCGGACGAGTTCACCCGAAGCATAAAGACCGCCTGGCAGATGCTCACAGAACACGGCGGGGCTGGCAATGGAACCGCAGGAATGGAAGTGGTCGGCTGAGCCGTTTGAGCCCATCCAAACCACTCCAGCCCATAGATGCGTCCGCGGGCGTTAGACTGCGGCAATGATCGTCCTGGGCATCGCAGACAACCATGACAGCGGCGCGGCCGTCGTCATCGACGGACGACTGGTCAGCGCTGTCAACCAGGAGCGAGTGGACCGAGTCAAGCAGTCCGGCGCCTTTCCCCTGGGAGCCATCGATGAAGCGCTTCGGGTGGCCGGTGTAGTCGAGCGTGAAGTCGATCGAATCGTGATCGGCACTTCATTCACCCCTTCGGCAATTCTCCGTGCTGCGCCCGGCAAGCACCACTCCGCGCGCGCACAGGGCCAGTTCTCCCCTTGGCTGCACGGCTACATCCTCTACCAGTCCGCCCTGAAGGCATCGGGACTGCACACCGTCGAGGTTGATCTCTGCAGGCGGATCATTCAGCGCAAGCTTCGTTCCAGGCCCTTCGTCAACGCCTCTATCGAGATGATGGACCACCATCGGGCACATGCTGAAGGCGCCTATCGCACCCAAGCACACCCCGAGTGTCTGGTCCTCACCGTGGACGCGATGGGCGACGGAACCACTGCAACCGCATCCCGCGGAAGAGACGGTCAGCTCGACCTGCTGTGGAGACAGTCGGGCCTGGCGAGCATCAACACCTTCTACAGTCGCATCACCGAGCGCCTGGGCTTCACCGCCATTCGCCACGAAGGAAAGGTCACCGGCCTCGCCGCGTATACCAAAGCACCCCAAGCCCTGATCGAGCACTTTCGCGCACAGGTTCGATTTGAGGGTCCAGGATTCTCCAAGGCTCCAGTAGACAAGGTTGCCCGACCAAACGATCCATTCTGGAGCATCGTCGATCGGTACTCACGGGAGGAGGTCGCCAGCGCGGCTCAGCAGATCCTCGAGGAAGCCGTTGTTCCCTTTGTCGCACACTGGATACGCCAGACCGGACTGGGACATGTAGCGGTCGCCGGCGGAGTCTTCGCCAATGTAAAGCTGAACCAGCACATCGCCGCCCTCCCTGAGCTGCAGAGCCTCTGGGTAATCCCACACATGGGAGATGGCGGCCTTGCTGCGGGCGCCGCCCTGGGATCCAGCGGCGCATCACCAGCGATACTTGAGCACGCATACTGGGGTCCGGGCTTCTCCGACAAAGAATGCCGAAAGGCGCTGGCGACCGCCGGAATCAAGCGCAATACACCCAAGAATTCCGTCCAGGAAGTCGCAGCCCTCCTTGCAGAAAACAAGGTCATCGGACGCTTCTGTGGGCGCATGGAGTGGGGCCCAAGAGCACTGGGAAATCGAACGATTCTCGCACGACCCAACGATCCCTCAATCAACGACTGGCTCAATGAGCGCCTGAGTCGCTCGGAGTTCATGCCCTTTGCTCCCGTGGTGCGCATCGAGGATGCCGAGCGCTACTTCTGCGGGACACAGAAGGCACGAGAAGCTGCACGCTTCATGACCTGCTGCTTTGAGACCACCCCCGAATTTCAGCGCTCTTGTGCTGCGGCGGTCCACGTCGACCAGACCGCCCGCCCTCAGCTCGTCGACGCGCAGACCAACCCCACCTTGCACGAGCTGCTGGGAGTGGTTGGCGAACTCACGGGCACACCGGTACTCATCAACACCAGCTTCAACCTGCACGAAGAGCCCATCGTGTGCACTCCGTCGGACGCCATTCGGGCATGGAAGGGCTCCCGACTCGATGCACTATGGATCGGCCAGCAAGTGATCACGCAGTCCGACTGCACCTAAGACACCACAGCGACCTCAGCGGCTGGTCATCCGCTCATCCTCCAGCGCCCACAGGCTGCCAAAGCCGCTCCAGAGTTCGCCAGCCAGCTTGGGGCCGTACTTGTGGTTGCTCAGGTAGGAATTCAGCCGCTTTCCATCGGCGTCCTTTACCTGATGCGGTCGCTTGAGGTTCATCGAGAGGCGATTCACGCCACGGCCACCCTTGTGCACCATGTGGATCGTGCCATCCGAGTCGACCGATTCCACGATGGCCACATGACTCCACAGGTCATCTCGCTTTCCATTTCGGTTGCGGTCGTAGGTGTTGTGGAAGAACACCACATCTCCCGGCATGGGCCGCTTGCGCTTGTGAAATAGCCCTGCGTCCTTGGCCATGTCCTGCATGCTGGCGGTGTTGCCGCGCAGGGGATGACCGGCCTTCTTGTAGGAGGCGCAGACAAAACCGGAGCAATCCCACCGAATCCGCTCGCCATGGACAACAAGCTTCTTGGCGCCGATGAAGCCCACCGCAGCACGAACAACCTGGCGGCCGGCTCTGCGACTGCGCTTCATCTTCTGCGGTGGCTCCGAACGCTGAGCAGACTCCGCACCCGACTCCTCCTCTTCCTCCTCCGCGATCGAGTCGGCATAGGAGGGGCGATCTGTACCCAGAGTACCCGTGGGCCCTGGAAAACGAAGACCTCCGTGGCCAATGCATCCGCTGAGCAATGAGATGGTGAGAATCATGCGCATACTGACATCGTAGTGCACTTGACACGACAAGAGCAACCCAATCTCCGCACCATACGGGATATGAAGGCTCCATGATGAACCCCGACATCGACATTTTCGACGAGATCGATGCGCTTCGTGAGCAGCGAAATGCCGTCATCTTGGCCCATTACTACCAAGAGCCGGACATCCAGGACTTGGCGGACTTCATCGGCGACTCCCTGCAGCTGGCCAAAGAAGCCAGGGACACCGATGCAGATGTGATCGTCTTTTGCGGCGTTCACTTCATGGCGGAGACAGCCAAGATCTTGAATCCGGAACGCATCGTACTGCTGCCCGACATGGAAGCAGGCTGCTCACTGGCGGATGCTGCACCCGGGCCACGCGTCGCCGAGTGGAAGGCCAAGAACCCCAACAGTGTGCTCATCAGCTACGTAAACTGCTCCGCGGAGGTCAAGGCACTCAGCGACATCATCTGCACCAGCTCCAATGCCGAGCGAGTGATCGATAGCGTCCCCGACGACCAGCAGATCTTGTTCTGTCCGGACCGCAACCTCGGCGCATGGCTACAGAAGCAGTCCGGCCGAGACATGCAGCTATGGCAGGGAACCTGTGTGGTGCATGAGACGTTCAGTGAGAAGAAGCTGATCATGCTCAAGACACGCCACCCCAAGGCTCACGTGATCTGCCACCCCGAGTGCGAGCCAAGCCTGCTCCGGTATGCCGACCATATCGGCAGCACCTCCAGCCTCCTGAACTACGCGATCGAAACCGAGGATGCCGACACGTTTATCGTGGGCACCGAGGTGGGCATCATCCACCAGATGGAGAAGGCGCGCCCGGATCGCACCTTCTTGCCGCTGCCAGGAATGGATGAGACCTGTGCATGCAATGAGTGCCCGCACATGAAGCGCAACACCTTGGAGAAGATCCGCGACTGCTTGCGTGATCTCAGCCCGAGGCTGGAGATGGACGAGCAACTGCGCGTGGCGGCACTGGCACCGCTGGAACGGATGATGGAGCTGTAGCGACCGGAGCGCTACCCCCGCAGATTCATCGACAAGCCGTAGCCCTGCTGAACACCGTAGGCGGTGATGGTGCGGGTGTAGTTGACCCCCACCGAGGTGCCGCCCAGGTTCAGCTGCCCCCCCAGGAAGGTCGAGAACTGGTGCCCAAAGCCAAAGTACTCCTGCTCAGACCAGTCCACGCGACGATCTGCATTGGCGATCCAGGCCGGCTCAAAGCCCGCATACATGCCAATCAGCTTGACGCCTGCGGAGCCGATCACCGGAACGCCAACACCGACGGTCGGATCGAGTGTCACCTCCCCGAAGGTATATCGATTCCAGAAGACATCCAGACCACTGGAAAGGCCCACATAGGACCGCTTGGGCCCCAGCCACTGGGGGCCCATGAAGCTACCGACCTTGACCTCCATCCCCGTGGTATCTCCAGTCGTCGCAGCGATGTATTGGACCTGCACGCGGCTGCGGCCAGCATAGATCGGGTTCTTGCGCTTTCGTTGCCAGTACCGAACACCGCCCTGCCCGCCCAGCGCTATCGCTGTCGACGCATTGCCGTCTGCATCCGTGTAGGTGCTGCCACCAAGTGCGGGCCGGGCATAAAACTCATGGGCCCAGTCCGGACCACGCTTGCCCCTCTTGCCCTTCTTGCCCTTCTTTCGACGCGACTGAACAACATCGGCACGAAGCACTGTGGGCTGCAGGGTCTCTTGAGGGAGCTCAAGCTCCGCAGCACTGGTCACACCCATAAACAACAGCGCCCACATCGTCTCACCTCTCTGGCTTCAAGTTCACGCCTGCCGCAGCGTACCACTAGGACGCAGGAGGAGGACGAGACATTCAATCCGAGGGATTCACCGTGGCGTCGAGGTAGCGCTCCAGGCTGTGGTTCACCTTCTCGAGATTGGGCGTAACGAGCTTCACAATGAAGGACTCCACCTTGGGCCGGAGGCGTCCAGCGAGAAGCCGCGGCACCCCAGGAATGTCGCGCAGACTGATCTCCAGGTCCCCGGTGAGCACCACCCGGGTGGCATCGGGCCCATCCGCAAAGAATGCATTTCGACCACTGCACTTCACCTGCTCAGGAAAGGCTGGGATGTGCAGCTTCCAATTCACGTGGTGTTGCTCATCCTCCCACTGCGCGTAGTCGTCCCAGCGCATCATATCGGGCGTCAGGAGTCCTTGGACAACCTTGGGAATCTCACGATCGACGATCCACTCATTGTGAATCTTGGGACCCATCGACATCTCCTCGCGGGAGTGAACCACGATCTCCTTGATGTCCGGCGTATAGGGAGCAACCTCCGGGAGGCGGTCTCGATACGATTGATAGACCAACTGCAGAGGATGGTGGATTCGGCTCTCTGAGTAGATCTTCACGACATCCTCCCGATGCTCCAGCAGGTATCATTGCCTCCGAAGTGCGCGCCACCCTACTGCAACCCGGAAACGAAGCGTCCCTCAGGGACTTTCTCCAGTGCCCCTCGGAGAGCGCAGTCTTCC
>Ga0163180_10001283_pt1 | contig 14385 bp, 16 predicted proteins | sample AtlANTMetagenome_2_FD_109647 | JGI IMG/M metagenome (GOLD analysis project Ga0163180, IMG submission 109647) | Marine eukaryotic phytoplankton communities from the Atlantic Ocean - Atlantic ANT 4 Metagenome | ecosystem: Environmental > Aquatic > Marine > Oceanic | place: North Atlantic Ocean...
ATAATGAAAGTCCTCGGAAACAAACTGTACTCCCAATGCCTTCAGATCCTCAATTGCATAATAATCAGGGGATGGTGGAATTGCCTGGACTGCATAATCGAGACGAGCGCCGAAAAGTTTAGCGGCGGTGTATTGGAAGATGTTGTTGCCGAAACCATTTGTAAGTTTAACGGTTACCAACTTTGCTGGGATCATGACTTTTTCTCCTTGCTCACATCCTCAAATTTATAATTAAAAGCTTCAATGTCGGCACGGGACCTTTCTGCTACAATCTCCACCAAGTCGGGAGTGTAGTGAACCGAGTAGTGCTCTTCTTCTACTCTTTCATCACCGTCGTGATATCCAACATGATTTAGGTGAGGCAATTCAATTTCAGGATGGCCGATCTCTTTACACGCATGGGCAAAATCCTTCTCAATGTTTTCCACGCGACCAACAAAATCCATCATGAGCTGTCCGTTACGATCTGTAATGTGTTCAATTTGATTTCGCACGTGCCACTTATCGTGCTGGTATCCTTCTTTCGGCATATCATAAGCGGCGCCAATTTGATGGACAAAGTCGGCAAAGGAGATCTCGCCGTCCGACCCTTTCCACCCGCGGTCCGCCCAGCCGGTCCGTTGCCCGGTGCGCGTTAGCCAGTGCCAATTGGATACATAACGATCCCAAGGATTCCTCACAAAGCAAAATTTAAAGGTATTATCCCATTGGTACTTCCCAACGACACTGCGCATGACCTCTGCACGGGAGACGCGGAAATTAAATAGGTGGAATAAGGGAAGTGGAAGAATCGGATTTTTCATAAATGAACTCTTCTCGGTTACCAGGGAGCTTTCTTGGTAAGGTTCAAACGCTGTCATCATACTTGTCCCCGCGGCTTTCGGAACGTGAATAAAAATACCCTTATACATTATCTTTCCTTAAAAATAATAAATCGCCCGCGGCCGCTTGCGAAGAAAATTTCTCGACCACTGCAAATCCGCGCGCGGCCATGTAATCAATGGTCTCTTCTCGCGTCATGGCATCTTGATAGCTTGTCTCGCCATACTCCATCCAAAACAATTGAATGTTTCTAATGGCATCGCCCATTCCATCCAGAACATCTTTCTCGGCACCCTGCACATCGAGCCACACAAAATCCACAGCGTCGACGTCGTGTTCGGCTGCCCAATCGCGGTACGTTTGAGTAACCACCGTTACCGTCTCACCCAAAGTAAACTCATACCCTTTTTTAAGGGACGACGACCCAGAGTTATTGAGTTTCTCTTCATCATAAGTGGCCGAATCGATCCAATCATACTTGTCGGGAGTCGGTGCCTGCTTATGGTCCTGATAGCTCTGGTAGAATTCAGCCGTTCCGTTTTTGTTCGATAGGGCAGTTTCGTGTAATACTACGCGGGCATCGTTAACATATTTCTTAAATACTTTAATATTACGTGGATCGGGCTCAAAGCAGTGCAACGTTATCTGTGGAAAGGTCTCTAGAAAACGCAACGAGTCTTCCCCATAGTGTGCGCCAATCTCCACCACTACGGGATTGTCCTTGGGAATAATCTTCTTGAGAAAATCAAACTTAGCCTTATAGTGCTTCATTACGTCCATGGACTAGGATTTCCTTACTTCATAGAGAAAGAGGTCACCGTAGAGGGCCTGGACAGTCTCCACCACCTCTTGAACATCAGAGATCAACACCTCATAACCTCCATAGGCGAGGCCCACAGCAAACTCTAGCTGCTGAGACTCTTCGATCATCGTGGAGCCCTCTTTGTATGTCACAGACTCAAACCAGACAGTAATTTTTTCGCTATAGTCAGTCTTGTCGTGCTGCCCAAACGCCACCGTAGTGTTGGCATCCTTCGGGTTGTTTTTCATATAATCACGAAGCTGGAATTCTAGGTGTTTCTTATTGCTATCATCTGTAGCTCGCGAAATATCGGCGGCTACGTTGATGTCGGCGGCGAAGATCCCTAGTGCTCGGTTGTCGCGAGGAAAACAAGGCCCCCCATAACCAAACCCATAACGAGTCAGCTTCTTACCTACTCGACTATCAGCGCCGATTGCATCCAATACCACCTGCGGCGTGCCTCCCGCTTTCTTCACAATATCCCCGATCATATTGGTATAGGCAATCTTAGTTGTCAAGAAACAGTTAAGAGAGATTTTAGTTATTTCAGCTTCGGTAGGAGTCATGCGGCAAACGCGAGGATCATTATCGGTCATACGTTCGTACAACTCTTCTAATAGATTACCTACCATGGGGTTGGCCTCGCCGATCAATACCATGTCTGGGTTTTCTTGATCGCGGATGATAGTACCCTGTGCGATAAACTCGGGATTATATGTAACGGTCCAGTTATATTCTTCTAGGCGTTTTCCTAGTTCCTCGCAATAACCCGGCATTGTGGTACAGTTCATTACTAAATGCTTCGTTTCGTTCTGGATGCCACGGTCTAAAAGGTTCGTTACCAAGCCTTCAATCTGAGAGTGATCATACCGTCCGTTAGGAAGGGAAGGGGTAGCGACCACCACAAATAGCACGTTAGAGTGAGCTAGAGCTTTGTCCAGGTTAGTAGTCGCTTCGAAATTCTTGCTAGCGGCTAGCCGTACGTTTACGCGGGCCTCGGAGCTGTTAAACGTTTTATCGTTGATGCTCTTCACATACGGCTCGTTAACATCCACGCCGACCACCCGGTAGCCAGCGCGCTCTAGGCTTAGACTAAAGCAAAGCCCTAATTTTCCAATTCCTATAACACTAATATTATCCATTATTTTTTCCTCTCCCGCTAGCAAAAGGAGTCAGCTGTTGGTGTGTCTCCAATAAATCAGCGAAGTGATTATTTAAAAACTCCTGGCGATCGAGATCTAAAGCCTCATAGCTACTCTTGCGCGGAACCCATGTCGTCTTTATTCTCTCCGACAACTCCTCCACCTGTTGGGGAGACAGTTTCAAAAACTGTCCCAAAGCTGTGATAGTCCTGGGATCTCGGAGATGTTCATATTTTATAAAACGCGTTGGGGCGATACGAGAAGCAGAAAGCCACGTATTAAAGAATTGATGGAAGCCGTCGAATTGCGACCAAACAGTGCGCCATTCATCTGCGCGAGTTGAATCTAAAAAACGTGTGGACTCGAATTTCATAATCTGGGTGGGCGTATACCCAAAATGCTCCAAGTGGGCCCCCATGTTGGTTCGGAAGCGGCCGCGGATCCCACGCTCTATATTCGCCTTTGTCATTAAAGATATAAACGAATCTCTTGGGTCCGCATATATTATAATTACATTGTTATGGGGCTGCTCCGAACTTCGACTTTCATCATAGGGGGAGTGAGGCGTCGGGAGTATCCATGGCATTCGACGGCCGACTTCTGCGAGACGTCTCTGTAAGAATTTAGTACCGGAGGACTGATAACTTCCTATACACCCGGCTGGGACTAGCTTGCTGCATCTTTGGGCGCGGCGTTTGTACTCCTTCTCGCTAATATTATCCATTTATTAAATCTTCCATATAAGTTCTCAATAGTTGAGCCCGGTTCATCCATGTGTGCTTTTGGTGAAAATCATCATGAGCGCGTTGAATGATTTTCTCCGATTCGTCCCAGTTATTAAGATAGTAGTAAAACTTCTCCAAGAAATCACTCAGATCATCCTTGAACTCTACACAGTTTACACCATCTTGAAGATCCTTTTTATATTCTTCTTTAATTTCGCTACATAATAAAAGAGTTTTAGACATTCCAATTTCATAATAACGACCTGTGACCTCCTCGAAGGGTGCCGGCGTGGCGAGCCACATGCGACACTGGTGAATCTTCCGAGCATACTCGTCATAACTGGGAATACGCGGGGCTGTGGAATCCGAGCCATTAAGAAAAGTTGTGATTCCTTCTTGTTCTTTCAAAAGCTCCTGCAGTCGAGAGCGGATATTGACAGTCTTAAAGGCCCCCTCCACATAAAGTTTGTTGTCATGAAGTGCGCCGCTAAAACCTACATCATATTTTTTCTCTTCTTGTCGATCGTAGAAAACGGCCGCGTCTGCGGCCTGGGGTAACAGTTTACACGAGATGCCAGTCTCTTCCTCGTATTCTTTAGTAAGAGGAACCGAGGTGACAATTTGACTAAACCCGTTAGTTTTTAGAAAACCTAGTTTCTCCGCGAGGAAATTTTGAGGCTTAAACAGATACCCCATTGAGGGAATGCCTACCTTATCCAAATTGAAATTCTTTTCAAACGCCGGCTCCTTGAGGGCAAACCAACCCATCCCAAAATAAATAATATCTGGTTTTTCCGGGCACAGACGCAAGGCATCCACAATTGATGTCATGTTTTCATCTCGATAAAGATAGCACTCGGCTAAGGTACTAAATTGATCATATAAGTAATTGTAGTGCTGATAGGTCTGACTTTTGGCAGAGTGAACAGCGGGATCAACATACAATACCCTCATTGGTTATCGCTCACTTACTTGATAGGTATAGTCGTTCCGCACGAAGATGAGATTGTAGGTGTAGGCCACCAGAGTATATCCTTTGGACTCTCCCAATGCCTTCATGGGGGGGAAACAAGTGCCCCCTCCTAAGTGACTGTGTGGTATCTTTTCATCCTGGATAATATCTAGGTCCAAATTGTCGGCCTCGATTACTACCACCTTTGGCTTATAATTGACGAGCGAATCCCAGACTTGATAATCACAACTATCGATATCGATTGATAATAAATCTAAGTCTTTCGGCATTTCTACGGACTTTAAAAAATCATCTAAGAGGGTTCCGCGGGTCTTGTCATAATGAATAAGAGCCTGGTATGTTTTTACGCCGGGCCAAGAGCGAGCGTTGACTTGGAGTTCCGCGTAACGCTTAGCGTCCAGTTCCATCAGAACCCCTGTCCAGCCGTGATCGGCAATTAGATTATATGTGTTGCTATATTTGATCCCGTCCCAGGCGCCGAACTCGCAGCAAGCCCCTTTTTCAATTCCCAGTCGTTCGAAGATTTCTTTAAGAACTCCATACTCGCCGTGGCTTGAGGTTCCAAGCTCCTGGGCGAAACGAGCGAGGCCAAAGCCACAATCCACCAGATGGGGCTCAATTCTATACTTTTTAAGTCGAGGACCGCATTGAGTCCCTATCAGGGCGTAAGCTTCCTCTCTAGTTGTTACTGGGGGGCCGTGACGAGACATCATTTACCACCCAAAGCAGGCAAATTCTTTAGGAAATTTGCTGCGCAGGACCTCTTCCAACTCAGATGTATAGTATTGATCTTTTTTACTACGATCGTACGCTCCCGCATTGACATGAATCTCGGTATTTTCTATCCCTAAATGCTCACATACGGCGGTCAAATCCTGAGTATACGTGTTAAATTTGCCTATAAAATCAAAAAGAGGCTTGTCATCAAGATGCGTTAGATAATGCTGGTCTAGAAGGTTGTTATATTGAATTCTCTTCACGAAGGTGTCATCGCAACCAACGTGGTCCCGAATAAAACTTTCAAAACTAATCGCAGAATCAAGCGACCAAGCTCCGTTCAGCTGGCGATCATAGTTGTAGAGAGAAATCATGAGATCTAATTTATTGCGCACAAAAGTAAACTTATAGTACTCATCCCAGTGGGCCGCGACGTCGCTAAAATACTCTACCTTGTCTTCATAAGAACCGCGTTTATTGCTTAACACTCGATCATCCATTCCATTATTCTGCAGGAGGCGTACTATGGAGCTGCCCCCCGTTTTAGCAATATGCAAGTAGAGAACCTTCTTCTCTTTAGAAACGATCATGGGCGTCATCAATTCAAGGCCGGCTTCGTCACGGGTTGTAAATCGATCTATAATGCTTTGTGTATCCATCTTTTATCTCCTTATATCTTTAATGCTGGGGGCATAGTCTTGGATGTGTCTCAGTCCCCCTTGATCATGATATCCTTCGTCCACCGTTTTAAAATCATACACCGTATATCCATAGTGAATCAAGAAAAACAAGCTATTCAAGATGTGATCCCCCCAGCGGTAGCGATAGATGCCTCCGGAGTCATTCAGGGCCTTGTTCCATTGTTTCCACTCCGGCGTCGTGAACAGTTCGGTCTTGAAAACGTAAGAATCGGCGTAAGTAAAATTATGGAAATTCGTCTCTGCATCGGGATCCACCAATAGGTCTTGAATAAATTTGGCCTTGGGGGTGATATTGTGGGTGGTCATATAGGTCTTGAGATGTTGCCACAGGCCCACTCGGCAATCAAAGTTTCCCTGTTTGGGGGGTTTATCTGCAGCACGAGTGACCTTGAGGGCACCTGCCCACTCGCCACGAGACTTTATGACTTCAAAAAAATCATAGGGGACTTCCTTGGTGAAAAGAGCCTCATCGTCGATGCTCATCATATAGTCATGTGTATGCAAGTCGGTACCAGGATACTCATACATGTTGTTAAAATAGTGACACATGTGCAAATACCCTTTGCGCGCTATAGAAAAACGGGTGCGTGCATACCAAAGATCTTTACGGTTATAGAACAATTCTTCTTCTGGGATATCTTTGGGAGTTGCATAGTCAATGGGACGAAAGTGGATATTTTCACTTATATTTTCCCATAAAAGCTCCCTATAAGCCTGCGAATCATATATATCGTCAAAATAGTGCACGTAGACCGGGTATTCATACCGGTGATTCCACTTTTTCCAGAGGGAATCTAGGCAGATAGGAAGACATCGCTTGCGCGAGGAAAGGATGTTGATACATCCATTTAAGCTCACTTCATGACCCCCAAACTATCTAAATCATACTTGCTCACCCACTTGATGTATTTTTCCAGACCTGCACTCAAAGAAAAGGCGTTAACGTGACCATAGTCATTGATTTTATCCACATTACTCAGCAATTTCTTTACCTCGCCGGGGCGTGGGTCCATATGAACCACGCTTGAGGAGGACTTCGAAATCCTAATGATTTCCTTAGCGATATCATTAATCGTGTGATCTTCGCCGAAGCCCGTATTGACAATTTCCCCAGAAGGAATGGTCTGAGCCACAACGTACGCATTGACCGCATCTTCAATATACTGATAATCTCGGGTCTGCTCGCCGTCGCCGTAAACGATCAACGGTTTCCCATCGAGTGCTCGGCGAACAAAAATGGCAATAACAGAACCATAGCCGGAAGACTTCTGTCGAGGACCAAAGGTGTTAAAGTTACGTACCACGCGGACGTCAGTTCCATAGGTATGATGATAGGAAACACAAAGAGACTCAGCTGCGACCTTGGAGGCTGCGTAGGGAGACTGAGGGTTAACCGGCGAGCGTTCCGTGTGCTCCCCGGGGGATTCTCCATAGACCTCCGCGGAGGAAGCCATCGTCATAGACAGCTTACGATTCTGAGTACAGAGGTCCAGCATGTTCTTGGTTCCCTGCAAATTAATTTCCAGTGTTTCGTCGGGGCGAATGATAGACTTTTCAACATGAATCTGGGCTGCCAGATGAAAGATGTGATCGCAGTCAGCCGTCAACTCCTTGAGTCGCGACATGTTTAAAATACTATCTTCCACAAAATAGAAGTTCTTATTATTGAAGAGCCCCCGAATGTTATTAAGATTACCGTTATAAAAGTTGTCCAAACATATAACGTCATGACCGTCTTTAATCAGTCGTTCGCAAAGATGAGAGCCGATAAAACCAGCGCCTCCTGTTACAAGATATTTACTCATTTGTTATGTTCCTTATTGATTCTGCCGCCTTTTCAGCGATGGGGCAATTGCCCGTGATTCCTCGTTGTATATAGGCCGGCTGGTGATATACAACATTAGGATAGTGTCCTAGTTCGGGGCCGCGGAGGCCCAATTCGGCTTTAATGCCTGTCATGTGAAGCTTCATCTGTTCTAAGGCCATGAGACACAAGGGCTCAGCTAAGCGAAAGTTAAAACCTATATGCACGTGGTTATATTTCCCTATCTGTCCCTGGTTGCATACTGATCGGATTTTCTCTCCGCTGAGCCGTGAATCATGGGGTACACAAATCATACCCCCCTCAAATGTAGAAATATTCTTCGTCTTATAAAAACTAAAGGTTCCCACATCTGACATCATGCCTGCGTAGCGGCCGTCGGGGGCCTGGGCACCAAAAGCCTGTGCGGTATCCTCAATAACTACTAGATCATGCTTTCGAGCTAACTCACATATTTTTTCCATGTCACATACGCGCCCATAAAGATGGACGGGAATGATGGCCTTTGTTCGTTCTGTTATTGCCGCTTCGATCTTGTTTGCATCGATCAAATAAGTCTCGGGATCTATGTCCACAAAAACAGGTGTGGCGCCGGCGATGATGATTGCATTAGAAGTTGCTATAAATGTAAAGGGTGTCGTAATAACTTCATCGCCGGGCTGCAAATCCATGGCCCACAAGGGCGCTATCAAAGCAGAGGTGCCGTTATTGACGGCAATACACTCTGCTACCCCGAAGGTATCGGTAACATAGTTTTCAAATATATCTCTGACAACTTGTGGCATTAAAATCTCCTACAGTGTTTATCGATCATGACAGCTTGTTCCATGGCCTGTTGGTCCTTCATCTCCCGAGTGAGGCCATTATCACCTTCAAACTCGCGGTGATGATACATCATTGCCTCGGGGTTAAACTGATACTTGTATCCTAAATAAGCGAGCCGCGCGATGAATTCCTGTCCGCAACCTCCATACCCGCGGAAACGCTCTGAGAACATTCCGCAGCCCACCCAGTCATGACGATACATGCATGCGTTGTTTTCTACAATTCTCTCCGTAATGGTATGAGGCTTGCGAATCCCGTACTTAAGCAACGTCTTTTTCATCTTAGCATGGAGAGAGTCTGTAGGGTCATGAGAATTTCGATAACCCCCTGTTAGGACGCCCTGAGTGACGGATGCTTTGTGGGCGGCGACAAATTCGGGTGCGGGGAAAGAGTCGTCGTCTAAAATTACCACAATGGGTCGTGTGGTCTCCACAATCCCCATATTACGAGCTTTAGCTAGACAATAAGTGTCGTGCTCTAGAGTGTCGATGGACTTGATAGGAAATGGAGCTTCATAGTTGGCTAGCATCTCCGGGGTCTCGTCCGTACCTCCATCTATCGCCACCACCACTTCAAAATCCATATCGGTTTGCTTCATAAAACAGTCGAGGTTTTGCTTTAAAACCTGCGAACGATTATAGGTGGTGATGACAACCGACAATGACATTACAGATACCTCTTACAGAAGGGGGCGGCATGCGGCAGCCCCAGCCGTTGTTCTATTGTAACAGCATAGTAGTCGGATTTTAAATGGTAGATGCGCGAAGATTCGTCAGGAAACACCGCCGAAATTATCTGTTCGGGTACTTCTTGGACTCTGTATGCTTCGTTCTCACTGAGCGTCTTAGAAAGCGCCGGGCTTTCACAATGTTTTAGGTCGGTGTGCTGCTGCAAGTATTTAATGTTGGTGATCCACTTGTTCAAGAACTCTTTGGATTTCTCTACATTGAGGGCTCCGAAAAAAGATCCAATGTGGCGAGAGAACCCTTCGCGATTACGGGAGCATGCTGCGACGTCGGCTGTAAAATCTAAAAGATCTTCAAACGTAGAGGCAAAAATGCAGTCGGAATCTATCATGAGAGTAGGGAGATTACTTTTTTCTAAAACATCGAGCAGATAGGTGGTCTTAGAGTAGGTGTTGTCGGCCCAGCCCTTGTCGTGTATCCCACTGGATGTGAAATTAGATCCGGTGTCAACCACCAATACTTTGGGAAAGTAATTAAAGTATGCTACCGTCTCCGGGGAAAGCCCGGTGTCGTATACATAAATCTTTTCAACGTTGGTAAGATCCACGTTCTCAATTAAGGAGTTAATAAAAAGCTTCCCGAAAGTCGCGTAACCCTCGTTGATGACGGTCAGGATATTGTACTTCATTACAGCCATCCCTCTAATTTTACACACGCCTCATCTCTCATTTTGCGCACCTCGGCAATCAACTCGTCACCACTAAGCGGAAACCAATCTTCGTGAGCTACCCCAATAACTTCCTTTTGAGATAAGAACTTACAGTTGAGCATCTTTGCTTCCACCGCCACACGTGGGGTAGGCTCGGGGTGTCCCGTCTGGAATACGAGTCCTCTGTACCGGGTGAGGAGCTTTAGGAAATCGTGATGATTGGGCGCCTTTATTAAATCATAGGGCAGCTGCGCTTTTTCGCAGAACGCTGCCGTTTGTCTCGTTTTCTTAATCGCATTGTCTGAATCGATGACGGCGAATCTATCATTTTTGGTCACCTGATTAAGAGACTGAATCAAGTCGAGATCAGGATCTGACCACATACTGCAATTTATATTTTGCAGATTGGTAAGGCTTAGGTTTTTCTCAAAGATGCCTCTGTGCATCTTGCTTAAGCACACAACGGCTGCGGCATTTTGATAGAATGTAAAGTTGTACTTATGGGTTTCATCAGGAGCGAGAAACTCGGGATAAGTAATTGGATTACGGTTCTTCAGAAATTTATAGTCGTGCTCATAAATTAGATAACGACAATGTTTGGCCAGCAAAGCTTTGCATACATTTTTAAGTGCAACAAAGTTGCTAATGAACCACTTTTTATCGGTGTGCTCTAAAATATATTCCGGCGTAAGATTGTAGGTGTTAACCTTGGCAAACAATAATTCTTGAGACTCAAAGTACTGTGCTACAACATCGTCGTGGAGTTCAGCTCCTCCGAGATGTTGGTGTGCAAAAAAGTCTTGTAGAAATATTACCTGTGTCATACATCCGTCTAGAGTTCCGAGATCTCTTCAATTTTCTTAAGCCACTCAGCAACATCCTCGTCGGGTTCTTCATGAACGCAAGCAATGAATTTCTCATACATGGCTTCTTTTTGAAACTTTTCATTAATTTCGCTTTGGAGCTGGACAGCGCGATCGCGGTAATGCTTTTCTTTCTCCAAGACTCCCCGGAGGGCGCGCTTGTATGACGACTCACGAGCAAAAGCCCACATGCTATCTTCCTGCACAACACCGTCCCACACCGCTGCCTTTTGCACTGGACCAATACTGAAATCCACGGGCACAATATAGGGAACGGCCTTACCCTTTTTATTGGTTTTGCAGATAAAGTCTAGCTGACCGCTCCATGGAACCGTTATTAAAGGCAGCCCATTAGCGGCCGCTTCAAAAAGCGGGAGACCCCATCCTTCACCGTGGGCAATATTAATAAGAGCCTTCATTGAGCTATGTTGATATAGCCATGCGAGGTTACCTCGGGAAAGTTCTCCATGAATGAGGTAGATCTTACACTTGCGATCCTCCACTCCCCATGACGAAGATTCCGCTAAAAGACTTTCCAGTCGCCGAGTCGTAAACATCCGGTCCATGATAGAATCAGAGGCGCTGTTAGTCTTCAACACCAGTCCTGCGGTGGGATCATCCTTAAACTCTTCAACGAACCAGCGAATAGTATTGTCCAGATTCTTTCTTGTTCCCCACTGGGAGACTGCTAGAAAATTATTCTCTGTACTAAACTCTATCTCTAGCGGCTCAGCTTCTACTTCTCGGACCGGATAACCCACCACATCGATTGGCACGTTGACTTTCCATCCCGACACCATCTCGCCCGTCTCTTGGTTTTGGGCATTATAACTGGTGTTCTCAAAGGACTTCCGAGAATGTTCCGAGATTGTAATAACTTTACTTACAACGGTATTAATTTTTTCTATCCACTGCGGAGCAATTTTAGTGGTTTCAATCCCAGCCGTATAACCAATATTGGTAGCCGCCATAGGCTCAAACTCATTAGGAACCGTGACCTGCAACGATACATCGAAACTGGCCCTTCCCTGGCTTGCTTGGAGGTGGAGCTGCGTCTTGGTCAGCGTCTCGTATATCCACTCCGTCAGCTCCGTCTTTTCCGAAATTAAGCCAGTGTTTCCCCATGGAATATTAACAATGTAGATCTCAAAGAGGTCTGGTCGGCTTCGCAGAGCTTCGAGAGCAAACCGTGTTTGCTCTCCATAACCAGATCGTGACAAGGCTGGTCCTCTAACAATAATTGTTTTTGTCATTTTTTAAAATACCCTCATTTCATAAGCCTGATAGCCGGTGCGATCGTCCCATGAGCCCTTTTCCTCTACTATTTGGGTAAAAAGCTCATCCCAACTGGTGATGAACTTGTCGAACGAAAAGTTAGTGGTTGCCCAGGTGTGACAGTCAGCGCTCAGTGTGGCATACTCCGCTTCATCCATTTGGTACATCTTCATCAGCGCGTCCAAAAAGTCTTCACGGGAGAGACGGTCTTCATAAATAAAGGGAACGTCTTGGCTTCCAATAATAGCCTTCGATGCAGGCTCAATGCCCACTCCATAAAATTTCTCCCCATCTGTCACCTGATCCTGTAGGCCCCCAGTCATTGTTGCAACCACGGGCGTTCCACAGGCTAGAGATTCTAGAGCGGAGAGGCCGAAACCTTCTGCGTCGGAGATATTTATCGTAATATCAGCCATGTTATACATCATGCTTAAATCTTCGGGGAGTACTTTCTGTTGAGAAAACAACACCTCCCCATTGGTGAGTCCCAGTTCGTGAATGATAGCTTCCAGGTCCTGGCCATGTATATCTTTAACATCTGTATGCATGATCAGCGTTGCCTTATCGTGGCCCACCTTATCTAAAAAGTCCTTAAACCACCAAATTAAAGTTCCAGACTGCTTCCGCCTGGCATTGCGGCTATTCCAAAAACATACAAACTTGTCGTCTAGATTCTTTTCTACCCTAAATTGCTTAATAAGTTCAGGTGGTTGAACCTTAAAAATGTCACCATTTACAGCGTGGGGTATATAAGAACTGTCCACTTCTGGCGCCACCGTCTTGACGATATCGTGGGTCAACTTAGAGATGCATGCTACATGATCATTCGAGAGATAGTAGGGGCGATTAAAAGTAGGATAAGGATAGTTGTCCCACACATGATAATACACCATCGGTACGTTGGCTCGAATTTCATTCTCAATCTGCCACAGCCACGTATAAAAGCGAGGATCTGTCATAAACCAGAGTATATCCGGCTTCTGTTGTTGGATCATGGCTCGCACCATATCCGGGGTGCCGTATCCATCAACCGGCCAGATGACCCAATCGTGCCCCCACTCTTCAGTATGTTGCGGCTGGTGCTCCTTATGTTGCATGGCGCCACCGAAAGATACAAACTGGTATTTACCAGTCTTAAGCATCCCTTCGATAACGTACTTGGTTTGCGTACCAACCCCGGAAGGGGAAAGGGGATGGTCACTTATTGTAAAAATCTTGATCTTATCAGACATATGAATTCCTTATGGGCAATGTTCAGTATTTAACAACTTACAGGGGTAGGGCTTATGGCAGTTAAGGCGATTCTTAATGGTAAAGCGCTTAGTGATATTATAAATTGCTTGGTATAGAAGTTTAAGGGCGTTCTCAGTTTTCTTTACGCCGCTCGTTACTCTAAATATCTCCACACGGTCTTTTTTAGCCGTTCTTTTTAGTAAGGCAAAATGAGTTTCTACCTTCGCAGGATCAATCTTGTGCTTCTGGCAGAAGAAATGTTTGTAAAGTGTCAGTTGATAGGTGACGAGCTTTTGAGCCTTCTTGCGAGAGTCCCACCCCCAAGAACAGGTTTTCCAATCAAACAGGTGGTACGTATCTCCTACCTTAACGACAGCATCGACAAAACCTTTAAAGAAAATGTTGAAATTCTCAATAGGCACATACAGCATTTCTTCGGACGAAAAGACTTCATAATCTCCAAAGTACTCTTCTAGGGCCGCGTCGACCTCGGACAAGATTGCTGGGCCCGCTGTCTTCATGTGCTGGACGTTTGTAGGATTAAACTCGATATTTTTTTCTAGGAGGTTTTGTATTCGTTTGGCAAACCCAATCTGGAAGAGTTCGGCTTCGTTGATGTCCTCCTTCAGAAGTTTCTTTTCACAAACATCGTGAATAGCGCTACCAAACGCTGTGTATTCATTCCCTTCGAAAGGGGCAACCTTTTCAATCCATGCTTTCTTGTGGTAATGCGGGCAATGGGCCCAATCTTTTAGTTCAGAATAGGATATGTGTTCACGCTTCGTCGTCATTAATTATTTCTTCAATCTTTCTATACAGAACTGGTGAAACATCTCTCACCGTTCGTGGATTGTTGAGAAAATACTTCTCAAATCCGTTTGCAAAATATTCTTGAATGGACGTTGCACCATACGGTGATGCAAAAAGTCCCATTGTTAGGGTCAAGAGAGTGGGATACCCCACCTCATGAGCCAAAAATTCATCAAATTTCTGGTTATATTCGGTAAAGGAATATAGCACAGGGTTGATATGAAACCCTTCGGCATTGAGTATGTGGTACAAGCGATTTCGTTTTCCTTTAAATTCGTTA